>LUMM01000066.1_pt1 | contig 21866 bp, 5 predicted proteins | sample 729971 | NCBI WGS metagenome assembly LUMM01 (sample SAMN03860263, study PRJNA289734) | marine metagenome | biome: seawater column; feature: ocean; material: water; isolation source: Red Sea water column Station 22 - depth 50m | place: Saudi Arabia: Red Sea | collected 2011-10-15 | depth 50 m | reverse complement strand
ATGCAATATTTACCTGATCCAGTGGTAGGAATAGTGATCCACCATTATCACCTTGATCAAATCTAGTTTGTCCAAGTCTGAAATCAACTTCAATGGTGCCAGTTGGAAGAGATCCAGTAACAACACCAGCAACAGTTGGCACAGATACAACTGTCATTGAGTCACCGTTAGCGGCAACAGAACTCACACGGTTGAATACTACTTGATCATATTCTGGATTTTGATATCTAATAATTGAATTAGTTGCAATCCCACTAAACTTGTTTCCTGATGATGTTACCGTTCCACCAGATGTAATTTGAATTCTATCTCTTCTGGTAAATCTAGGAGCAACTCTTCCCCTTTGAAGTGTATCTGCAACAAAATCAGCAGATAGACCAAGAGTTGATGCATCTTGATATACAGATTTTACAGAATTGATATCGTATACTATGATATCTTTAATAGTTCTTGGAAACTCATTTGTACCATCAATACTAATAGTTTCTCCTTCCATGAAAGTTCCAGAAACTTCATGTAGTTTTACTTTATCACCACTTGAGTGAGCTTCAGCAGCATATCCAGATGCACCACTACTATTTCCTTTGAAATATGTGCCTTTAGAATATACATATTCTTCATTCAGAGTTAGTTCAGTGTAAGTCTGAATATCAAACAGTCTTAGTTCAAAATTGCTTCCATTGCCACTATATGAATTTCTAGGTGCAATAGAGTACAATCTAGCTTCACCAACTTTTTCACCAGTTCCAGAAGTATCACTATTTCTTCTCTGATCATAAAGTTCAATTACATGGGTTGAATCTTTGTCCAGACCAAGTACAGGTGTGCCATGTACATTTTCTACCATTAAGACTGAACCAAGATCAAACGCAACTAAAGAATTATCAACTCTTTGAGTTGATCTCGGTTTCGGAATATCAATAACTCTTGATCCAACAATATCAATATCATATCCGTTTACGTATGCCTTACCAGGACCGACTGTAAGGCACATTAAATCGTCTGAGGGTACATTACCACTTCTAGTAGTTTGATCACGCTCATAGATGCCATCATTGCCCTGTTCGTCGTTCAAACACTCATCCATGGTGAGGTCCATGGGAATTACACTGTAATCACCAGATTCCTCATATGTTCTTTTTGCAAAGTAGTCTCTAATTCTATTATATTGAGTTTTCTGCTCTGCTGTCTGGGTTTCACCATCATTAAGTCTTAAAGTTTCTACAAATGCTTTATCATCTGTATCAGTTAAAAGTTTCTTGATAAGTTTCAATTCAATTTTAAATCTATCCGCTCCTGGAGCTGAAAAATTATTAAATCCAGCAGCGTTATCAAATAGATTTGTGTTCTCATTTGAATTTACAGTGGTCTCAATAATTTCGAGACCAACCTTATAAGAAGGATTATTACTATATTGATCAAGTATAATAGTTTGTTTATTTACGTTTACAAAGAAACCGCGAACAAAATAAACACCATCTGCAATAGAAACAGCGGATCCAATAGAAGTTGCATCTTGAGCAACTACTTGAGCAAAAGGAGATCCCTGAGAAATTGTTGTATTTCCATAAGTTACATCTTCTTCTGCAATGAGAAGTTCACTCTCAGAAAAAGTAGAGAAATCTCCTTCAAGTCCAGAATTTAGATATTTTACATATAATGTAAGTTGATTATCTACAGAATCTTCTGCATATAGTACATTTACAACAGAGGCTGTTACTTTGGTAGTCTGTCCTATAATTTCTGTTCCAATAAAATTTTCAGCGTATGAAGCTACTGGAACACCAAGATATTCTGGGTTGATTTTTACAGAATAATATTCACTATCATAGGTTATACCACCAGGAGTCACAACAGACCCATCTTTGAAAAAGTGATCTCCAAATTGTTCAATTTGATTTTGGAGAATGGATTGAGCGTTGTTTAACTCTCGGGCTTGAACTGGAAACCCTGGCTTAAACAGAACCTTGTAAAAATTATCAGTCTCACGAAAATCGTCAAAATATGGGGTTGTGTTTAGATTTGTCTTTTGTGCCATTGTTTCAGAATTCCAGTACTACTTTAATGTCTTCTTTTTGACGAGAGTTTCTCGCAATTGTAGGTCTATTATCGAGATATATTATTTCACCTGACCTCTTATTTATCTGGGAGTTTGCAATTCCATCTGTAAAGTTGACTCCCAAGTTGACTACATTGTTGCCAATAATAGTTGTGATACCAGTAAATGTCGTATCAACCGAAGCAGAGAAACCACCATCAGTAGTAACTGATTCTGATGAAGATTCAAAATTAACGTAAGATGATTCTGAAGTAACTCCAATATAGTCTCTTTGAGTTCCAGTGGTTTTATTGAAATATAGAGAACGATCTTGGATATATTTAATCACATTTGTTTCTTCATCAAAAGATGCGACATATCCAATAGCTGTAGTAGTACCAACAATTTGTTTGATGCTATCACCAACAACTAAAGTACCTGTTGGATTTACAACTTTAATTTGACCTGTAGCACTATAATCATTTGAAACGTAATTGGTTGTTGATCCAAATGATGTTGGATTTTTTACAATTCCAACTTGTGCAAATTGAGTATCTGTTGGGAAGTTTTTAGTTGAATCATCAAAACGAGCATATACTAGAGCTTTTTCTGCACCCAACTCCTTGTAAATATCATATCCGTGTCCTCTTGATGGTGGAATAATTGGGACAAGTTCAGCAAATTCGGTCAAACTACCACTCTGAACAGGGCCAAGATCAACAACACCGTAACTGTAACCTTTGCCACCTGCAGATATTTGAGCATCTACAATTCTTCCACTACTGTCTGTTGAAACAACACACTTGCCACCAGTACCATCACCAAGAATATCAAGTTCAACGTCAAGACCGAGACCATAACCAAATCCAGCATTTTTAATGAGAACTGTTTTTAATTGGTTATTATTGGTTTCAGAATCTCCGTTTTCACGAATAACTGAAATTTGGGGATCTGAACTAGTTGACCAATTGGATGGTAAAGTGATATATTCTGTAGAGTCAAATTTAATAATATCGGATGGATTTACAGTGAAAAGATATTTCCAAACGTATCCATCGCCACTATCACCAGCTCTAGTTGGTTCCAAATCTGTAAAGTTTGGTTCATCTTGTGATGAATTACCAGCAGGGTTTGATGGTGTAGCACCATTTTCAATACAAATATAAACTCTGAAATCAGAGTTCATCACATAATATCTTGCATCATAAAGTCTGGTGGATCCAGTTGTTTGTGTAAGGTTACTTACACTGTAGTCATGGCGATATTGTTCATATACATTACCCTGTTCCCAATCAATCCTTCTAATAACTCTACGAATGTTAGCTGCGGTAATTCTTCTACCGAACAACATCGTATCATAAGCATGATTGCTGTAATTAAAATTATCAACTGGACTTGGTGGTCCAGCAGTATTTGTATTCCAATCAGCAGTTCTACCAAATCCAACATTTAAAGTCGGATTTGGTAGAGATGTGAAAATATAATATGAGTTATTAGAATTTTCGACAGAATCAATAAAATTATTGACGTTTAAAATTCTAAACTGATCCGTTACAATAGCCGCCATTACTACCTGTTGAAAGGAATTTTTTTTATTTATGCGTGAAGTTTATAAGAAGATAATCTTATTGAGACTTCCCGTATTTCTGAGACCCAAACCACGTCTTGAAAGTGATGGGAATGATGAGAGCCCAACGTCTACAGTATTACCGCTGACCGTTAGTGAAATTGGGTCAGTGGATCTTGTAAAGTTTGCAAGTCTTCCCCAAGAGAATTCACCAATATCTGATCCAGTTGTAGTAGCAATTCCAACAGTATCAGTGTCAGACTTGATATTACATGTAATAACACCAGTATTGCCTTCAAGATGGAACCCATTTACAATGTAGATGTTGTTGAGAACTGTTGTACCAACACCAACCACAGCAGAATCATCCGCATTTACAGAAGTCACCCCGTTTCCTGTAATAGTATCTTTTACAAAAATTGGATATCCTTCAAGCAGAGTTGGTAGCAGTGAAACTGGACCAGAATCACTTAGATCAACTTGGAATTTGAGTGCCAATGGGTGGCTTCCAGTTCCAGTTGTGGTTCCAATTCCAGTAATAATTCCAGCATAACCAAGAATCACATCTGAATCCGTGAAAGTATCAGTTTCTGCAGCCTGAAGTTCAACAATAACTTGAGGATTGGTATTTTGATATCCAACACCCTCATAATCAATACTCACGGAAGTTACAATTCCTCCAGATGCACTAGCGGAAAGAATCGCTGTAGATCCAACACCAACAATTCCATATTTTGGTCTGTCTATTCTTGGTGGATTGGCAATTGAGATTTCAACCGCACCATCAGCATATCCAGCACCACCATCAACAATTGTCAAAGCGGATATTGTTCCTGCCGTTGATACTGTTGCAGTAACAGAAGCTGCAACTGGTTCATTTTGATTTACGATAAATCCATCAGCAACAACCAGACCAGTATTTCCATCATCTTGCTCATATCTGAATAGATTTGCACTCTCAACAAAAATTTCAGTATCACTTGCACTAAAATCTTTAATAATCTTAGTGGTTGGCATAACTTGTGCTTCTAAAGATTCTCTAATTTTTGGTTGAATTTGTTCAGAGATAATAATATCTTTCTTTTGTCTTGTGAAAGTGATTGGTCTAAAGACATCAGGGTCAATACCCTGATTTCTATAAACATTGGTTTCAATGTCAGTAGAATCTTTGATGGAGAAGATTGTTCTTTCATCTTGTGTGATGGTATCTGTTCCATCATATTTCTTGAGTTGAACTTCATCACCAGGTTTGACAGTTTCAAAGACGGTTACGATGAAACTATCAACTCCCCTTGTCCCTCTATAGAAATAGATGGAAATTTCATCAGATGCGCCTGGAGGTGAAGTAAAGTTGAAGTTGAAACTTGTACCACCTTCAAAGAAATAATCCTTTTTGGGTACTTGAACAACACCATTAACAAAGAGTAAGAGAACAGAATCCAAATCGATTTGAACGGATCTTTGGTTTGTTGGATCTGTTTGGAAACTTAGTGGATTTCCGTTCAGATTTAGTGGGAATCTGGTTCTTTCACCATCTTGAAGACTTTTGATAGAATCAATATAGTCAATTTGACCAAAGTTCCACGAAGAGAATGTATCATTAAGAACGTCAATTACTTCTAACTGGAATTCTTCAAATCCAGTTGTAATTCCCGCAGCCGTAACCAAACCAACTGGTTTAAAGATATCACCTTTCTTAAAGGCAAATCCTGGTCTGGAGAGTGCATAGTTAGTAACACCAAATAAATCAGTTCCAAATCCAGCAGTAGCAGCAGCTCCAACAATACAATCAACTGTTAATCCTTTTCCAGTTTCTGTCGTGGCACCAATACCAAGTCTGTTTACGCCCTCAATCGGAAGATCTCCATATGATGGATCAGGAATATTAATAACTGGATTTGTATATCCAGAACCACCACCCACAATTGTAAATTCTAAAGTACCACCTGTTGAATTTGATGAAGTTCCAACGTTAACAGTAATCTGAGTTGCTGTTGGTGTTGAAAGAACTGCGAGATCTGTATCAGAAGCTGGATCTGTTGGACGGGGATATGGATGTGTGGATTGATGATTATCTTGAGCACATGTAAATGTTATTGAACGATCTGCAATTCTAATTGTATTTGCAGTTGTCAAACCATGTGATCCAGTAAATGTCAGAGTAAGGATTCCAGTTACAGGATCATAATCTGCATCACTTACTGTTAGTGTTCCACCAATACTTCTAGTGACTCCATCATCAGTAGCAGAGACGAATCTATGTACGTTGTCAGGAATTATTGCTGTAATTGTAGCAGCTGCACCAGAGTGACCAGCCTCCTCAACTTCAATATCAACATTACCAAAATATCCAGATCCAAATGATAGATAGTTGAACTTGGCAGCCTCAGGAGCTACACCACCTCTTCTTCTATTTGGAACGAAGGTGTGAGCAAATCCAACTTTAAATACATCAACCATGAATTGAGTATCTGAAAGAATGGTATCAATTTCATATGGACCAACTGACTTAACTCCAAATACAATTCCATGATCATCATAATTATGTCCGATTGTTGAAACTCCTACATTGGTGATAATTTTATTAGGAGCAGGGAGATCAAAGATCTTATACTCAAATCCTTGAGTTCCATCTGGGAAGATTGTTGTGGTAACACCTTGATGTTCGTCTGAACATGTGAATGCAATTCCAGATAGGTTGATTACATCACCGATGGCAAGACCACTATAATTTTTCTTAGTAGTAATAGTTGAGAAACCTGTGGTCTTATCATATTCAAAGTTCTCAATTGCATAAGGTGTTCCTCTGTTATCGGGGAACCTAGTTGTAGTAAATCCAGTATCAACTGTACCACCACCAACATAAGTATTTGCATATCCAAGAGGATTGACATTTGTCACAAATGTTGTTGGTCCAACAACAGACTGAACAACATAACTATCAGCATATGTTACACGATTGAGGAATCCAGTATGATCAGTATAATTATGAGCAATAGTTGATGGACCAACATTGATTGTTAGTTGTGTGGCTGAAGCTCCAAGAACTTCAAATTCGTCAAAGAAATTAAGATCTCCAGCCTTAGCGATGCCTGGGAATATGTGAGTTGTTACACCAGCATATTGATCCGAACAAGTGAACGCTAATCCAGATAGTCTTACGAAAGAACTAATAGATGCACCTACGTTAACAGTAATTGTTGTTGCAGTTACTGCATCAATATTGATAGCAGTATCATAGAATGGATCACTTGGACGTGGATAACTATGCTCAGATGCATGGTTATTCTTTGCACAAGTGAATGTCAACGACTCATTAGCAATTTTAATACTGGTTCCTGTGGTCAAAGAGTGAGAACCGATTGTCAGTTCCATTACACCCGTTGCAGGATCGTAAGTTGCATTTGTAACATCATGATTAACTATTGGTGATGCGCCTACATTTACAGTAAATGTATTTGTGGTTGTTGCAGTAATAGCAAGATTTGCCCCAGATGCAGGATCAGTTGAACGAGGATATGTCTTAATTGCAGTATTACCATCCATTGTGCAGGTAAAGGATAATCCATTATCGGCAATAGAAATTGTATTTGATCCAGTTAAACCATGTGCAGCAGAAGTGATAACCATATCACCTGTTGATGGAGTGTATACTACATTAGTTACTGGATTTGGTAAGTTGCCAAGGTTTGAGGTAACACTGTTTATTCCAGCAGATACGAATGTATGAAGATAATTACCACCTGACTGGACTGCGTTAGATGCTGTGCCACCTACGTAAATGTGTTCACCACCACCAGAACCAATAGCAGAAACAACATTATGATTTCCTTTTGTGGTGATGGTAGCGACACCTGTAGATTCAGTATAATCAAATCCAGATATACCCCACTGAATTCCTAAATCACTTGAGAATTTATTAGTGGTAACACCAATTTCTACGGCAGCTGAACCTACGTTGATTCCAATATGTGGAATGGTGGATGGTCCTACTTGAGTCTCAAACTCTGTATTGCTGAGTCTAGTTACAATGTTAAAGAATCTACCATTTGTACCATCAGGGAATACATGAGTTGTTACACCAGCATGTTCAGGAGCACAAGCAAACTCAAAGTTCTCAAGTTTTACTTGCATATCAGTATTCAATTGATGATCCGTTGAAGTGGTAACTGTCAAGATACCAACAACGTTATTATACACAAATGTGCTAACTCCACATCTATTATTATATACGCCAGTAGGACAGATAAACTCTAGATCGTCAAACTGAACTCTCATGTCCTTATTGAGGCCATGATTAGTAGATGTAGTAACGGTCATGATTCCAGACACGTTATCATAATCAACAGTAGAAATACCGACTAAAGTATCAAATCCCTTAGGACAATCAAACTGAATGTTTCTGAAATCAATGAAGTCACTGTACTTGAACCCATGGGGGCCGTCAGTAGTTACAGTTCCAATGCCACTTACACCATCGTAAATAAAGTTTGTGATTGTTGTATAAGTTCCTACCGTATTAAATCCGATGATATCCGTAATTGTTCCAGCAGCATTGACATTAGCAACTACTTTGGCACCAACCAAAGGAGCAATTCCAATTCCACCAGAGGATGCAATTGAAACAATTACGCCACCATTTGGTAGTTGGTTTTTAACTGCATCTAGATCACTGATATATGGATCACCAGAGAGTAACTTGGTTCCACTAAACTCCACATTTACATTATCTTCATCAGATGTGATTGTGTATACGTTTAGTGGATTGTTGTCTGTGGATTGTCCTTGGTGAACACCGTTGATGAATAGAAGTCCACTGCCACTAGAAGTATCCAATCCAACTGGATAATTTCCACCATCAACAGTTAACGCAAATGTTCTACCGACACCAGTGAATTCTGGAGAAACATCATCATATAATTCATTTGTAGTATAATCATTTCTTAGATAAACACGACCACTGAATTCTGATCTAGTAAAGGGAAGTCCTCTTTCATCAGTGATGAAGTCACCACCAGCACCCCTTGGTGTATCTACAAAGTAGACATCACTTTCTACAATATTAAATGCACCTCTATGAACAATAACTTCAGTTTGATTTGAGTGTGGTACGGCTTTCGTTCCAACAAATCCTCTTTGAACATTTGCCAATTGGAATGTACCAACACCAGTGATTGGACCAGCACCAGTTGTACCCAATCCAACATTCTGGATGTTCATGAATTCATCATCAATTAAGAGAATATAATCAGGAACCAGTGTAGAAATACCAGAGAGTGGAATAAATGTATTACCAACACCAAGATCTTCGATGAGAGTGTGTGTTACGAGAGTTCTTGAAATTGGAGCTTGAACAACACCATCGAGAATAATTAGTGACTTTTCAAGTTTCTTAGTTGTATCAATTAAGTGGTTATTACCTGCACCAATTCCTGTTGGTTCAATTCCAATGTTCTTGAGTGCAAAGTCTTTCTTAGTTGCAAGTTTGATATTGTTATTGTCAATTCTAATTACGAATAGATCTTCAGGAAGAACATTTGTCGTAAATCCAGAGAAATATGATTGTCTGCTTGTGGTTGCAGTCGCAACTGCAGACATGGTAATACCAATGCCAAGTCTCTCTGAATAATATGTGCTGCCAACACCAACAGGAACATTATTTTCAACAGTGATTTGTTGATCACCGATTGCAGTTACAGTTCCAAATCCAGTTTCTGTAACAAGTTCTCTAATTGTATCGCCAATGGCAATGATTGTGGTGTTTGCAATGCCAGTAATGACTTTGGTGCCATCAGAGTCTCCAAGGAAGAATCTAAATGTGTTACCGATACTTACAATTGTAGCACCAGCTGCAACACCAGGACCAAAGAATTCATCACCAACTGCGATTCCAGTATTTGTACTTGCAGCAGAAACAATATCTACACCATCTCTAATATCACCAATTACTCCACCACCACCAGCAGTTGTAGAACCAATTGTGATAGGTTCTGAATTGATACCAATAATAGTTGATCCAGGAGAATACTTAACATCTTGACCAGAGTTCAAGAAATGACTCTCAAGGAAAATATTTCCTGTTGTAGAATCGAATACAGAGGAATTTCCAGGATTAAATCTTCTTGCGAAAATTGGATATCCTTCATATGAAAGAGTAAAGTTAGTTCTATCTTGTGGTGTATAGATTGACTGAATTACTTCCTCAATGACAGTACCTGCACCAAACTCATCAATTGCAAGTATGTTTGTATCTTGATCTCCGTAAATAATTTCACTAAATTCTTCAATTCTGATTTGATCACCAGCAAATTTGCTATCTGGTTTGAATAGCAATTTGGCAAAGATTCCATCATATTCCGATGTAAATGTGCCAAGACCAATAGCAGTATTTACTCCTAGTTGAGGATATTCGAGTACAAAAATGTCTCTTTGACCAGCCTCTTGAGTCATCATGACTTGACTCATGGACTGTGTATTTCCACTTGATACTCTAATTATGGACTTAGAAACACGATCAAATAGTGATGTAATTCCAACAACAGTAATACCATAACCAGCCATGGTTTCTTCAATTACATTGGACTCTAGTCTTGCGGTTCTTTCAGTACCGTCTGCCTGAGTTGATAGTTTGAAGAATGATGATCTAATACCAACGCTAGTTGTGGTAAATCCAATTACGTTAGATTTGACCAGAGTTGGATTGCCAACGTTATTATGGAATTCTAGTTTTACAACATCATCAGTTCCACTAGTATCATAATTTACACCAAAAGTACCAATTGGACTATAGTTTAATAATCTATCACTAGTATCAAATCCATAATCAGCAATGAATCCATTTACACCATCATGAAGAACAGACACTTCAGCATATTGACGCTCAGAAGTTACTTCATCTAAAATTTCAACGTATGCAAACGCTGAATTAAATTCACTAGATGCAAGACCAACTATTTGCTCAGTGGAACCAATTCCAACAGATGTTGTAACACCGATGAGTGTGGTGTCCCCGATGATAACAGATCCAATACCACTTGATCTTGAATCGAATAATTGACGGAAAGCTTTTAAGTTATAAGTTTTATCTGGATTGGAAGGTGTGAATCTAAGATTCATCGTTCCAAATGTTTGATCATAGAATGCTGTAATTTCACCTAGACTTTCTTTTTCTTCTTCAAGAGCAACTCCCAATTGTGGATTTGACTTGATGTTAGATTTTTCAAGAATGTATGAATTGTTATTTCCATCAGAAAGAATTACAACATCATAAACCTGATAAGATGTTAAATCAATAGCATCGGTTACAATAACTGTAAATCTTGAATACCCTGTTCCTGCAGGGAATGAAATAATATCTTTAAAAGTACCAACTAAGTTTTCTCTGTCAATAAATGACTCACTGATATCATCAATTTGAAGAACTCTGTTTGTAATACACTCAATATAATTTGTTAGTTTTTTGGTTCCAAACTTAATAGAGTTTGTAGCAACTTGGGCAAAATTAGTTACATTTTGATCAACGTCAGTATCAACGGCAAAGTCGAAGAAATTGTTAGTTGTTACATCGGATTGATTGAACAAATCAATAACCAATGATTGTGTTCCATCATCAATTGCATTAGTAGCAGCAACAGCAACAGAGGTGACTTCAGTATCTGCAAAATTCTTTGTTCCAGAAATGTGTGCAAGACGATTGACTGGACCAATTAGATCTTCATATTTTACAGGACTCTTAATACTATATGCCAATCTTTGATAATAATCATTATCGGGAACAACTTGAGTATCTTCATTTAAAATACCTCTATTATCCAACCAACCAAAATTGATGGTTGAACCATAACCAACATCATAGAAAGCATTGAATCTCTTAGCTTCAACAATGACGGCTTCTGCACCAGAGACAGAACCATAGACTTTATCTCCAGGTTCTAATTCATATGCACCTCTAGTTTTGAAAATAGCATCTTCATTTGACTCAACAGTCAAATTAATCTTAGTTCTTTCTCCAGATTCATTAACTAATTCTAATGGTTCATTGTTAATGAAAGGTTTGGGAGCAATTTCAACAAAGAATGTTGGATATGCATCTTTCTTTACGATAGATCCAAAGTTTACATTAGTAACACCAACACCAGGAGCTCCAGTTCCAATACCAGATAGATCAATTGTGACTTCAGCAGGGTTAATGCCACCATTGAAACTTGTTACTTCAAAGAATCTAAATCCATAGTCTTTTGAGTTAAATCCATCACCTTCTCCAGTATATTCTTGAATACCATCAACAAATACTTCATCTCCAGGAACTAATGGATTTGTAGTGAATCCTAGAACAGGTGTCACAACCGTTAGAGTCATGATACCAGTTTGAACACTATCAATTTTAGTGATACTTAGTCCGTTATCATTAATTAGACTGAATACACTATGTCCAACACCCTGAAGTCCAGCTCCTGCGTTGATAATTTCTACAGAGTCAATACTACCACCATCCAAATTTGCAAGTAGAGATACACCATCAACTTGTTCATTTGTAACTGAGTTTACAAGAACTAGATTAGGAGGACTAATGAAATTTCTACCACCAAAGACAGGTCTAACATCGCCAGTTGTAAAATATCCAGTAATTTCATGGAGAGCTGGAATATCAGCGACTGGTTTTAGAGTTTTATCTACTGCAAAATCAAATCCTGGTTTTTTAACTTCAACAAGATTAAGACGACCAATTTCTTGTGATTTTGGAATTAACTCGGCATCAACACCAATTTCTGATGTGATTGTGCTTATTCCAGGGAGTCTATCATATTCAAATCCTTGTGATAAAATATCTATTTTGGAGATCCCACCAAAAGCACTAGTTGATCTTGTCGTGTATTCAATCTTGTCAACTTCAGATTTGACATATGAGTCTTTTTCTGGTTTATCTGGGAGATTAATTAAGAATGTTGTAACTGTAGTTCCCAATCCAACAACTGTTGATTGTTTAGAATATTCACTATCAACATACAAAATTCTTGAGAAATTTTGTGTTGCATCATCTGATTCGACCAGAGTATTGTCTGATATTTTTTCTAGATTGTAGAAAAGTTGTTCTGGTAGATATTCATTAAATTGAATTGTAGCACTAGCAGTTCCTAGGCCAGCAGTTCCTATTCCTATAATTTCAAATGCGGTAGACTGTCCTGTTCCTACAATTTCATTTCTATATTCTTTGTCATAGAAAATTTTGAAATTATATCCAGACAATGTTGGATCTGATAGGTCAAATTTAAGACTATTATTTCTTGTTACTTCTATTTCTGGGTTAACTTTAGAGATTGTATGTGATGAACCACCAACAGTAGTGAATCCAACTAATGTCAGAGTTTCTCCAGACAAGTCAGTTAGAGTTTCTGCAAGAGAGAATGAATCTGGATCACCAGAGAAGACAAAATATTTTCCAGTATCAATGCCCGTTGTTTCATCTGCATTATAGAATACTAGATCTCCAGTGACTAAACCATGACTTTCAATATTAAATCTTGAACTTGAAAGACCAACAGAAGATGAACTAAAACCAATTTGATCAACTACAACGTTTTGAATAAATTCTTCAAACTTAATTCTTACAGCCGTTGATGTTCCAATACCAACAGTTAGATTTGGTTTTACCTCGAATTTAACTGAATCATCTTTTTGCAATCCATGAGAAGATCCAGTTGAAACTCTTGCAGTGAGTCTTTCAACTTTACCAGTTATTTGCTTAAAGTTTGATTGAACTTGATATTCATAATCATCCGAATCACAACTGATAAAGTTAATCTCAGTAGAATCCAGTGTTGTTTTAATGCCAATGGTGTTGGGACCTTTGTTGACAACATATACTAATTGTTCTTGACCACTTATTGGTAAGTTAAATGTTGCACCAGCACCAACTGTAGATACTGCGATAGGATTACGATCACCTGGTTTAATAATTTTAATTTCTTGATTATCAACGAATGGATGATTCTCAAGATAGATTGAATATGTTGGAATACTTCTATCTGTTGTTATGCCACCAATTTCATATGATCTATCTACTGCGATACCAGTAGTTGTTCCAAATCCAACTGCTTCGGTTGGATTGAAATATACAACGTCATTTGGTTTGGAATCTAAAGTTGCTCCATCGAAAGAAAATATAAATTGACTTGGCTTGACTGTTAGTGCAGCACCAACAGTGTGTCCAGAACCAGTTGTTCCTCTCTTGACTCTAATAATATTGTTAAATCTTCCAAAAATATTTAATGGTTTAAAAACATTTAAAACAGTTACAGTTTCATCGTTAATTTCAATTTCAGTGTTTGGTCTTAAAAACTCAGGAACTCTCGAAACTGGAAGATCTGTGGTCATTCCACCCACAGATTCTAATGGAACATTCTCAGTTAAACTAAAATCATCAATTGGAACACCAATCGACTTATCACCTGCTAACTGAGCAACATAAGTAGAAAGACCAGATATCTTAACGATATTTCCAGCTTCAAGATCGTGATAGGTTGAAATAGAGGCAATTACTTGATTATCATTTAAAGTTTCAAATACAAACTTATCGTATGTTAAAAATTCTTTTGTAATACTTTGAACATCTGTTCCAGTAACCTCAAATACCTGAGCTGCAACTGCACCACCAGTGGTTCTAGTATTATCAAATACAACACTATCACCAACTTTATAATTTCTACCTTTATTAACAATAGCAAGACCAGTTACGCCACCAGTAGATCTTGATTGTACAGTAATATCTTGATTATCAAAATTATATGGTTGGGTGAAGAAGTCATAATCTGCACCAACTACAGATACATTATATGGGAAAGTATTTCTAATTAATTCATTTCCAATAAAATCAAAATCTTGAGTTAGTGATATTGAAGATCCAGCAAGATTTTCTGGTACAATATTGGATCTGTAAGAATTTCCAATGAAATATGGGAAACTAGATACAAGATCTCCAGTAAATGAATCTAATTTTAGAGTCGCAAAATAAGCATAGGTGCCATTTGGAAATTCTGGAGTTTTTGTAAATCTACCATTGTGCTTATCCAGATCACCAGAGTCATTGAATATGTAATCTTCTAAGAACAGTCCAGATTCAAATCCAGAGGGTCTGTCTTCGACTTGTGTAATATCAATAGTATATCCAGACTCAATCAGTTTAATGATTGATGTTGTGCTATCTGGATCAGTATAACCATAACACCCATAAATTGGATTTCCATCATATGCCCACCCAATTAGAGGTGAATGTTTTGTTGGATCCAAATCTTGGAAGTCTGCTTGTAACTTTGGATTATATCCAACAGCACAATACTGGAGTCCATTTTCACCTTTATCAACTAAAGCCTCTCCATTATAGTCAGCAAATCTAACTCTATTGTTAATAGTCAGATTTCTAACAGATGGGCGTAAAAGTGCCCCAGACCCTCTTGAAATACCCTCAACTGAGGTGTTTGATGCAACATAGTTGTTACCAGTTCTTAATATAATTACGTCAGTAACATTTCCATTATCATTCACAAGTGCTCTGGCTTTACATCCAGATCCAGATTCACTACTAATAACAACATCTGGTGGAGAGAAATAATTATTTCCAGGTTGTGTTACTAAGATATCGATAATTTTCTTATCAACAATTACTGGTTGCAATTCTACACCAGTACCAGTTTTAATATCCACAGTTGGTCTCTTGTGGAAATTAAGTACCTTTGATCCATATGATGAACCACCATCATACAACAAAGTATCTACAATTTCACCTTTAACAACAGGTGTAGCTGTAACCACACCAACAGTGTTTGCAATTGATACTGCAACATCAACAGTTACTGGTGGATAATTAAAAGTATGAAGACCAGTTCCAATACCTGTGATTCTTTCGGCAAGACCTCTATTGAAATTAGTGGGATTGGTCCCTGCTACACCAGCATTTGCAATTCTAAAATTATTGTCATCAATTTTTAAAATATAATATTGATCTTCAGTTGATAGTTCTGGTATCTTATCACCAGATGCAGAATAAGTAACTAATTCACCTGTGGAGTATCCATGATTTTTGAAATTAAATGAATTGTTTGGCTCTATTCTCATAACCAGATCCACTATCTAAAACATTAACACCTGTTATTTGTTTTGTTTGGTTTGCTGTCCTAAACTTATGGAAACCACCACTATTACTACCAGTACTAAATCCAACAGTGTTTATACCACTGTTGAAATCTGCGATACTTTCATACAATCTAAATGATGTTGGATCAATAATTTCAGTAAAATATTTACCACCAGTTTCTAAGAAATTTCCTGTGAAATTAGTTTGTCCAAAACCAGTGATAGCAATTGATTTGTTGCCGTTTGGATCATATACAACTTCTTCACCATTTCCGAAATTGTGATTATTAATTGTTCTAATAGAATCAAAATAAACGGAGACTCCACCACCATCACTGGCATTTTTTCCATTAAATCCAACTTCTCTGAATACATCTAGAACAATAGGTTCAACTCTTGCTCCAGCACCATTACCACCACTAACAGTTACATTCAAGACCTGATCAATGCTAAACTCTTGTGGATCAATTAGAACATCCTGTAAAGTTCCTCTTACTGCAACATTTGAAGCTGCAGTTCTTCCATTATTATCTGATCCAGAAATTACTAATTTTGGTGGATTTACAACATCATAATTTTCGCCAGAATTGAAAACATCAATTTTTTCAACTGGACCAAAAAATACTTTATCGTCAGTTTTATAGTTTGTAACTTCTACACCATTCTCAAGAATACCACAAGCACCAGCAACTGTAGAAGTTTCAGCACCAGTATCTAATGATCTTATTAAAGAAAACTTTTTGAGAATTTTCTGTGGATTAATTTTTTTATTAACTTGCTCTTCTAGAGAAAATACATGACTACCAGTATCTCCACTTAAAGGAACATTTATTTTTATATTTCTACCACTATCAATAAATGATCTTGCAACATAGAGTTTTACTTTGTTATTTGGGCTTAGAACCTCAACAAAATAACTTCTACCAAACTCAAGTCCTTCAATTGGATCAGTTGCTGTTCCAGCAGAATAAACTACTTCGTCACCAGTTATGAAAGGAACATTGGTTGGAAAAGAAACAATATTATAGTTGCCACTATCGGTATCTAAATCTTCAATAGATCCAGATGATAAAGATGCCTCTGCTATTGAAGATTCAACTTGATTCAAATCAATGTTATAATCAGGAAGAGAATTCGATGCTACATACATCTCACTCTTGTCTTTTGTAATATAAGTGTTTAGAATATTTGATATTAGTTTATCATTTCCATATTCTAATTCAATGCCAGAACTTGATGCTTTTTTTACAATTCGTCTAATATCATAACCTCTTCCCTGTACCAAGTTGGTAATTCCATCACCAGATAAAACAACTTCTCTATTTCCAGTAATAGAAACAGTAGCTAATCCTACAACAACATCACGATCACCTCTATTAACAATTTCAACATTATCACCATTACGGAGATATGCATCATCTAAATCTCTCTCTAATACGAAAACAGATCCATTAAATCTGTTAACTTCTATGCTAGATGCCGTATTATACTTCCAAGAATTGAATGAGATTTCTTCATAAGTTTTTTCACTTGATGGGTTATCAATATTTGCACCAATAGATTTTGTTCTATAAATTTCTCCAATCTGAGCATTATAGATTTGCTCTTGGGGATCAAATTCAGAAATTACACCCGTTAATCTTAATTCAACTTTTTCATTTGTATCTGTCGTATAACCATATACGATGTCGTTAGTTCTAATACTTGTCGCAGCTGGAATATTTTGAGTAATTCCAGAGCAACCTAAGAACTGAGTAATTGTTTTATCAGTATATGTAATGGTATTTGTACCACTGACCAAAACACCAGACTTGGGGAAACCAATTGTACTATCAACTGTAATGACATCATCACCAATCAGAACGTCACCAATACATTTTGATTGTGGTGTTATTGAAAATGTTCCTTCAAATCCAGGGGAAGGATCCTGATATCTTTGATAGAGATAGATTGTATAATATGATCTTCCACCTCTAATAGTGTTCTCTACTTCAGAAATTGGAGCTGAAGCGCCATTAATTTCTGTAGAATTTTCATTATCATCTTGGAACAATGTCTGTCCAGAAAGATTGAGTGGATTTCCACCACCGACCTTTTCTGCAACTAATACTAGTCTTCTTCTGAATGATGCTTGGGATGGTTCAAATAGAAATTCTGATTGTTTTCTAACACTTGATTGTTGACCAAATAAAATAGAAATTAGAGTGTTAATTGATTCTCCAGTTCCCTTTGATTGGTAGAATGATTTTAAATTTTTAACTAAGTTGTTGATATTGAGATCTTCGTCAAAAGACTCATCTTCAAAACCTGGTGCATATAATACCTTTAGGTTTCTAAAAAATTCACGTAAGAATAGGGTGCTGAGATTGGTCACACCCATACCGACAGTATGAGCCTCTGCTTCTGTTTCTTTGAATATTACTTCGCCATTAGAATAATTACTAATACCACTAAATCCACGAATACATCCAGTAAATGAATTTGTAGTAATGCCAGTGTAATAGATTATCTCATTATTAATCTTAAATACACCATCTTTATTTGGATATCCCTTAGTAGATTCAACGTTAACAACGGTATCACTACTTGATACAGCTGATGTCAAAGTAGTAACGCCAGAGACGATATCTGATGTAATATTATCAAACTTTAGGTATTGATCAAGATTATCAATCAAATCCCCAGGGCTACCCTGAGAATCTTGTGATTTGTAATACTGCTTTAAGAAGTCAACCGCCTTTGGTGTTTCTACGGAAACATAAGACGGTAATTGACTTTCAATAATTTGATTAACTTTTACTCTCGTATCAATTCCAGTCTCTATCATTTTACCTTGTTAGTTTGCCGTTTGAGTAACTTGAAGTCACTGGGAATCCGATTCCCGAAACTTGTTCACCAGAAGTAATTGTGTCCTTCACCATATTTATCGTGCTTTTGTCGATTGATAATTCAACAAATAAGTTTTCTAATCCAATAACATCATTGCTTTCTGGGAATGCCTGAACTTCTACAATTCCATTAACAACCACTGTACTAACTATGTTAATAGTGAAAATATTAATCTCACCTGTTTTGTAATCTACAACTCCAGCATTTTGAACTTTTGTAGACGCTACACCATTTTCATCAATAGCAATAAATGAAACAATACCACTCTCATAAGTGCCATTAGGAAGCATAGTTGGTGTATCTGTCATGTACAGAATTTCAGGAATACCTGCAACATTAAATCCTGTTGATTTGATATTTGCTCCTGCTGGATTTACATGAAACTGATTTCCAAAACACAACTCATATTGAGCTGGATTGTTCAGGATAGTTCTCATATTTCTTCTAATTTTTACTTTTGTAATATTAGAAGTAATTGCACTATCAGTGGCGTCAATAACATTTAATAATTTGCTATATTTAAATCTTCCACCAAAATTATTAAGATCTTCAGAATCTGCAAATTCAGATAGTGTTGATACAACATTACTCTTTAGAGTGTCCAAACTAGAAACTCTACTTCCATTGTAATATACAAAAGTATCGAGTTCTATTGAAAGAATTTCAAGATCAACAATAGATTGCTTAATTCCAGCAACTGCATAATCTTTCAATCTACTTAGAATAATTCCTTTGTTAAAGTCAGATATAAAATAATCATTCTTAGGTTTGATTGATATTTCAACTTCACCAAATCTTGGTGGTGTCATTTCTTCACCACCAACCACAGAAACAGATTCGGTATCGGGAAAAATTTGTTTTACGATTGCTTCGTAATCACTAGCCGTAACCGCTCTATACTGTGATGAATATGACCTAGGAGCAAAGTATTTAATAGACTGTAAAGACTCTATCTCAGCGCCTCCTTGCGCCTTCTGGTTGGTTGTTATCGTTATACCATTAGATGGTGAAATTCTGTTTTCTTCAGCACCTCTTAGAACTCCAGCAAAGCTAAAGTTTGTGACACCATTACCTTCCAGTCCATCAGTTATAATGAATGATGCATTAATTTGACTTCCTGTTTCTAGTGCTTTACCAATAACACCATCACCAAACAGTAATTCATACTTTTCATCTTTTACTTCTTGTAAGAAGAAAACTTCGGAAGTCGAACCGATTTTAAATAAAGTATCTGATTTTACATATTCATCACCCAAAGTCATGTCTTGGGGGCCTTTGACTCTTACCCTCAATGTATCAGTATCTACTGATGGATTTGGAATAATAAATCTTTGATCTAGTGATGTATCAACATTAAATTTCTTAGTTGCGTATGAACCCTGATAGACTTCAATATTTGAGAAAGTTGCAGTTCTAGCACCAATCTGATTGTCTAATGGATCATCTAAAGGTGATGTTGTGGTAATATCTTCTGGTATAGAGAATACAAAACTAGTATTTTTTGTGTTACCAGTACAAACTAATCCTGCTTTTAGAGTTACAGTTTGACTTGAACCAGAAAATTTAACAGAAAATGATATTATTGACTTAGCTGCAGTTCTTGATCTGGGTGTATATCCAATATTTCTCGCTAATGAGACAACATTTTCTCTCAATGCGGCAGATTCAATGAAAGATTCATTGACAACCATGTTCGCATTGAATGCGCTGATGTAAGTATTATAAGCAAGCGTGTCTATCAGGACAGAAAAGTTCGATCCTTCAAAGTCAAAATCAGAAAAATCAGAATTTGCTCTCAAATAATCTTTGATTTGCGTCCTGATTTGAGCAAAATCTAAGTTTGCGTACTTTGTGAATGGCATTTTATCTGGTAGCCTCTAATACGAAGGAGAATTCTTGTGCTGGAATGTCTAAACCAACAATATTATATGCAACAACGCATTCAAATTCATTTCTATCGGGCGCTGGTCTCACATTCACTTTAACATTATCGACTCTAGGTTCGTATTGATTGATTACCAGTCTGATTTCTTCTGCAATTTGGGTGGAAGTACCAAAATCAACAAAGGAAAATAGTAGATCACCTACTGGTGAACCCAGATCTGAGTCAAAAAACCTCTCAGTGAAGTTAGTTTGGACCAAATTACGAACGGCTTTCTGAATCGCCCTCTCATTTTTTAAAATAGGTAGGTCTTTTGTGACAGGATGAGCCTCAAAAGAGAACGAAATGTCCTTAAATGCTCTTGAAACCCTTTGAGTTGCCATTAATCGACCTAGTACTTTATGTATTTAGAGAGGTTTCACTGCACATCTTCATACCGACCTTCTTGAGAATGGTACATGTCTTCACTTTTTTCAATATTTTCTCGTTCTTTCGCTGTTTTCCAAAAATATTCGTCTTCACGACCCATCCCAAGTCGCTCATAACCATTTTCTACACTGTAATATTGCGTCGAAACCTTAAAATCAGGCATTTTGGGATCAACAGGAGTCAAACTGTTGTCAAAAATACGCATTCTGTTGTTTGGATACAGACAGAATTGATTATTTTCTAGTTCTAGTAAGTTAAACGATTTGTGTTCTGCTGGTTTCTCACTGGTTGAGTAATCTATTGTGTCTATGCTTTCGTGATAGTTATCAAGAGTACAAACGTAAGATCCTTTCACGATACCATGGTCTCTTGTATAAACCTCAAAGTCCATAGATCCTATAAACTGTTTGCTAACTGCCACCACCCCATAGTCCATGCAATTCCAAAACTGGAGATTATAAAGATCCATATCTGGAGTCGGGGTCTGTGGTTCAACAGTAAAAGCACTAATAGGAAGTTTATCATAAAGAGCACCGTAGTCAGGCAGATAAGTTTCAAAATAGAAAGCTCTACCTGGAATAGACTTTGCTGTAACCCAGACACCTTTTACAAACTCTCCGTGTCCATCTTCGCCATCTCTTAAATATTCTTTTCGTACCCATACATCTATCGAAGGTAAGTTTACAATTAATGTAGACATTTATGTGTAAATCAAACCTCTTCTGTATCCGTTGACTCTATCATATGTGAGAATCTCTTTTCTGTTTGCGTCACCAACGTATGATACATGCACCCAACCAGAGCTTGGACCCTTGGCTCTTTCATAACATTCTAATATCAACTGATCGAAATCTAATTCGTTTGCTATATATTGTGCCAGTTCTGCATTAGCAACGCCTGGTATTTCTATATCAGCGGCCTGACCTTTGCAA
>LUMM01000082.1_pt1 | contig 22119 bp, 16 predicted proteins | sample 729971 | NCBI WGS metagenome assembly LUMM01 (sample SAMN03860263, study PRJNA289734) | marine metagenome | biome: seawater column; feature: ocean; material: water; isolation source: Red Sea water column Station 22 - depth 50m | place: Saudi Arabia: Red Sea | collected 2011-10-15 | depth 50 m | reverse complement strand
TGGTATGGATGTTGATGTTTTCTCAGAAAGAGGAGAATCAATTCTTAATCAAAAGGGTGAACTTGTGTGCAAATCTCCATTTCCATCGATGCCAAACAAATTTTGGAATGATCCAGGAGGTAAAAAATATCAAAGCGCATACTTCTCAAAATATAAAAATATTTGGTATCACGGAGATTATGCTGAGCGAAAAAAAAATGGAGGCTATATAATTTACGGTCGATCAGACGCAACACTCAATCCTGGAGGGGTTAGACTAGGTACTGCTGAGATATATTCAGTTATAGAAAATTTTAAAGAAGTAAAAGAGTCTATAGTTGTAGGACAAAAATGGGATAATGACGTAAGAATAATTCTCTTTGTTGTTATGAGCAAATCTTACTCTTTAAATGACGATATAATTTTAAGGTTAAAAAAAAGAATAAGAAGTGAGGCATCACCACGACATGTTCCATCAAAAATAATTCAAGTTTCAGATATACCTCGAACAAAGAATGGTAAGATTGTTGAATTAGCAGTAAAAAATACAATTGAAGGAAGTAAAATAAAAAATGTCCAAGCTTTAGCAAATCCAAATGTTTTAAATGAGTTTAAAAATCTAAAGCAGCTTAAATTTTAAATTTTTTTTATAACTTTTTATTTAATTTCTTCCACACTCCTGAGGCTATAGCAATTTTATTTTTTTTTGATCTCAATTCACAATTCATAAAAACTAATGTGTTAGTTACTTTTTGAATTTTAACATCACCTATAATTTCATCACCAATCTTTGAGGAACCAATATATTTAATATCTAATGAAATAGTTACACAGACTTTATTTCCTGCAGATCGATATACTGCTGTACCTGCACCAGCATCAATTATTGATGCAATATATCCACCGTGAGTAATTCCAACTTTATTAATATGATTTTTTTTTACTTTTGTTTTAAATTGATATTTGTCTTTTGTTAAATCTCTGAAAAATAAACCACCGTTATGTTTCATAAAACCAGGTTTTTTACTTATTTGGTGATAAATTTTACTCATTAAATAAATACACTAATTATAAAAAGAATAACTATCACAATTAAAAAAAAATAAATAACTGATTTTTGAAGCGACAAATTAATTCCTTTCCAATTTTGGTGCGCCTGCTAGGAGTTGAACCCAGAACCTCCTGGTCCGTAGCCAAGCGCTCTATCCAATTGAGCTACAGGCGCGACTTATTAAAGTATTTTAGTTAAATTTTTAATCTATATTTATGATTATTCAAATATTGATTATTTATTTTTGGAAATAATCATCTATTTTAGAAAAAAAGATATATATAATATTTCAAAATGAACTTAGAATTGTTAGTCCCAGACATTGGAGATTTTGATCAAGTAGAAGTAATAGAAGTGCTTGTCAAAAAAGGTGATCATTTAAAAAAAAATGATGCAGTAATTACTCTTGAGAGTGATAAATCAAGTGTAGAGGTTCCATCAACAATTGAAGGTTCAATAAAAGATATAATTGTTAAAGTTGGTGATAAAGTTTCAAAAGGAGATGTAATTTTGTCGGTAGTTGGGATTGAAAATAAAGATGAAAAAATACCTCCACTTACTGAAAAAATTATTAAAGAGGCTGAAAATACAATTCAATACAATGATAATTTAAATCAAATAAAGAAACCTGAGCCAATTGAGAATATAAAAAAAACTAATATAGAGTTTGTCTCTAATAAAGATGATATTGATCCTGTAGAAACTAAAGAATGGGTGGAATCACTTACAGCTGTTGTTCAACAAGAAGGATCTGAGAGAGCAAATTTTTTAATTAAGCAACTAATTGACCATGCATACAGACAGGGTTCAAAAATTCCTTACACCCAAAGCACTCCTTATATAAATACAATTCCTCCAGAGGAAGAAACGAAATCTCCCGGTGACCAAAATATTGAGAGGAGGTTAAGATCATTAATTAGATGGAATGCAGCAGCAATGGTTGTCAGAGCTAACAAAAAATTTCCTGAATTAGGTGGCCACATAGGAACTTTTGCATCAGCTGCAACCTTATATGATGTTGGAATGAATCACTTTTGGAGAGCAAAAAGTGATAATTTTGGAGGAGACTTAATCTATTTTCAAGGTCACAGCGCTCCAGGCATGTATGCAAGAGCTTTTCTAGAGGGTAGACTAAACGAAAAACAATTAGACAGTTTTAGACAAGAAGTTAATAAAGGTGGACTGTCTTCATACCCTCACCCTTGGCTAATGCCTAATTTTTGGCAATTCCCAACTGTTTCAATGGGACTAGGTCCTATGCTAGCAATATACCAAGCTCGTTTTATGAAATATCTAATTAATAGAGGTTTAATCAAAGACGAAGGAAGAAAAGTTTGGGCTTTTCTTGGTGATGGTGAAATGGATGAACCAGAATCATTAGGTGCAATTGGTTTAGCAGCTCGAGAAAAATTAGATAACTTAATATTCGTAGTGAATTGTAATCTTCAAAGACTTGACGGACCAGTCAGAGGAAACGGTAAAATTATCCAAGAGCTAGAAGGAATATTTAGAGGTGCAGGCTGGAATGTTATTAAAGTTATCTGGGGATCTTATTGGGACTCTTTATTAGCCAATGATAAATCTGGTCATCTTGTTAAATTAATGAATGAAACTGTTGATGGCGAATATCAGGCATTTAAGGCAAGAGATGGTTTGTATGTAAGAGAGAAATTTTTTGGAAAATTTCCAGAGACTTTTCAAATGGTATCTGCAATGTCAGATAAAGATATTTGGAGACTAAACAGAGGTGGTCACGATCCCCATAAAGTTTATGCAGCTTACGATAAAGCTGTAAAAAATATAGGCAGCCCAACTGTTATTATTGCAAAAACAATAAAAGGATATGGGATGGGTAAATCTGGTGAAAGTGTAAATACTACACATCAACAAAAAAAATTAGATGTTGATGACTTAATGTATTACAGAGATAGGTTTGACGTCCCTTTAAGCGATCAACAGGTTAAAAATATAGAATATTTTAAACCTGACGAAAATTCACCTGAAATAAAATACTTAAAACAGCGTAGATATGACTTAGGAGGCTTTATCCCAGAGAGAACAACTTTTTCTAAACCAATTAAAACGCCAGAAAAAAATATTTTTGACACTATGACAAAATCAACTGGAGAAAAAGAAATGTCCACCACAATGGCATTAGTCAGAATGTTAACAAGTTTATTAAGAGATAAACATGTTGCAAAAAAATTAGTTCCAATAATTCCTGATGAAGCAAGAACGTTTGGAATGGAAGGGTTCTTTCAAAAAATTGGTATCTATGCACACGAAGGCCAAAAATATGAACCAGAAGATGCAGCTCAATTGAGCTCTTATAGAGAGGAAAAAAGTGGTCAAGTGCTAGAGGAAGGTATTAATGAGGCAGGTGCTATGTCTTCATGGATAGCAGCAGGAACATCTTACACAAATCATGATATTGAGATGATCCCAATATATCTATTCTATTCAATGTTTGGATTTCAGAGAACAGGAGATTTTGCTTGGGCAGCTGGAGATAGTCAGGCTAGAGGATTTTTAATTGGTGCTACAGCAGGTAGAACAACTTTAGCTGGTGAAGGTTTGCAGCATCAAGATGGACACAGTCATTTATTGGCTTCCACTATTCCCAACTGTATTTCATATGACCCAACATTTCATTATGAGTTAGCAGTCATATTTAGAGAAGGCCTTAAAAGAATGCATGAGAATAATGAGAATATTTTTTATTACATAACTACTATGAATGAAAATTACTCTCATCCTGAAATGCCAAAAGGGTGTGAAGATGGAATTTTAAAAGGTATGTATAGGATAAAGGATTTTTCAAAACACAAAAAAAATAAAATTCAACTTCTCGGTTCTGGAGCTATTTTAAGAGAAATGATTTCTGCCGCAGAAATTCTTCAAAATGATTACGAAATAGACAGTGAAATTTGGAGTGTTACTAGTTTTAATGAACTTAGAAGAGATGGATTAGAGGTAGAAAGATATAATTTGTTGAACCCTGATAAAGAAAAAAAAATAACCTATCTTGAAAAGTGTCTTGGTAAAACCGAAGGACCTATACTTGCGGCTTCAGATTATATGAGGATGAATTCTGATCAAATCAGACCTTATGTATCGAAAAGCTTTTACTCACTCGGCACAGATGGGTTTGGAAGAAGCGATACGAGAAAAAATTTAAGAAAATTTTTTGAAGTAGATAAAGAACATATAGTTACATATGGATTAAGCATTTTAGCTAATGAGCAATTAATTGCATCAAAATACGTCAAGGATGCAATTAAAAAATATAAAATTGATCAGGCAAAACCAATGCCAACCAAATTATAATGGAAGATAAAAACCTTATAGTTCCAAATATTGGAGAATTCAAAGATGTTGAGGTAATTGAAGTCCTAGTAAATGAAGGTGACTTTATAAACAAAAATGATCCTTTGATCACAATTGAAAGTGATAAATCAAGTGTTGAGATACCCAGTTTACTTTCAGGCAAAATTCAAAAATTAAATGTGAAAATCGGAGATAAAGTATCAGAAGGAAGTTTAATAGCTATTATCGCATCTGAAGAAGAAAAACAAAAAACAATTAAAAATATTTCTGAAATTAAAAATGAAAATAAAAAAGAAATAAAAGCTCCTATAAATATAAATAAAAGTGAAGAGGTAAATATTTCCTCAAATAATCAAAACCCAGCAACTCTTGCCAGTCCAAAAGCAAGAAAATTTGCCCGTGAATTAGGAGTAGATGTATCAGAAATTAAGGGGTCAGAGAGATTAGGCAGAGTTGTAGAAAGTGATGTTAAAAAATTTGTTGCTGATAGAATTAGCAAGCCTACTAAATTTGAAAAGTACGAAAAAAGAGGTGAGATTATAGATGAATATAAACATTCAGAATTTGGAGCTGTAGAGACAAAATATCTTTCCAGGATAAAAAAAATAGCAGCTCCTCATTTAACAAATTCTTGGAATAAAATACCTCATGTAACGAACCACGATGAAGCTGATATAACTGAAATGGACGAATTCAGGGAGTCTTTAACAGATATTTACACAGGTAAAAAAAAGAAAATAACACCTTTAGCATTCATCATAAAAGCTTTGGTTTCTACACTAAAAAAGTTTCCAAATTTTAACGCCTCCATAGACAATATTGAGGAAGGAAAAATTACACTTAAAAAATATTTTCATATAGGTATTGCAGTAGATACCCCGGACTTATGGTTCCAAAAATTAGAAATGCTGACATAAAGAATATTGCACAGCTAGGGGATGAATTAAAAAAAGTAAGTAATGATTGCAGAGAATTAAAAATTAATAAAAAAGAATTTTTTGGAGGATCTATGACAATCACGAGCCTTGGAGGAATAGGAGGATCTTTTTTTACTCCTATAATAAATTTGCCAGAGGTAGCTATTCTCGGTATTGGTAGATCTTATAAGAAACAAATATATATTAATAATAAATTTATGACTAGAACTGTTTTACCTTTATCTTTATCTTATGATCATAGAATAATTGATGGTGCAGAAGCTGCAAGATTTAATAACGAACTAAAGGATAATTTAGGGAAAAATTTTGCTTACAAATTGGCGATTTAATATAAAAGAAAATGATTAAAAATTTCAAATTAAAAAAAAATAATGTTGAAATTTTTTTTGTGAACAGAAAATCAAAAATATATCCCAATATATGGTTGCGTGATCATATCAAAAATACTGAAAATTGGGATTTTAGAACAAACCAAAGAAAGACTTTTACAGCTAATCTAGCGCCAGATTTGAAGGCAGTTAAGGGCAAAATTTTAGAAAATGGAAAACTTTTAAGTATAACTTGGTCAGATTCATCTTCGCCAGCAAAATATTCGCATAAGTTTCTGTTGAATTATTCAGAGAAAAAACAATTAAAGAAAAATATAAAACCATGGATAGCTCGTGATATCAAAAACCAGATTTATATTGATTACAATAAAATAGACAAAAATAAAAATTTCTTAAACTTGCTAGAGAGTTTACAATAGGTTATGTAAGAAATTCAATTTTTGGGGGTCTATGGACTTTTGAATCAGATAATAAAAAAGCTGACAGCGCATATTCACAGGAGGAATTAAGACCACATACAGACTCAACATACAGTAATGATGCGCCTGGATTACAATTACTACTTTGTTGTAAGTATAATGCAAAAGGAGGAGCATCAATTATGGTTGATGGTTTATCTATAGCAAGAGAATTAAAAAAAAATCATCAAAAATTATTTAAAACTCTCACTAAAATAAAAGTAAAAGGTAAATATTTAGGGGATGGTGTTGACCTTGAGGCAGAGAGACCAGTTTTTAGATTAAATAATAATAAAGAAATTGTACAAGTCAGTTTTAATAATTATGATAGAGCTCCCATCGACTTACCATATAAATCAACATTAGAATTTTATAACGCAATTAAAAAATTCGACCAATTAGCTAACAGTAAAAAATATCAGTGGAGACATATATTACGACCAGGAGAACTTTTGATATTTAATAATTGGAGAATAATGCATGGAAGAGGGTCATTTAGTGGAAAGAGAAAAATGGCTGGCTGTTATATCAATAAGGAAGACTTTGATAGCTGTTGTAGAATGAACAGCATAATTAATTAAATTTAAATCAAAATGAATAAATCAGCATCATTAATTTGTGCTCTAATAACGACCTTTATTTGGGGAACAGCTTTTATTGCACAAGATACTGGAATGGATAACATTGGTCCACTGACTTTTAACTCTGCTAGGTTTTTTGTTGGTTTTCTTTTTATGCTTCCAGTTGCTTTAATAATTGAGAGAAAAAAAATAATTCCTGAAATTAATTCAAACAAAAAACTTTTTTTTAAATATTATATGTTTATGGGAGTATCTCTATTTTTGGGTACTTCGCTCCAACAAGCTGCTTTACAATACACCAATATTGCTAATGCAGCATTTTTTACAATTTTCTACGTCCCAATTGTTCCAATATTGTTATTTTTTTTTTATAAAATCAAAGTTCACTGGAGTATCTGGCCCTCAATAGCAATGTGTATAATCGGAGTTTATTTACTAAGTAATTTTTCAGACTCACAAATAATGTTAGGTGATGCATTGGTAATTCTGTGCTCTTTATTTTGGGCGCTGCACATAATTTTTGCGGGAAAATTTATGAAAAAATTTGATTTACCTATATTTTATGCATCTTTACAGTCTATTTTTGTTTTTTTACTTTCTATAATAGCTGCTTATGTATTTGAGGAAATAGATATTCAAAAAATACTTTTAGAATACAGTTCTATACTTTATGCAGGAATTCTATCAGGTGGTGTTGCTTTTACTCTTCAGATGTATGCACAAAAAAATATCGATGAAGCTCCTGCAGCCATAATATACTCATTAGAAGGTGTTTTTGCGGCACTTGCAGGCTGGATAATCCTTAATCAAATTTTAAATTTGGATAATATTATTGGATGCTTCCTAATATTATTTGCAGTGATTTTATCACAGATTGCTCCTTCAGCCGTTAAGAAAGTTTAAAGGTAAATAAGTGCAAATAAAATAATACTTAGAAAAATCCTATAATAAACGAACAAGTTTAAACTAAATTTACTTACAAAAATAAGAAAATATTTAATTGTTAAATAAGAAATTATAAATGATAAAAGTATAGATAATAAAAAAACGAAATCAAATTTGATTTCATCACTTATTAAATCACTTATACCAAGAACACTTGCTCCTGCAAGGGCAGGGATAGATAAGTAAAAGGCGATTTTGGTGGAATCAATTCTATCAAAATTTAAAAAACGTGAGGCTGTTATAATCACACCTGATCTACTTACACCAGGTATAACAGCTAAGGCTTGAAATAAACCAATTATAATTACATTTTTTAAATTAAGATCTAAATCAATTTTTTTTTTAATAGTCTGTTTGTCAGCAAAAAAAAGAAGTAATCCAAAAAGCAAAGTTGTCCACGCAATAACTTCTATAGATCTTAATTTTTCTATAATACCAGTTGAGTGTAAAATAAAACCAACTAAAATTAGAGGAATTGATCCTAATAATATTAAAACAGCTAAAGATTTGTTTTCAAATATGTTTATTAAGTCTTTTCTAAAATAAAAAATTATTGCTAATAAAGAACCAAGATGAAGACAAATATCTAATTGTAGTGAAGCTGTCTGAAAATCATTAATTTTTGTAACTAAAATTAAGTGTGCAGAAGAACTGACTGGAATAAATTCAAAGAAACCTTGGATTATTGCTAATATGGAAGTTTCTATGTATTTTGAAATCATCAAGAAATTAATAAATAATCAAATTCTAGCCAAAATAAAGCAATTACAAAATTGCATATCAAGTATGTTGAAAGTGAAAAAATCGCAAAATTTATAATAAAATGGAAATTATTAGTCAGTAAATATGACCTATATTTTCTTTATCCTCCTTTAACAATAGTATATACCTCCCCTCCAATGTCAGAAAAAATGTTAAAGTTTGTTGAGATAGGTCAACAAAACCCACCTAAAAGAGACAAAAACTCTAGAAAAGAGGATTTTAACGAAATTTATTCAGAGTTTATTAAAGGAAAAGCAAATGAGCAATCAAGCAGATGTTCACAATGTGGAGTCCCATTTTGTCAAGTTCACTGTCCATTAAGTAACAATATACCTGATTGGCTTAAGTTAACAGCTGAAGGCAGACATGAAGAGGCTTATCAACTATCACAAAGCACTAACAACATGCCAGAGGTATGTGGGAGAATATGTCCCCAAGATAGGTTGTGCGAGGGCAATTGTGTTATTGAGCAATCAGGACACGGTACTGTAACTATTGGATCAATTGAAAAATATATTACAGAGACTGCTTGGGAAAATGGTTGGGTAAAGCCAATTAAAGTAATCAATGAGATTAATCAAAGTATTGGTATTATTGGGGCTGGACCTGCAGGACTTGCTTGTGGAGAGGAATTAAGGAAAAAAGGTTATCAAGTTACAATTTATGATCGTTATGATCGATCTGGTGGACTATTGATTTATGGTATCCCTAATTTCAAACTTGAAAAGCATGTTGTAGAGAGAAGAATTAAACTTTTAAAAGAAGGTGGAATTCAATTCGTAAACAACTTTGAGGTAGGTAAAGATGCTACTTTAAAAGAGTTGAATGAAAAACATGATGCAATTTTAATTGCTACTGGAGTTTATAAAGCAAGAGAAGTAAATCTTCCAGGAAACGATCTTAGTAATATATTTCCTGCGATGGAATTTTTGACTGCCTCGAATAAAAAAGGATTAGGAGATAAAGTTGAACTTTTTGATGATGGAACATTAAATGCTAAAGATAAAGATGTAGTTGTAATTGGTGGTGGAGATACTGCTATGGACTGTGTTAGAACCTCAATTAGACAAGATGCAAAATCTGTTAAATGTTTATACAGAAGAGATAAAGTGAATATGCCGGGATCTGCAAGAGAAGTTGCTAATGCAGAAGAAGAAGGAGTTGAGTTTGTTTGGCTAAGTAGTCCAAAAAAATTTAAAGGAACAAATAAAGTAGAAAGTTTGCTGGTAGACAAGATAGAACTAGGAGATCCGGATGAAAGTGGAAGAAGAAAACCAATTATAAAAGAAAATTCTGAATTCGAAATTAAAGTCGACCTAGTAATAAAAGCATTAGGATTTGATCCTGAGGAATTGCCTAAACTATTCCAAGAGGAAAGATTACAAGTCACAAAGTGGGGTACAATTAAAGCTGATTTTGATACCATGGAAACAAATATTCCAGGTGTTTTTGCAGCTGGTGATATTGTGCGAGGAGCTTCGTTAGTTGTTTGGGCAATTAAAGATGGTAGGGACGCAGCTTTATCAATTTCAAATTATCTTCAATTAAAACAAAAACAAAAAGTTGCTTAATGAACATTTATAAAAAAAATCTGAACCAGTTAAAGCAAAATTTTGTTTATAACGAGACTATGGAGCATGATGCTTGTGGTGTAGGACTGGTAGCATCAACAGAGGGAGTAAAGTCTAGAAAAGTTGTCGAGTATGGAATCCAAGCTCTAAAAGCCGTATGGCATCGAGGAGCTATAGATGCAGACGGTAAAACTGGTGATGGAGCAGGAATACATATTGAGATTCCAAAAGATTTTTTCATCGAAAAAATTGAAATAACTGGCCACAAACATGACGACTCTGATTTGTGTGTTGGAATGATTTTTCTGCCAAGAAATGATTATCAAGGCCAGGAGCAATGTAGAATAATTGTAGAAAGTGAATTAACAAAAAAAAACTTCAATATTTATGGTTGGCGTCAGGTTCCTGTAAATCCTTCTGTGCTCGGCGAAAAAGCTGAAAATACAAGACCTGAGATTACACAAGTTTTATTCAAACATAATGATAAAAAAGTAATTGGTAAAAATTTAGAGAGAGTTCTATATGAAACAAGAAGAAAAATTGAGAAGGAAGCTCTAAACAACCAGCTTAATGGCTTTTATATTTGTTCGTTTAGTTCTAAATCAATTATTTATAAAGGAATGTTTCTTGCTGAGGCTTTGTCAGATTTTTATACTGATCTTAAAGATGAGAGATTTATTTCAAGATTTGCAATTTTTCATCAAAGATTTTCTACAAACACAGCACCCAGTTGGGATTTAGCACAACCTTTTAGAGCAATAGCTCATAACGGTGAGATAAATACTCTAAAAGGAAATATTAACTGGATGAAGGTTCATGAGCAAGAAATGCATAGCCCATTATTTGATGATATGGAAAATTTAAAACCTGTAATCCCATCTGGAAACTCAGACTCTGCATCGCTAGATAATGTATTTGAATTACTAAATATTTCAGGACAACCTGCACCTTTAGCTAAATTACTTTTAATACCTGATGCATGGTCAAAAAAAAGTAAAGTTCTTCCAAAGGATCATCTTCAACTATTTAATTTTCTTAACAGCACCATGGAGCCCTGGGATGGTCCTGCTGCTATAGCAGCGACAGACAATGAATGGGTAATCGCAGCTACTGATAGAAATGGTCTAAGGCCAATGAGATATACTGTTACAAGAGATAGATTATTATTTGCTGGATCAGAAACTGGAATGGTCGATCTTAATGAAAAAAAAATTGTAACTAAAGGAAGATTGGGACCTGGAGAAATAATTGGTGTAAGAATTGAAAAAGGAAAAGTATTCACAAACAGCGATATTAAAAATTACTTAGCAAAAGAGTACAAACATTTTAATAATCAAATAATTGATCTAGATAAAAAGTTTCCAATCGAGAACGAAAAAAATATATTTCTTAATGAAGAGTTAAGAACTAGACAGCATTGTTTTGGATATAGTTTAGAAGATTTAGAATTAATTTTACACCCAATGGCAGAGGATGCAAAAGAAGCAACTGGATCTATGGGTGATGATACTCCATTAGCAGTGCTTTCTGACAAATATAGACCTTTGTATCACTACTTTAGACAAAATTTTAGTCAAGTAACCAATCCACCGATTGACTCTTTAAGAGAAAATAAGGTGATGAGTTTAAAAACAAGATTTGGGAATCTTGGTAACATATTAGATTTTGACAATCTTACTGAGGAAAATATTTACGTTTTAGATAGCCCAGTTCTATCGAATTCTCAGTTTGATAAGTTCATAGATTTTTTTGGAAAAAATCAAAGAATTTTAGAGTGTTTATTTGATAAAAATTCAGATTTAGAAAGCGCTTTAGAGAATTTAAAAAATCAAGCAGAGCAAGCAGCAAGAGAGGGAATTACACAGCTTGTTTTAACTGATAAAAATATTTCAAGTGAAAAGCTACCAATGCCAATGCTACTTTGTATTGGTGCTGTTAATACTCATCTAATAAAATTAGGTTTAAGAGGATACGTTTCAATAAACGTCCAAACTGGAGATGCTCTTGATACACATTCATTTGCAACTTTAATTGGTGTAGGAGCAACGACTGTTAATCCTTATTTGGCGTTTGACAGTTTATTTGAAAGATATTCAAAAAAATTATTTGGAAATCTAAGTTTTGACGAGTGCGTTTCCAGATTTATCAAATCTGTTAATTTAGGTTTATTAAAAATTATGTCAAAAATGGGAATTTCTGTTCTTAGTTCTTACAGAGGAGGGTGTAATTTTGAAACAGTAGGTCTTAGTAGAACAATTGTTAAAGACTTTTTTCCTGGTGTTCTATCTAAAATCTCTGGAATTGGCCTAACAGGTATTGAAAAAAAAATTAGAAATATTCACAAACAAGCATTCGAAAACCAATCTAATATATTACCAATTGGAGGTATATACCGTTACAGGAAAAACGGTGAGACACATCAATACCAAGGTAAATTAATTCATCTTTTACAAACTGCAGTTACTGAAAATTCTTTTGAGGTTTATAAGAAATATACTAAAGGAATTTATAACCTACAGCCAATCAGCTTAAGAGACTTAATAGATTTTAAATCGAAAAATCCAATCAAAATTGATGAAGTAGAAAATGTGCAAGAGATTATGAAAAGATTTGGTAGTGGAAGCATGTCTCATGGTGCTTTATCCAAAGAAGCACACGAAACATTAGCGATTGGCATGAATAGAATAAAGGGTGCCTCATGTAGTGGAGAAGGAGGCGAAGACGAAGATAGATTTAAAATTAGAGAAAACGGAGATAGTGCGAATTCAAGAGTAAAACAAATAGCTTCAGCTAGGTTTGGGGTAACAATAAATTATTTAAATAATTGTAACGAGATAGAAATCAAAATTGCCCAAGGTGCAAAACCTGGTGAAGGTGGTCAATTACCAGGCTTCAAAGTTACTAATGAAATTGCAAGATTAAGACACTCTACACCTGGAGTTACATTAATTTCACCACCACCACATCATGATATCTATTCCATAGAAGATTTGGCCCAACTAATTTATGATCTTAAACAAATAAATCCGAAAGCAAGAGTAGGCGTGAAGTTGGTAGCTTCATCAGGTATCGGAACAATTGCAGCTGGAGTAGCAAAAGCTAAAGCAGATATAATTTTAATTTCTGGTCACTCAGGAGGAACTGGGGCTACCCCTCAAACAAGTGTAAAATATGTTGGAATACCTTGGGAAATGGGACTTACAGAAGCAAATCAAGTTCTTACTTTAAACAACTTAAGACATCAAGTTACACTTAGAACTGATGGAGGAATTAAAACAGGTCGTGATGTGGTAATAGCAGCGATGATGGGAGCAGAGGAATTTGGAGTAGCAACTACAGCTTTAGTAGCTATGGGTTGCATAATGGTTAGACAGTGTCACTCAAATACATGTCCAGTTGGAGTTTGCACCCAAGACGAAAAATTAAGAGAAAAATTTACAGGCACACCAGATAAAGTTGTTAACTTATTCACTTTTATTGCACAGGAGGTAAGACAAATTCTATCTGAACTAGGATTTAGATCATTGAATGAAGTTATTGGTAGAACAGACTTATTAAGACAAGTTAGCAAAGGATCTCCAAATTTAGATGACTTAGACTTAAATCCACTTTTTGTTCAAGCAGATCCTGGAAAAAATAAAAGATATTGCGAAAATCTCAAAATCAATGAGGTTCCAGACACCTTAGATCAAAAAATATGGCCAGACATAGAAAAATTAATTGATCAAAATAAAACAATTGAGACTGAATTTGAAATTAAAAACACTGATAGGGCTGTAGGTACAAGAATCTCTTATCACTTATATAAAAAATTTGGAAACAACAAACTAGATGAAAATTATTTATCACTGAATTTTAAAGGCTCGGCAGGTCAATCTTTTGGAGCCTTTGCAATTAAGGGATTAAAATTGAATTTGAAAGGTGATGCAAATGACTATGTAGGTAAAGGTCTTTCTGGTGGATCTATTTCTATAAAACTACAGGACGAGAGTAATTTGATTTCAAATGAGAATACAATAATTGGAAATACAGTTTTGTATGGTGCTACCTCTGGAAAACTCTTTGCAGCTGGACAAGCAGGAGAAAGATTTGCTGTGAGAAACTCTGGTGCCACAGCCGTAGTTGAAGGTTGTGATTCAAACGGATGCGAGTATATGACAGGAGGAAATATTATTATTTTAGGAGATGTTGGAGATAATTTTGCTGCTGGTATGACTGGTGGTATGGCTTTTGTTTATGACAAAAACAATAATTTTGAGAAGCGTGTAAATTCTGAGTGTGTTATCTGGCAGATACCAGAAACGGATTACTGGAAAAATTACCTCAAGGAAATCATTTCAGAACACGTGAGCGAGACTCACTCGGAGTACGCAAAGAAAATTTTAGATAATTTTGAAGGTGAGATAAAAAACTTTTATCAAGTTTGTCCAAAAGAAATGCTTGATAAATTAGATAATCCTATAACATTAAAGTCAGTCAAAAGCTTTGCAAGCTAATTAGTACTGAGAAATTATTGATTTTAACTCTCTAATTATTTTTAATTGATATTTTTTTGCAAAAAGGCTGTGATCACCATTTTTAATAATATTAAGTTTCTTATTTGCATTGTTAAAGATTTTAATAAGTTTCTTTGAGAAAATTACTGGAACTGCCTCATCTTTTGATCCATGAAAAAGAGTTACAGGTATTTTAGCATTAATTTTTTTGTTCAATACTAAATTTTTTCTTCCATCCTTAATAAGTTGGTAGGTGATTGGATATTCAAAACCACCATGTTTAAGGTTGTATACACCCTTATCTATGGTTTCTTTTTTCATTTTGACTGTAAATTTTTTCCACATTACCCTCTCTAAAAACTCTGGTGCTGATCCTATTCCTATAAAACCTTTAATCTGTTTTGAAAAAAACTTAAATTGATTGACAGATATCCATGAACCCATACTTGAACCAATAAGTATAAAATCTTTTTTTTTTAAAACTCTTTTAATTACTTTTTTGACTTGATTTGTCCATTTTGTTACGTTCCCTTTTGTAAACTCACCTGTTGATTTTCCGTGCCCAGAATATTCAATTGCTAAAAAGCCTAATTTATTGTTTTTACAAAATCTTTTGAAAATCTTTGGTTTCTCACCATTTAAATCAGACATAAATCCATGAAGAAAAACAATATATAAATTATTATTTGAATTATGATGTAGATATCTAATTTTAATGCTTTTAGAAATTTGCAAAAATTTATACTTGTTCATAAAAGTTTATACGCTCTATTTATTAATATATAATAACAGTTAATGTCATCAAAATTAAAAGTTCTACAAGTAATACCAAAATTAGGTTATGGAGGGGCTGAGACAGGTTGTTTTGATATAGCACATTATCTATTTGAAAATAATTGTAGCTCATTTTTAATTACAAATGGTGGACCATTAACCAAATTCATAAATAAAAAAAAAGTAAAATACATAAGACTTCCTGTAAATTCTAAAAACCCCATTATAATGTTATTAAACACAATTTTGATTTCAGTCATTGTCTTTTTTTATAATATAGACATAATTCATGCTAGGAGTAGGGCTCCAGCATGGTCATGTTTTTTAGCTTCTAAAATTACTAGAAAAAAATTTGTAACAACTTTTCATGGTACATATAATTTTAAAAGTAAGATTAAAAAATTTTATAATTCTGTAATGTTAAGATCAGATTTAGTTATAGCTGGATCAAATTTTATATTTTCTCATATTAAAGAAAATTATAAGGAATATCTAAATAACTCCAAAAAATTTCTAGTAATTTTTAGAGGAATAAACATCGATTATTTTGATGCTTCAACAACTTTTACTGAAGACGAAGATAAACTGTTTAAATCTTGGAACCTTGAGGTTGAAAAAAAAACAATATTATTACCTGGAAGAATTACTGAGTGGAAAGGTCACGAAATGTTTATTGAAGCCATGAATAAAATAAATATTCAATTAGGTCACAAGTCGTTTAAAGCAGTGATACTTGGAAGTGATCAAGGAAGAGATTTGTATAAGAAAAAACTTATAAGGCTAGTAGAACAGTATCGAATGAATGATCAAATAAAATTTGTTGATCATTGTGAAAATATGCCTTTAGCTTATAAAATTAGTGACTTGATAGTATCAACATCAATTGAACCCGAGGCATTTGGCAGAATAGCAGTGGAAGCACAATCAATGGAGAAACCCATTATTGCAAGCAATCTGGGTGGCTCGAAAGAAACTATTGTAAATAATAAAACAGGTATCTTATTTGATGCTGGAGACTCAGACGATTTAAGTAAAAAAATAATTGAGTTTTTCAATTTTGATAAATCAACAATTGAACAGATGGGAAAAGAAGGTAGAAAAAATGTTTCTGCGAAGTTTAATGTTGAAAAAATGTGTTTTTCTACTTATTCAGAGTACAAAAAATTAATTAATTAAATGCCAAATATTACTCTACCAGACGGAAAACAATTAAGTTTTAGTGAAAGTGTAACTGGTTTTCAGCTTGCTGAAAAAATAAGTAAATCATTATCAAAGCAAGCATTAATTATTAGTGTAGATGGTCAGCTTAAAGACCTAGATTTTAAAATTGAAAAAGATTCTAAAGTAAAGATATTTACATCAAAAGATAAAGAAGGGCTTGAAACAATTAGGCATGATACCGCCCATATTTTAGCAATGGCAGTCCAAGAACTTTTTCCTGGAACGCAAGTAACAATAGGTCCAGTGATTGAAGATGGTTTTTATTATGACTTTGCAAGGAAAGAGCCATTCACGCAAGAAGATTTAGAAAAGATAGAGAACAAAATGAAAGATATTGTTGATAGGAATGAAAAAACTTATAGAGAAGTTTGGAAGAGAAATGATGCTATAAAACATTTCAAAAATAATGGAGAACATTACAAAGCCGAAATAATTAATTCCATTCCTGAAGGCGAAGAGGTATCTATATATTTTCATGGAAAATGGCATGATTTGTGTAGAGGTCCGCACTTAAGTTCTACAGGCAAAATTGGAAAGTATTTTAAATTAACAAAAGTATCAGGTGCTTATTGGAGAGGAGACTCGAATAATGAGATGTTACAAAGAGTTTATGGCACCAGTTGGTCTACACAAAAAGAACTTGATGAATACTTAAATAGAATTGAAGAAGCTGAAAAACGAGATCACAGAAAGTTAGGAAAAGAAATGGACTTATTTCATTTTAGGGAAGAAAGCCCTGGATCTGTATTTTGGCATGAAAAAGGATGGAACCTTTTTCAGAAATTAATCTCTTATATGCGAACTAAACAAGATCACGCAGGATATAAAGAGATAAATACACCAGAAATTCTTGATCGTACATTATGGGAAAAATCTGGTCATTGGGAAAAATTTGGTGCAAATATGTATACATCTACAACACCTGACGAAAAAGTTTTTGCAATAAAACCAATGAACTGTCCAGGATGTGTTCAAGTGTTTAATCAAGGACTAAAAAGTTACAGAGACTTACCATTAAAAATGTCGGAATTTGGAAAAGTTCATAGATATGAACCTTCTGGTGCATTACATGGATTGTTAAGGGTAAGAGCATTTACCCAAGATGATGCACACATATTTTGTACCGAAGAGCAAATTACTCAAGAATGCCTATCAGTTACAAATTTAATTTTAGAAATTTATAAAGACCTGGGATTTGAAAATGTAATATTAAAATACTCAGACCGACCAGATCTGAGAGTTGGAGATGATGCTGTATGGGATAAATCAGAAGCTGCTCTTTTAGAGGCAATTAAAGAAACAAAACTAGAATACACTATAAATAAAGGTGAGGGTGCTTTTTATGGTCCAAAAATTGAGTTTGTTTTAAGAGATGCAATAGGAAGAGATTGGCAGTGTGGAACCTTACAAGTAGATTTAAATTTACCTGGAAGATTAGGAGCCACTTATGTTGAAAAAGATGGATCAAAGAAAATACCTGTTATGTTGCATAGAGCATTGTTTGGTTCCTTAGAGAGATTTATTGGAATCTTAATTGAAAATTATTCAGGTAAATTACCTTTTTGGCTCACACCATTACAAGTAGTTGTAATACCAATTTCAAGTGACTTTGATGACTATTCAAAAAAAATTAATCATGAATTAAAAAAAGTTGGTATCTCAAGTGAAGTTGATTTAAAAAATCATAATTTAAATTATAAAATTAGAGAACATTCATTGTCAAAAGTACCTTTATTACTTATTTGTGGGAAAAAAGAAGTTGACTCTAATACAGTAACTATTAGAAGATTGGATTCTAATAAACAAGAAAATATGGCTTTGAAAGAATTTATAAAAAAATACTCCGATCTAAATAAAGCCCCTTCAATCTAAGTGGCAGATTTTAAACAAAATTATTTTCAAAAAAGAACTAAAGCAAGAGGCCCAAGGTCTAACAACAGGATTACATCAAATGAAGTTCAAGTTATTGCAAGTGATGGAGAAAATTTAGGAATTTTAAATTTAAATGAAGCTATCAATAAAGCAAAAAATGAAGGTTTAGATTTAATTGAAATTGCTCCAAATGCAAAACCGCCTGTCTGTAAAATTATGGACATGGGTAAATATAAATACGATGCACAAAAAAAAGCTAACAAAGCAAAAAAAAAACAAAAGAAAATTGAATTAAAAGAAATAAAATTAAGGCCAGTTACAGAAGTTCATGACTACACTTTCAAAATTAAAAATGCTCAGAAATTTTTGGCAAAAGGTGATAAAGTCAAATTTACAATAAGGTTCAAAGGGAGAGAGTTACAACATTCAAACCTTGGCAATGAATTAATGGATAAAATTAAGGCAGATATGGAGACTATTGGGAGAGTAGAGCTTCAGCCAAAATTTGATGGAAAGCAAATGATTATGGTAATCCAGCCTTTATAAGCCATATTTCTAGTTGTAAATTTAATTTAATATTTGTATAACCCCGAAAATTATGCCCAAGTTAAAAACAAAAAGTTCAGCTAAAAAAAGATTTAAAATCTCAGCTAAAGGTAAGGTTATTACCCCACAGGCTGGAAAAAGACACGGCATGATTAAAAGAACAAATTCACAAATTAGAAAACAAAGAGGCACAACTGTTTTATCCAAACAAGATGGTAAGATAGTAAAATCTTATATGCCTTACAGCTTAAGAGGATAAAATGGCAAGAGTTAAAAGAGGAGTTACAAGCAGAGCTAAACACAAAAAAGTTTTAAAAGCTGTTAAAGGTCAGTGGGGAAGAAGAAAAAATACTATAAGAGTTGCAAGACAAGCAATGGAAAAAGCTATGCAGTATGCTTATAGAGATAGAAGAAATAAAAAAAGGGATTTCAAATCACTGTGGATACAAAGAATTAATGCTGGTGTCAGATCCGAAGGCATAACATATTCAAAGTTTATTAATGGTTTAAGCAAATCAGGAATTAAATTAGATAGAAAAATTCTTGCAGAAATTGCTTACGATAACCCCGAAGCATTCAAAACTATAGTTAAAAGGGCTCAAGCAGCATTAAATTAATCAAGACTATTGTTTTTCTTCCTTTAACAAATATTCTATCAAAATGTCTGATATAAAAAAAATAAAAGATGATTATATCGATAAACTTAATGCGGAAAATAATGTTGATAAGGTAAACAACATTAAATCAGAACTATTTGGAAAAAACGGAATTATATCGAACGAATTTAAAAAATTAGGTTCGATTTCTGTAGAAGAAAGAAAAAAATTAGCCTCAGATTTAAATAATGTTAAAGACGAACTTCAAAATAAAATATCAATCAAAATTCAAGAAATAGAAACTAAAGAAATTAATTTAAAGCTTGAGAAAGAAAAAATTGATGTAACTCTTCCAGAAAGAAATATTGAAATTGGTAAAATTCATCCAGTCTCCCAGGTAATAGATGAAATTTCATCTATATTTTCTGAAATAGGATTTAGTGTTGAGGAAGGCCCAGATGTAGAAAATGAATATAATAATTTTACAGCATTAAATACACCAGATAATCATCCAGCTAGAGATATGCATGATACTTTTTATCTTGATAATAATAAGGAATTACTTTTGAGAACTCACACATCTCCAGTTCAGGTAAGAACTATGCTAAAAGGTAAACCTCCTTTTAAAATTATTGCTCCGGGACGAACTTACAGATCAGATAGTGATCAAACCCATGCTCCGATGTTTCATCAAGTTGAGGGACTTCATATAGATAAGAATATAAATATGGGACATTTAAAAGGATGTTTAAATTATTTTATTAAGGAGTTTTTTGAAGTTGATAAAATTAAAATGAGATTCAGACCAAGTCATGAAATTAATAATGGAAAGATTGTAATTGGTGAAGGTAATAAATGGTTAGAAATTCTAGGCTGTGGAATGGTTCATCCAAATGTTTTAAAAAATGTAAATGTTAATCCAAGTAAATATCAAGGATATGCCTTTGGAATTGGCATAGACAGACTTGGAATGTTAAAATATGGAATTAATGATTTAAGAGCCTTTTTTGAGACTGATTATAGATGGTTAAGTCACTTTGGCTTTGATCCATTGGATGTCCCTTCAAATTATAGAGGACTAAGTAGATGAAGTTCACAGTTGACTGGTTAAAAAACCATCTTGATACAAAATTTAACAATAATCAAATAATAGATAAATTAACTAATATTGGTCTAGAAGTAGAAAGTTTTGAGAGTTCTACATCTGAATTAGATACATTTATTGTTGCAAAAATTATAAATGCCAAAACTCATCCAAATGCTGACAGATTGAAGTTATGTGATGTTGATATAGGTAGCGACAAAACAATTGAAGTAGTATGTGGAGCCCCAAATGCAAAAAATGGTCTTTTGACTGTTTATGCACCTCCAGGATCGATTATTCCTAAAAATCAGATGAAATTATCTGTAAGTAAAATAAGAGGTGTAACATCATATGGAATGCTCTGTTCTGAGTCAGAATTACTATTATCCAATGAAAGTGATGGAATTATAGAATTAAAAAACAATAAATATGCAAATAAAATTGGAGAAAAATATTTTAAAAACACTTCTGAAAAAGTAATAGATTTATCAATCACGCCCAATAGACCAGATTGTTTAGGAGTAAGAGGAATTGCTAGAGATTTATCTGCTGCTGGTGCTGGTAAATTAAAAATTAATAAAAAATCCAATTTAAAATATAGAGGTAATCAAAATATAAACGTAACAATAAAAAAAGAAAAAGCTCAAGGATGCACAATATTTGGAAGTTGTTTAATAAAAGGTGTAACAAATAAAGAGAGTCCAAAATGGCTAAAAGATAAAATTTTGTCTTTAGGCCAAAAACCAATATCTGCGATAGTCGATATTACTAATTATGTAATGTTTGATTTAAATAGACCATTACACGCTTATGATGCAGATAAAATAGATAATGAAGTTATTGTTAGAAGTTCTTCTAAAGGAGAAAGCTTCGAAGCCTTAGATAATAAAAAATATATTTTAGAAAATGATATGTGCGTTATTTCTGACAGATCTGGAGTCCTTGGTCTTGGCGGCATAATTGGTGGGACAAGATCTGGAACAGAATATTCGACTAAAAATATATTATTAGAATCTGCTTATTTTTTGCCACGTTCAATAAGAAAAACCTCTAAACAATTAAATATAGATACAGATGCAAAATTCAGATTCGAAAGAGGCATAGATCCCCTTTCAATTGAAGAAGGATTAATAAAAGCGTCTGAGCTAATAAAACAAATTTGTGGAGGCGAAATAAGTAACTTAGATGTAAAAAAAAGTGATAATTATAAAAAAACAATAATTAATTTTGACCCATTTCTCTTTGAAAAAACAACCGGATTTAATGTTGAAAATAAAGAATTAATTAAAATACTTGAAAAACTAGGTTTTGACGTTTCTAAAAATAAAAAAATTTTAAAGTTAGTAGTACCTTCTTGGAGACCAGACATAACTCAATCAATTGATATTGTTGAAGAAATAGTAAGAATAAAAGGCTACGAACATATTAATACTTCAGAACCTATTAAGACAAGATTAAAGCCAACACTTAATTACTATCAGAAATTATTTCATTTTTTACAAAGATCCGTGGCATCAAAGGGTTATTTAGAAACTGTGACTTGGTCATTTACTGACTCTAAAATTAATCAATTATTTAAAGAAAATGAT
>LUMM01000077.1_pt1 | contig 22158 bp, 23 predicted proteins | sample 729971 | NCBI WGS metagenome assembly LUMM01 (sample SAMN03860263, study PRJNA289734) | marine metagenome | biome: seawater column; feature: ocean; material: water; isolation source: Red Sea water column Station 22 - depth 50m | place: Saudi Arabia: Red Sea | collected 2011-10-15 | depth 50 m | reverse complement strand
TTTGGTCTTGGAATATTAATTCTATGACTAAAATCTATAACATTTCTTAAAATATGCATTTTAGTTTTTAGGTTAGGAGAAACATTCAATGCTCCATCGGTTATGATTAATGGTTTATCATCTTTTTGTAATGTCATATGCCAAATATGACTTAGTCTTGTTTTTCCAATTAATTTATATTCTCTTTTAAGAACTTCTTTCATCAATATATCAGTATGAATATGTCCTTTTACAATAATTTTTACTTTATCTTCCGATGCAAGTTTTGTTGCAATACCTGCTGTATTATTTTCAACTGGCTCATTAATTATTTCAAAATTTGATATGTCAAATTTAAGCTCATCTGCGCATTCTTGTATTTTTTGTTTATCACCTATTAATATTGGGGTGATCAATTTTTCAGAGACAGCATCCATTACCGACATCATTGGTAGTTTTTTACCTGCATTTACAATGGCTGCTTTTACACCTCTTTTTTGATGGGCTATATTTAGTAGATTAACAGGGCATACTGTAGGTTTATCAGATAACATATGAGTTTAAATATTTGTTATGGTTCTAAATATCAATATTTTTTATTACGTTCGATATAAAAATAGTTTAAAATTGAATAAACGATGGAGATAGTTACAAAAATTGCACCTATAGCGTTAGCACTTATAATGTTAGGTCTGGGATTGGGCTTATCAACTAGAGATTTTTTAAGAGTTATAAATAATCCAAAAGATTTTACAGTCGGAATAATTTGTCAATTAATCCTTCTCCCAATCGTCGCTTATATTTTACTTTTAATATTAAGATTACCAGTTGAATTAGCTTTAGGATTAATGATTATTGCTGCTGCTCCTGGAGGAGTAACATCAAATGTCTTAACAAAATTTGCAAATGGAGATGTTGCATTATCTATTTCGTTAACAGCAATAGGTAGTTTAATTAGTATTTTTTCTGTTCCATTTATTGTTTTTTCTTCAGCAAAATTATTAGGTGTAACTGATTTATCCTCAGATATTACGATGACTGGTATTGCTCTTAAAATGGCACTAGTTGTAACTGTGCCAGTAATTCTTGGAATGATAATTAGAAGATTCGCTGAAAACTTTATTTCGTCTAATATTAATATTGTAAATAGAATTACAGGTATTTTATTTATTGTTGTATTTGCAGCGATATGGATTGAGGAAAGAGAAAATATAATATCATACTTAGGTCAAGCGGGTTTAGCTGTTTTAATATTAAATGTAGTAATGATGACTTTGGCATTTTACATTGCAAAAGGTTTTGCAACTGGAATACCACAGAGAAAATGTATTTCTTTAGAATGTGGATTACAAAATGGAACTTTAGCTGTATTTGTAGCAACACAAATTTTCAATGATGTCGCTTACATGGTTCCCACAGCTGCTTACGCATTAATAATGTATATAACTGGATTTATATTTATATATATTCTTAAAAATTCTAATTAAGATTTATTTGATTGTAGGTTCTTTTTATAAAAACATTTATTGATTTTAAATTTTCATCTTGGATTATCGACATATCTTTAAAATTTTGTTTGCTGACATCAAAATTTATCAATTTATTTTTGTCTAAAGAAATAAATTTATTTTTAATTAATTTCTTGATTTTTCTTACTACTGTTGGTCTTGGTATTCCTGTTATTTCAGAAATAGACATTGCATTAATTCCTTTTATTTTTTTATTAATAATTTTATCTCTCCATTTATCCAAATAACTATCAACTCCTTTAAGTTGCCTTCCAATTTTTGAATTATTATTCAAAATTATAGTTGCTAAAATAGTAAATATTTCCATATCACCAAAATAATTTTTCCACCTTAAGCAGTAAGGGAATAAAAATTTATAAAATTGATACCAGCAAAATGAGAAATTATGTTTTATTAAGTTATTAATTTCATTACTGGACATTTCGTTTTTTATAACTTTTTCTTCTTTTAAAATTTGACTAAAAACAGATAAAAGTGCGCATATATTTTTTAATGTATCATTTGGCTGTGTTGAATTGTAAGCACTTCTATCTATTGTAATCTTCTTGCCTTTTTTTTTAATTATCCCTTTTTTTTCTAGGGATATAACTTTTCTTCTGACACTTTCTTTTGGTATTTGAAGATCCTTTGATATTCTTATAAGGTTAATTTTCTCAATCTCTAATGTTTTATCCTTATAAAAATTATTGAAAGTAATATTTAAATTATTTCGTCTGTAAAAATCAAACTGCTTACTAATCAAATAAATTAGAATTGTGTAAGTATCTATATCTTTAAACACTTTATAAGCACCGATTGTCCATTCAGACATAAGTTTTAAAAAAAAAGGACTTAAAATATCAAAATGATTTTTGAAAATTTTATCGATAAGCTCATCATCTAGTTCGGAATTTACACTTGGTAGCTGCTTCATAATGTATCAAAACCCAATTTGAACAATTTTAAAACTTGAGTCAACCCATTTTGAACAGTTAAATTCTGTAAAATTTTTTTACTATATGATTTAATAATTTAATGAGTACTGAAAGCTTAAACAGAACATCTAATATTGAAATACCTGAAAAAAAACAGAGAGTAATTCGAATGTCCCCTCGTAAAGTAAATATAGATGTTCTAAAGAAACGAGTAATCACTGAAAAGAAAAAAGAGGCACTTCAGTCAAAAATAATAATACTTTCAGTCTGTTTATCTATTGGAATACTAGGTTATTTTGCAGGTTAATTAGCTAAGAGAATATCTAAATCCTTTTTAATATTTTTTGGAATTTTTATAGATTTTTCAGAGTTTGTTTTTGTTCTTAAAAACTTTTGCTCGCCAGGATAAAAGATTTTTTGTCCTTTTAAATTAGGTATTTTTTTTATTCTTTTAATATTTTTTTTTATCTCTTTTTTATAATCTTTAACAAATAGATTATCTTTAAATGCTAAAAATAAGTGACCGATATTTTGTGGCCCAGAGAAATCATCAAATGGGTCTTTTACTTTGCCACCATGATTACTTCCAACAAATACTCCAGTTAAAATATCTACCATCCAAGCTAATCCAGATCCTCTAAATCCAGCTATTGGAAGTTGTACCCCAGCAAGAGCTTCTTTTGCATTTGTAGTTGGTTTACCAAATTTGTTTAAAGCAACTCCATATGGTATTTTTTTTCCTAACTTTTCTGCAATCCGAATTTTACCTCTATTAATCATAGACATTGACGTATCCAGTATAAATGGAACCTTACTATTTGTTTGAGTTCCAAAACATATTGGATTAGTTCCAAAGACTGATTTTTTTCCACCAAAAGGCGCAATAGCTGGAGGAGCATTTGTAAATGCGAATGTTATTAAATTTTTTTTAACCGCTCGCTCGACGTAGTATCCAGATAGACCGTAATGTCCGCTGTTTTTTACAGCAACTAACCCAATCCCTGTTTTTTTTGCATTTTGAATAGTTTTTTTAATAGCCTCATCTGCTGCAACAAAACCAATAGAATTATCAGCATCAATTATTGATATAGATTTTGATATATTTTTTACAGTTATTTTAGGTCTCGGATTAATTACTTTTTTTGAGATTCTTTCACAATACATTTTTAAACGAGACAATCCATGTGAAGGCGCACCTACAAGTTCCGCATTGATAATTGCATTTGCACAAACTTCTGAATGTTTTCTGCTTAATTTAAAATTAATAAAAATTTTAATTATTAAATTTTTAAGCTCTTTTTCATTCATGATTTATGTAAACATAATTGAATTCAAAATTAAACTATAAATTGAATATTTTTTTTATTTATTAAAATTATCTTTAAATTTGAAGTAACAAAAGATTAACATTAGTCGTTTAAATTTATTATCATTAACTAATAAAAAAGTGAGGGATATATGAAAAATATACTTAAAGTAGCTTCTATGGCTCTAGTTCTTTCATTAACACTTTTCGGTATCACAAATAAAGCTTCAGCTGCAAAACTAACTTTATATTGCAGTGTTGAAATAGACGTTTGTGAAATGCTTGAACAAGCTTATGAAAAAGAAACTGGAACAAAAGTTGCTATGACAAGAGCAAGTAGTGGTGAAACTTTTGCAAAAATAAAAGCAGAAGCATCAAATCCAAAAGGAGATGTTTGGTTTGGTGGAACAGGTGATCCACATTTAACTGCAGCACAAGAAAATTTAACTGAGAAATATAAATCTGTTCATTTTAATGATTTATTACCTGCAGCTCAGAACCAAGCAAAAAATGCTGATTTTAAATCAGTAGGAATTTATGTTGGTGCATTAGGTTTTGGATACAACAAAGATCTTTTAGCAAAAAAAGGTCTTCCAGCTCCAAAATCATGGATGGATTTAACAAAACCAATATATAAAGGTGAAATACAAGTAGCAAATCCAAACTCATCTGGAACTGCTTACACTACCTTAGCCACTATTCTTCAAATATTTGGAGAAGATAAAGGTTGGGATTACATGAAAAAACTTCATGCAAACATAAATACATATACTAAATCTGGTTCTGCACCAATTAAGGCAACTGGTAGAGGTGAAAACTTAATCGGTATTTGTTTCCAACATGATGGTGTGAAACAAACAAAAAAAGGTTTGCCGGTTGTTACGGTCTCTCCAGCTGAAGGAACTGGTTATGAAGTTGGATCTATGAGTATTATTGCAGGTGCAAGAAATATGAAGGAAGCTAAAAAGTTTTATGACTGGGCTTTAAGTCCCGCTATTCAAACTATGGTCTTCACTTCAGGAAAATCTTTGCAAGTGCCATCTAATACTAAAGCAAAAGCTGATCCTGATGCTCCAGACTTATCAACAATAAACTTAATTGATTATAATTTTAAAGTTTATGGAGATAAAAGTACTAGAGCGAGTTTGTTATCCAAATGGGATAACGATGTTTCTGTAATTCCTAGATAAGGAATTATAATGAGAGGACTCGTTATCTGTTGGATGCTCATCGGAGTATTGGGTTTCCTAATATTTCCATGGTATGTAACAGGTGACGGGTTTTTCTCAATAAACTGGATATTAGAATATTCTTTAGAAGATTACGGTTCTGTATTACCACAGGTATTTATAAATAAAAAATATTGGCTTCTACCTTTAATTGTTCCTTTATTTTTTCCATTATCAACTTTAAAATTAAATCAGAATAATCCCATTTATTCCAAAATTTTCTTGTACTCAGGATTGTTTGGCATTTTTTATTTTATTCTTCAGGGGTTTTCAATTGGCATAAGAGGATGGAATTTTGAAATTTTTCAATCGATTTTTGGTGATGTAGAAAATCAATTTGGAGTAGGATCTGGGGCAGTTCTTTTATGCTCTACATTTATTTTTTATATTACACATGGGCTATCCTCGCGTGGGTGGTTGAATGGAGATAATTTTATTGTAGGAAGTATAGGAAGCATAATTATTTTAGTTTCAACTTTCGTTTTTTTTCCTATTTTTAGAATGTTTGCTGTTGCCTTTAAAGGCACAGAAGGTGGATATGAAATTAGTAATTTTTCAACCAAAATATTTAATAAAGGAATTTGGGGTCTTGATTGTCTATATAGTGATTATGCATGTGGTGTTTTTTGGAACACTGTTACTATGGGAACACTTACAGCTTTCTCATCAACAATTTTGGGTTTAGGTTTTGCTTTATTAATTGCAAGAACAAGTTTTAAATTTAAAAAAACGATTAGAATTTTATCTGTTTTACCAATCATAACACCTCCATTTGTAATCGGTTTAGCAATAATAATATTATTCGGTAGAACGGGAGTTGTAAGTTCTTTTCTTGAATGGGCATTTGAGATTGAGCCCTCGAGATGGATTTATGGTTTACCAGGAATATGGTTTGCACAAACTCTTGCTTTTACACCTATTGCTTTTTTAGTTTTGATAGGAGTTGTTGAAAGTGTAAGTCCTGCAATGGAAGAGGCTTCACAAACATTGAGAGCTTCAAAATGGCAAGTTTTTAAAACTGTTACATTACCTTTAATGAGACCTGGAATTGCGAATGCATTTTTGCTTGGCTTTATTGAAAGCTTAGCTGATTTTGGAAATCCACTAGTGCTAGGTGCCGAATATGATGTTTTATCTACAGAAATATTCTTTGCAATTGTGGGTGCACAGTATGATGAAACTAAAGCTGCAATATTAGCAATGATTTTATTAACTGTTGTTCTAGTAGTGTTTTATCTTCAGAACCAATGGTTGGGGAAAAAATCCTATATTTCAATTTCTGGGAAAGGTGATAGTGGAGTTCATCCTGAATTACCAAATAATACTAAGTGGATAATTTACTCAACTGTTCTACCTTGGGCGCTCCTTACATTTATAATTTATATTATGATTATGTTTGGTGGATTTGTAGAGATGTGGGGTGTCGATCACAGTTTTACGTTAAGACATTATGTTGAAGCATTTAGTGTTGAATGGGTTAAAGAAAGAGGAATTTTGTGGACTGGTACCGCGTGGAATTCTTTTAACACTACTTTTGCGATAGCATTAATTTCATCATTTCCTACTGCTGCAATAGGTATTTTAACAGCATATCTTCTTACAAGACACAAATTTAAAGGAAAAAATGCTTTCGAATTCGGCACAATGTTAAGTTTTGCAATACCTGGAAGTGTTATTGGTGTGAGTTACGTTTTTGCGTTTAATGTTCCGCCACTTGAACTTACAGGAACAGGAATTATTTTGGTAATCGCTTTTGTATTTAGAAATATGCCTGTTGGGGTTAGGGCAGGTATAGCTTCAATGAATCAATTAGATCCTCATTTAGATGAAGCATCATCAACATTGAATGCATCTAGTTCTCAAACATTTAGGAATGTAATTCTTCCATTGCTTAAACCTGCAATTACTGCTTCTTTAGTTTTTAGTTTTGTTAGAGCAATGACGGCAATTAGTGCTGTTATATTCCTTGTTAGTGCTAATTATGATTTAGCTGTCTCATATATATTAGGAAGATTAGAAAACAATGATTATGGTCTAGCAATTGTTTATTCGTCTGCATTAATTGTTGTTATGTTATTTACAATAACATTAATGCAATTAATAATAGGTAAACGTAAATTAGGGAGAAGAGAGCAAACAGAAGGAATATTACAAGGAAATTTTGGATAATGAAAAAAGCAGAAGTAAAATTTGAAAATATTACAAAAAAATTTAATGAGACTGTTGCTGTTGATAATGTGAGTTGTACTTTTGAAGCAGGAACACTGACTACATTACTAGGTCCCTCTGGATGCGGAAAAACTACTTCTTTAAGAATTATTGCAAAATTTTAGTAGAAAATGAAGATGTAACATTATTACCAGCGACAGATAGAGATGTATCTATGGTATTTCAATCTTATGCTTTGTTCCCACATATGAGTGTGCTTGAAAATGTATCATATGGTTTAAAGATGATAAATGTTCCAAAAGAAGAATTTACAGAAAAATCTTTAGAAACTCTGAAGTTAGTTAATTTAGAAGGTTATGAAAATAGGATGCCCTCAGAGCTATCTGGAGGTCAGCAGCAAAGAGTAGCAGTTGCAAGAGCAATTGTATTGAAACCTAAAGTTTTACTCTTTGACGAGCCTTTATCTAATTTAGATGCAAAATTAAGAAGACAAGTAAGAGAGGATATTAGAGAAATTCAACAAAAACTTGGAGTAACTACAATTTATGTAACTCATGATCAAGAGGAAGCATTAGCAATTTCTGACAAAGTAATTGTAATGAACAATGCTATTATTGCTCAACAAGGTAGCCCAAAAGAATTGTATAACTTTCCTAAAACTAAATTTGTAGCCAACTTCATAGGAGACGCAAATGTTGTTAAAGCTAAAATCATTAATCAAAATAATAATGTTTACGAGATTCAATTAGCAGAAATGAAAATTAATATAAAAAGTGATCAAAAATTAGAAAGTTCAGTTTCCGTCTCTTTAAGACCAGAAAAAATAACTATTTCAAAAAGTCCTGAAGAAAACTCAATACATGCATCTGTTAATAATGCGTCATTCGTTGGAAATAGTTATCAGTATATAGTTAATTCAAAAGTCGGTAAGATTTACGTAGTTTCTAGCGATACAAATGAAATATTTAATGTTGGAGAAAACGTTTATTTAAAATTCGACGAAAAAGAATTGCGGTTACTTGACGATTAAGGATTAACCTTTGCCTCTCCAAGGTATCGTCTTATCTATAATTTTTCTCAAAGTTACATCAAAAAGAAGACCCAACATACCCATTATAAAAATTGTGATCCAAATTACTTCATATTGAAAATACTTTTTGGCAACATTTTCAACAAATCCAATTCCAGTTGTACCTGCTAAAAATTCTGCTGCAACTAAAGTGCCCCAGCACATACCAACAGCTACTCTAATACCTGTTAAAATTTCAGGTAAAGAATTTGGAAAAATAACATATCTAAGTATTTGTCTTTTAGAAGCACCAAGAGAATGCGCTGCATGTATTTTAGATAACTGTGTACCTGATGCTCCAGCTCTGGCTGAAATAATCATTATAGATAATGAAACCATAAATAATAAAAATACTTTTCCTGTATTATCAATCCCTAAAACCGAGATTATTAAAGGAGCCCACGCAAGAGGAGGTACTGGTCTATAAAGTTCAATTAATGGATCAAAGAAACCTTTAGCAAATCTATTTAAGCCCATGAAAAGTCCTAATGGTACACCAATCAATATTCCAAAAACTAATCCAAGAAAAACTCTTAAAAATGAATCCCAAATATGACCATAAGGAACAGGGATTTTAAATAATTTAAAATCACCAGTAACAATTTTTAAAACTTTACCTTTAAAATTTTGCTTAACCACACCGTCTTTAGTGTGAACCGGATATTCTCCAGGTAAAACATCGGCTATCCAATCCGGCAATATAAAGCCAATTATCTGGCTTACATCCATCATATCAATCCAAAGAAGTGGGATATTTTTGTAACCTACACTTGGCTTAGACATTAAAATAAATTTATTAAGTGTATCCGAGGGTTTTGGTAACCATCTACCTGAACCTTGCTCAGAACAACTAGGACCACTTGCAACTATAGTTCCTGCAGGGAATAAAAGAATGTCAATTAATCTTAAACCCCCTTGCTCAGTTTTTTGAAGATTATCAAATTCAATAATTGCATTTTGCATTTCATTAAGAGCATTTGGTGGATAAATACTTGCAAATTCAATTCTTCTTGCAATTTTTACAATGTTTTTTGCGTAAGTAGATGCCACTTCCTCAGTGTCATCTAAATTTTTTCTATATAATTTTATCTCTGATTTAAGTTCTTTTATTGCATTTTTGAATTGAGGATTATGGTTTCTTAATTTAAAAAATTTATCGTTAATTTTTTTTAATTGTTCAGCTGCAGCGTGAAATTTCAACCCTCTATCAGTTTCAGGCACTAAAGGCACTTCAATAGTATTTTCTATTGATCCTGTTCCGGCACTTACAGTTACTATGCCCCAGCTTCCTTGCTCAGCAATTGCTTTTTGTCTTTCATTTTTTTGCTCTGGTGTTTCAAATGGATAATCTTTCTTTTGAAAATTAGTGCTTAACAATCTAATTTCATCAGTCATCTCATCTATTTTAATTTTTGTGTTAATCTCCATTAGATTATCGTTAGTAAGTAATGGAATTAATTTGTTTGTTTTATTAATAAAACCAACTAATGCAGTTTTCTGTATGTTGCTTAAATCTGGCGAATTTTGAATTTCTAAACTTATTTTTTTAAGATTTTTATTTTCTATTTTTATTATTGAAGTACTTTTGAATTCTCTTTCTTCAATTGGAAATTGATATTTTAATCCTAATAAAGACTCATTTATTTTTGCGACCTGACATAATTCATTTGCTGATTTTGGATAAAATCCTTTTGCAATATCCCAAGAATAATAAAGCCAAACTAACAATATTGCACTACTTCCGACAATTATCCAATGAGTTCCACCTTTTGCTCTTTCTGGATTTCCAAAAACTGCATCAACTTTTTCAGTTTTTATTAAACGTCTTCCATAAAGTATGCACCCGATAATTGATACGAGAATTAATATTGTTATTATTTGAGTAAACATTTAATTTTCTTTTCCCATAATTTCTTCCTCCATGTTCCAAATCATGGATAAAATTTCTTCTCTTTTTGATGAAAAATCTTTATTTTTTTTTATTTCTCTTAAATCTTCTTTTAATCCCATCTCTGCAAATGGAAGATTATATTCTTTATGTATCCTACCTGGTCTTGGTGCCATTACGTATAACCTTTCACCAAGCAGTAGTGCTTCCTCAACCGAGTGTGTAATTAAAATAATTGTTTTTCCAGTTTCTTTCCAAATTTTCAAAACTAAAGATTGCATTTTTTCTCTTGTTAGAGCATCAAGAGCACCTAAAGGCTCATCCATTAAAATCAAATCAGGATCATTGATTAAACACCTTGCAAGAGCTACTCTTTGCTGCATTCCTCCAGATAATTGATATGTTGGGGTATTTCCAAATCCTTTTAAGCCAACAATCTCCAACCACTCATCAACTTTTTTTGAAGTTTCTATAGGATCTTTTTTTTTCATTCTAAGACCAAAGTTTACGTTCTCTGCAACAGTCAACCATTCAAATAATGCACCTTGTTGAAAAACCATGCCTCTTTCAACTCCAGGTCCATCAATTTCTTTACCATTCAAAGTTATATTTCCAGATGTTGGTCTTAAAAAACCAGCTGCAATATTTAACAAAGTTGTTTTTCCACAACCAGAAGGTCCAAGAACTGTTAGAAGTTCTCCTTTTTTTAATTTGAAATTTAAATCTTTTAAAGCATGAACAGTCTCTCCTTTTGGGGTTTTGAAAATCATGTTTAGATTTTGAGATATCAAATCACTCATTAGCTGACTTTATATAAAATATTTACTTAAAAAAATAGGCACCAATAAAATTGGCGCCTATTTAATTATTCTAATCTTTAAATTATAAAGGTAAGAAACTAGTGTCTACTGCTCCACCTGGAGTTCCCATTCCTTTTAAGAATGCATCTAAGTTTCCACTTTCCATAGATTTTTTAGTTTCTTCTGGAGTTAAGAATTTGAAACCACTTAAAGTTTCTTTCATATCTGCAACTTTCATCTCTGATGCTTTTGACATAGAATTCATATCACTTTTTCCATTTCTATATCTTTCATTTGCTTCATGAGTTACTTCAATAAAAGTTCTCAACATTCCAGGATTTTCCTTCATAAACTTGTCTGTTACAGAAGTAATATCTATTCCTAAAATACCTGCATCTCTTGCTTCTTGAACAGTTAAAAGTCTTGATCCTACAGCAACTGCAGCTTTGATAGAATTACCACCAAATAGACATGCCATTACTACATCTCCACTTACTAATGCAGCCGCACCTTCTTCAGGGTCCATTTGAATAATATCCATTTTGCTTCTGTCAGCTCCGACAACTTTCATACTTTCGTCGAAAACGTACTCAGCCATAGTACCTAACGGAACAGCAACTTTTTTTCCTTCTAATTCTGTTGCGTTCGCTTTTGTTATTCCTGATGCATTAGATGTTACACAAGTTGTTCCACCCATTCCGTATTCCATTGCAATATCAACTAATTTGATAGGTGCATTTGATTTTACAGCATTAATAAATGGTACCAAACCTTGTGAGTAAGAAATATCAATATCTCCTGCTAACATTGCATCTGTCATTGCTCCACCATTTGTGAAGTTTGTCCATTTTACTGGAACTCCTAAAGCTTTAGCAAAATTCTTTTTTTGCATGTCCTCTAAATTTGGACTTGGCCACTCTAGAAAGTATGCAACTCTAACTTCGTTCGCAGCAGAGTTTGCTGCTGTGATTGTTAAGTTTAGAGCAAATAAACTTCCTAAAATGAAACTAACTATTTTTTTCATTTCATCTCCTGTTAATTAAATTTAATTATCGATATTTAAGTTTAAATTTTCTTTTAAGTAAATGATGAATAAATTACACAGGCTTCAAAAGTCATAAGTTACAACCTATAGTTGCGGTCATTTAACATAGCAAGTATGACTAAAATTTACTGGTTAATTTATATAATTAGTCTATGAATCGAAACATAATTATGAGTTCAGAAAAACCTCAAATACCAAATTCTTTGAATGAACATTGGATGCCATTTACATCTAATAGAGATTTTAAAGAGTCTCCTAGATTGATTGTAGAAGCAAAAGGTGTTTATTTAAAAAATCATCAAGGTCAAACTCAGATAGATGCAAGCTCGGGATTATTTTGTAATCCTTTAGGTCATGGAAGAGAGGAAATTATTAATGCAATTACAAATCAATTAAAAAAATTAGACTATGCTCAACCATTTCAACAAGGTTTTGGAGGTTCATTTGAACTTGCAACAAAAATTTCAAAACATACACCAGGGAATTTAAATAGAATTTTTTATACAATTTGTGGATCTACTGCTGTTGAGACTGCAATAAAAATTGCAGTTGCATATCATAAAGCAAGAGGTGAAGGACATAGATTTAGGTTTGTTGGAAGAGAAAGAGGCTATCATGGAATGAATATCGGAGCTACTTCTGTTGGCGGAATGATTAACAACGTGAAAACATTTGCCAATGTTTTGATGCCAGGTGTTCTTCACATGAGACATACACATTTACCAGAACATAAATTTGTTTCAGGTCAACCTGAAACTGGCGCAGAGATGGCAGAAGATCTTGAGAGAATTTGTACAAATTTTGGTTCAGAAAATATTGCAGCTTGCATTGTTGAACCAATTGCTGGATCAACAGGAACTTTAGTTCCACCAAAAGGATATTTACAAAGACTAAGAGAAATTTGCGATAAGCATGGTATTTTATTAGTTTTTGACGAAGTTATTACAGGATGGGGAAGAACAGGTTCGCCTTTTGCATCACAAGAATACGGAGTTACACCTGATATTATAACAATGGCTAAAGCTACAACAAATGGAATAAGTCCCTTAGGTGCAGTTGCGTGTAAAGAAGAAATTTATGACACAGTTATGGATGGATCTCCAAAAGGAACAATAGAATTATTTCATGGTTACACTTACTCTGGAATTCCTGTCTCAGTAGCTGCAGGCTTAGCGGTTCAAGATATTTTTGAAAAAGATGATATCTTTAATAGAGCAAAAAATTTATCTCCATATTTCCAAGAAGGTTTAATGTCTTTAAAAGATATTGATGTTGTTGATAACATAAGAGGTTATGGAATGATGGGTGGTATTGATATTAAAATGCATAAAAAACCTGGCGCAGCAGGATTTACATGTTTCAAACACTGTTATGATGCAGGAGTTAACTTTAAAGCGACTGGAGATTGTTTAATTATTGCTCCAATGTTTATCTGTGAAAAAAAACATATTGATGAAATAATCGAGAAACTAAGAACTGGTATTACAAACTATTCAAAAAGCAAAAAAAATTAATTTAATTCTATGAAAATCGGGGTTCCAAAAGAAATAAAGCCTCAAGAAAATAGAATTGGACTCACTCCCGAAAGTGTAAAGACATTAACTTCTAATGGCCACGAAGTTTTAATTGAAAATAATGGAGGTTTTGAAGCAGGATTTGAAAACGATCATTACGTATCAAGTGGAGCAAAAATAGTTAATACAGCTGAAGATATATTTAACGACTCCGACATCATTGTTAAAGTTAAAGAGCCACAATCTAGCGAAGTAAGAATGATAAGAGAAAATCAAGTTGTCTTTACGTATCTTCATCTTGCTGCAGCCAAGGAACTGACACAAGGTTTAATAGACAGCAAATCAATATGCATCGCTTATGAAACAGTCACAGATAATAACGGAAGACTTCCTTTGTTAGCACCAATGAGTGCAGTAGCTGGAAGAATGTCAGTACAAGCGGGTGCACATTGTTTAGAAAAAAATCAAAAAGGCCGTGGTCTTTTGTTAGGAGGAGCTCCTGGTGTAGAGCCTGGAAATGTAGTTATACTTGGAGGTGGAGTAGTAGGAGAAAATGCTGCTATAATTGCAACAGGCATGAAAGCCAAAGTTAATATTGTAGATAAATCTGAAAAAAGATTAAACGAACTTACCCAAATGTTTGGAGATAAAATAATACCTAATTTAAGTGATAAAACTGATTTAGAAAAATTAATTTCCGAATGTGATTTGTTAGTAGGTGGTGTTTTGATACCAGGTGCTGAGGCACCAAAATTAGTTACAAAGAATATGTTAAAAAAAATGAAAAGGGGATCAGTGATTGTAGATGTTGCAATTGATCAAGGAGGATGTGTTGAAACCAGTAAACCCACTACCTTTGCAGAACCAACTTTTATAATAGATGATATAATTCATTATTGCGTTGCAAACATGCCTGGTGGTGTTCCTAGAACATCAACAATTGCCTTAAACAAAGCAACACTTCCTTTTTTATCTAAATTAGCAAAAGATGGTTACTTAAAAGCTTTAAATGATGATCAAAATTTTCAAGCAGGATTAAATGTATTTAAAGGAGGCGTTACTCATAAAGCTGTAGCAGATGTATTTGGCCACGATTATTTACCAGCTCACAAAGCTTTGCTTAACTAAAATCCCTAATTTCTCTTACTTTTTCGTAAATTGACAAAAAAAAAATTAATTCTATATAGCAGTCATAATTTAAAAAATTATTCCTGAATTTAACATTCATTTATTTCTCTCTTTTTTGTTGAATTCACCTCCTCGAAAGGGGAGGTAAAAAGGAATTATATACCTTTATTTATAAGATTGTATATTTGATCTTTGTCGGTTAAGCCCATTTCTCTTCCAACTTCATTTTGACCTTTGAAAACTACAATTGTAGTCCAATAATTTATCCCAAGAGTTTTGGCTATATCTTTATTTTTATCTTGCTCGTAAAACAAAAACTCTACATCCTTAAAATCTTTCATAGCCTGATCGAAAACTTTTGTTTGAGCTGCACAAGTTGAACAATATTTATTCCATGAATTAATAACAATTGTTTTACCAGATTTTTGAATTTCAAATAATTTTTTTAAATCAAAATTTGTAGTTTTTTCAAAACTTAAAGAAACATTTGGTACTAATATTAAAATAATAAATATAAATAATTTTTTCATCAGAGCTATTTAATTATTTAGTCATTCTTTTCAAGATGTTTTCTTTCAAAAATATTTGATGAAATAAAACAGCAAATATATGCAATGTTATTAATGCAATTAATGTGTAATTCGAAATAACATGAATATTGTAAAATTGATCAGCTAAATCAAAATTATCTTCGATTCTTAATTTAAAAATAAAAAAATTTAATTTTTCGCCATTAAATAATTTTTTTAAAATTCCTGATGTTGTTATTGTTAATAGTGCGACATAAAGAGCAAAATGATTTGCCTTTGCTATTAAATTCTGACCTATAAACGCCTCCGGAATTAATTTTGGAGATTTACTAAAAAATTTATAAATTAATCTAAATAAGGTTAAGTAAAATATAGATATTCCAACTATCACATGGATATTTTCAACAGTTATTCTTAAATCTGAAAAATCCAATCTTACTAAAATAAATCCCATTGGTATTTGAGCAATTAGAAGGAACAAAGTGAACCAATGGAAAAATTTAGCTAACCAACTATATCGTAATGTTATATCATTTGGCATGAGCTATTTTATAAAAATTAATAATATTTTTAAAGTGTTGTTTATTGTAGTGCTATCTTTTTCATTTAATTCTAATGCTTTTTCAGAAGAAAGTGCAAAAGATATAATAAAGAAAAGAAAATCTTTATTCAGTCAAAATTATAAACTAGCAAAAAGAATTAGTATTTTACTTAACGAAGTTGAAATTGAGGATTCAAAAAAACTAATGTTAAGAATGAGTGATAATTATTTGGAATTATTAACTTTGTTTCCTGAAAATACAAAAGAGGGACACGGAACAGAAGCCTTACCTATAATATGGGAAGAAAAAGATAAATTTGATGCTCTTATGAAAAAATCATCAGATCAAATGATAAAATTAGCATCAATTATTGAAGACCAAGACGATTTTAGAGCAGCTCTAAAACAATATATGTGGTCAAGCTGTAAAGCATGTCATAGTAGATATAGAGCTCCACATTAATTAATGAAAAAGTATATTTTTATTTTTTTTGTTTTATTTTATGCAGATATAGCATTAGCCCATTCACACTATCCAATAACTAGAGACTCTTTAGAAGCTATTAAAAATGGTAAGATTTTATACAATCAATATTGCGCCTCATGTCATCAGCCAAATCTAGCAGGAGCCGCAAACTGGCAAGGTTTAGATGAGGATGGACACAGAAAAGCACCACCTTTAAATGGAACTGGTCACACTTGGCATCACACAGATGAATTACTACATAGAATGATAAAGTATGGATTTGCTAAACTGATAAAAAATTACGAAGGGAAAATGATGGGATTTGGTGACAAAATAAGTGATGAAGGTATTGATAACATTCTTTCATATATTAAATCTTATTGGAAAGACGATATCTATGAATACCATTTGGAAATGAGCAAATAATGAGTTCAGAAACAATAAATTTTAATTGGTCGTGCAAACATACTTGGAAAAGAAGTGCAAAAAATACTGCCTGGTGTTTATTAGGTTGTGCAATAGGAGATTTAGGAACAATTTTATTTTTTCAATTAACTAAAATTCCTTTTCCTGTTCTAGGCATTATGACTCTAGCAATTATAAATGGTTTGATAACAAGTATAATCTTAGAAACTATTATTTTGTTAAGACAAAATCTTGATTTTTCAAAAGCATTTAAGACTGCATTAGGTATGAGTTTTATATCTATGGTCAGTATGGAAATAGCCATGAACCTTACCGATGTAATCTTAACAGGTGGAGCTATTTTAAATTGGTGGGTAGTTCCAATAATGCTACTAGTTGGTTTTTTAACTCCATGGCCATACAATTATTGGAGATTAAAAAAATATAATATTGCTTGTCATTAAAAACACCTCTATATCATTTTAAGATTGCGGATAATGACTAAAGATTTAATAACAATAGATAACCTTTCGAAGGTATATGACAACGGATTTAATGCTTTAAAAACTGTTAACTTAAATATAAAGCAAGGTGAAATTATTGCTATGCTTGGACCAAATGGAGCTGGCAAAACTACACTGATAAGTATTGTATGTGGTATAGTTAAACCAACTTCTGGAGTAATTACAGTAGATGGTTTTGATATTATAAAAGATTATAGAGAAACAAGATCAAGAATAGGACTGGTCCCCCAAGAAATTTCATTAGAACAATTTGAAACAGTGTTTAACAATGTTTCATATTCAAGAGGTTTATATGGAAAAAAGCCGAACCCTCAACATATAGAAAAAGTTCTTAAAGATTTCAGTTTATGGGACAAAAAAGATTTAAGGTTAAATCAGCTTTCAGGAGGAATGAAAAGACGTGTAATGATAGCAAAAGCATTATCACATGAACCTTCGATATTATTTCTTGATGAGCCAACAGCAGGCGTTGATGTAGAATTGAGAAAAGATATGTGGAAAGTTGTAGAGGGATTAAGGAAAACAGGAGTAACTATAATATTAACAACACACTATATTGAAGAAGCAGAGGCAATCGCAGACCGAGTTGCAGTAATTAATCAAGGAGAAATAATTGTTGTTGATAATAAAATAGATTTATTAAAAAAAATGGGTCATAAAAAATTAACCATTGAATTACAAGATAAAGTCGAAAAAATTCCAGCAGAACTTAATGAATATAATCTATCAATATCTAATGATAATTATTCATTAATTTACAACTATAACTTACATGCTGAAAGAACAGGTATCACAAAGATGCTTCAAGATTTAAAAAATGCAGGTTTGAGGATGAGAGATTTAAAAACAGAGCAAAATAATCTTGAAAAGATTTTTGTGACATTGGTAAAGGAAAATAATGAGGATTAATTTTTACGCATTAAGAGCAATTTATTTTCATGAAATGGATCGATTTAGAAGAACATTAATACAATCTCTTCTTTCTCCAGTTTTATCTACTTCATTATACTTTATAGTATTCGGCTCGGTAATCGGGGATTATGTACAAAAAATTGATGGCATTAGTTATGGCTCTTATATAGTTCCAGGATTATTGATGTTAACATTATTAACGCAATCTATCAGTAACACTTCTTTTGGAATTTTTTTTCCTAAATTTAATGGAACAATTTATGAAATTTTAGCAGCTCCAATTTCTACTGTAGAAATTGTAATTGCTTATGTTGGTGCAGGTGCAACTAAAACCTTAATTGTTGCTGCAGTAATTTTCTGCACTTCACTTTTCTTTGCAGAAGTAAATGTAAAGTTTCCTTTACTAATGATTTTCTTATTAATTCTAGTTGCTTTTACTTTTGCTTTGTTTGGGTTTTTAATTGGACTTCTTAGTAAAAATTTCGAGCAAATGTCTATAATACCAACAATTGTCATAACACCAATGGTATTCTTAGGTGGAAGTTTGTATTCGCTAGATATGCTCCCAAGTTTCTGGCAAACAGTCACTTATTTTAATCCTGTTGTATATTTAATTAATGGGCTGAGGTTTGCATTTTATGGAGTTTCTGATTTTGATATTTGGATAAGTATTTCAACAATGTTTATATTTTTAATTGTATGTGTAACTCTTGTCTCAATTATACTTAAAAAAGGTTATAATATAAAAAATTAATTTGACTGTTGACCAGATAATTCCTGCAATATTTTTAATATTAGTCTTAATATTAGTTCTACCTAATTTTCTCAGATCAAACTCAAATATTAAACAATTGATATCTAATTTTTCAATTTGGATAATAATTATACTTGTTATATTTGGATTGATGTATTTTTTGATGTAAATAGATTTATGATTAAATTTATTCTTCCAGCAGTACTATTAATTTTAATTATTATTTTCTGGGAAAAAATTAATGAATTTTTATTAAGCAAATTTAAAATTAAACTCAATTACATAGCTGTCATCATATTAGTTTTAATATTAGTGGTTTTATCTTTATTACTATATTTCTAATTTATAATGGAGATAAATTTATTATTCTTTGTTAGCGTTGTTCCAGCTATCGTATTATATGGAATTGCTAAATCAGGTTTAGGTGGATCAATATCATTAATTTCAGTTCCATTAATGACAGTAGTAATGCCATTAAATCAAGCACTTGCAATTATTTTACCAATATTAATTTTTTCAGACATTATTGCAGTTTATAGATTTAGAAGAGAGTTTGATTTTGGAACACTTAAATTAATAGTTCCATTTGCAGCTATTGGAATAATAATTGGCTCATTTACATTTACTTATTTTTCTGAGGATTTGCTTAAGTTAATAGTTGGAATAATGGGTTTTTTATTTTCTGGTCATTATTTTTTATTTAAAAAAGAAAAAACTATACCAGCAAAAAAAAACTTTTTTAAAGGTGCTATTTGTTCATCCATTGCTGGTTTTTCAAGTTTTTGTGTTCATGCGGGAGGAACTCCAACAAGTCTTTATTTGCTTCCACTAAGAATGAAAAAAGAAATTTATGTTGGCACAAGAATTATTTTTTTTAGTTGTGTTAATCTAATTAAGCTTCCTCTGTATGTTTATTTATCTATGATGAATTTTGATACTTTATATCAATCAGTTACTCTCTTTCCCCTAGCGCTTATTGGAATTTTTATAGGTTACAAATTACTTAAAATAATTGAGGAAAATTTATTTTATAATATCATTTACGCTTTAATTCTTGTTAGTAGCGCTAAGTTAATAATTGATTTCATTTAATCTTTGAAATAAGTTGTAAATGGGGTGCCAGAAGGCTGAGAAATACCCTTAGAACCTGTCCGGTAATTCAGAAAGGGAAAATGAATAATTTAAATATAATCAATCAATCATCAGCAATAATATTAATTATTTCAATTTCTTTAATATTTGTTTTTGTTGGAATTTATTTTTCAAAAAAATTTAAAGGACTTAATAATTATTTAGTTGCAAACCGTTCGATTGGAACTTTATCCTTAACAACAAGTCTTGTTGCTTCAGCACTTGGTGCTTGGATTTTATTTGGACCCGCATCAGCAGCAACATGGGGAGGAATTGGTGCAGTGATTGGCTATTCACTAGGAACTGCATTTCCGCTTTTTATTTTAATTTATCTTGGTAAAAAATTTAGAACTAGTTATCCGCAAGGCAAAAGTATTATTGAAATAATAAGATTAAGATTTGGACCAAATCTTTATAAACTTATTTTAGTTTTTTCTATTTTTTATATGACAATCTTTTTAATTGCTGAAGTTACTGCTGTAGCTTTTTTAATTAATTACATATCTGGCACTGAATTGTGGATCACCTCTTTAATAGTAATATCATGTTCGTTACTTTACACATTATATGGAGGGTTAAGAGCATCTTTAATCACAGATAATATTCAATTTTTTGTATTTACAGCACTTTTAATAATTAGTTTAATTTTTATTACCTCAATTGAAACAAACGATTTTAACTTTGAAATTATTAAAAATAATAATCCGCATTTGTTAAGTTTTAGTTATCTTCCAAATTATACTGCCGGTTTAACTTTCTTTATAGCTGTTGCTGCAACTAATCTTTTTCATCAAGGTAATTGGCAGAGAGTTTATGCTGCAAAAAATTACGAAGTTTTAAAAAAAAGTTTAATATTTTCATTTTTAATAATATTACCAATAGTCTTTTTTATGGGATTTAGTGGTTTAGTAGCTGTCTCTCAAGACTCTAATGTGATACCTGATCTTGCATTTTTCTCAATTTTATTAAAAGAAAATTTAATAATATTTTCAGTCATTGTAATAATTTTAGCTATCTCTTTAACAATAAGTAGTATTGATACTTTAATAAATGCTATTTCAAGTTTGGTAATAGTCGATGTAGATAAAGTATTAAATTTAAAAAATAATCATTTAAATATCTCAAAACAATTTGTTATTTTTCTTTCGGTCATAGCTTTTTTTGTTGCATCAAAAGGATTTAGTATTCTTTATTTATTCTTAATAGCAGATTTATTTTGTTGTGCGGCTGTTCTAAGTGTTTTTTATACTTTTTATTCAAAATCTTATGATGAAAAAAATGCTTATGTTTCTATATTAATAGGATTAATTGCAGGACTATTATTTTTTCCAAGTCCTGATTTTTCTAAATCAATACTATTTGGCATAATTTTGCCAATGGATTTAGCACCATCGTATATTTCTCAATCTCTTTTATTTTGTTCATTTATTGCGGCAACTTTATCACCAATAATTGCATGGAAATTGAAATAATTGATGTTTATTAAAAACCTAATTATTGTATAATTTAATAAATGCTCAATTTTATATTACCATTTATTGTATTAATTGTTGTTGTTGTTTTCATTCATGAATATGGACATTATTATTTTGCAAAAAGATATGGTGTTGGTGTAACAGATTTTTCGATAGGTTTTGGTCGAGAATTATTTGGATGGAACGATAAATCAGGGACAAGATGGAAAGTTTGTTGGATACCACTAGGCGGTTATGTAAAATTTTTCGGAGATAGGAATGTATTTTCACAAGCAGATCAAGAGGAGCTACTAAAAAAATATAGCAAAGAAGACCAACACAAATTGTTTGTAACAAAACCTCTTTACCAAAGAGCCTTAATTGTTGCTGGAGGACCATTGGCTAATTTTATATTAGCTATAGTCATTTTTACCTTCATATACATGTTTGCAGGTAAAGATTTTACACCAGCTGTAATTGATGAAGTATTAAAAGATAGTCCAGCAGAAGTTGCTGGTATGCAAAAAAATGATGTTATTATTGAAATAGATAATACAAAAGTAGAGAGTATTCTTGATGTTTCTAAATTAATAGCAATGTCAACATCAGAATTTATCGATTTTAAAGTTTCAAGATATGACCAGGAGATAATTTTAAAAGTTAAACCAAATTTTGTTGATAGCGTTGATGAATTAGGAAACAAATTAAAGAAAAGGATGGTAGGTATTAAACTTAGTCCTTATAACAATCAAATAACACACAAAAAACTTGGACCTGCACAAGCTTTACTTCAATCATTTAATGAAGTTTATTTTGTAACAACTTCATCACTTAAATATCTTGGATCAATGTTTACAGGAGCAGGGGACAG
>LUMM01000211.1_pt1 | contig 24218 bp, 25 predicted proteins | sample 729971 | NCBI WGS metagenome assembly LUMM01 (sample SAMN03860263, study PRJNA289734) | marine metagenome | biome: seawater column; feature: ocean; material: water; isolation source: Red Sea water column Station 22 - depth 50m | place: Saudi Arabia: Red Sea | collected 2011-10-15 | depth 50 m | reverse complement strand
GGGGGCAGGAATAGTCGTTCTAGAAGAATATGAACATGCCGTAAATCGAGGAGCCAAAATTTACGCTGAAGTTGCTGGATATGGATTATCAGGAGATGCCTACCATATAACAGCGCCGTCTGAAGATGGTGAGGGTGGAGAAAGGTCTATGATAGCGGCGCTTAAAAAGGCCAATATTAAACCGGAACAAATTGACTACATTAACGCTCATGGTACTTCAACAATGGCGGATGTTATTGAATTAGCTGCAGTTGAGAGAATGATGGGTGATGCGGCTGATAAATTGACGATGTCATCTACCAAGTCATCTACTGGTCATTTGTTGGGTGCTGCTGGAGCAATAGAGGCCATCTTTACGACTTTGGCAATTCGAGACCAAGTCGTTCCACCGACAATTAACTTGGATAAACCGGCCGTATCGACCCGGGTCGATCTGGCCGCGAACGAAAAGGTTTCAAGAGAAATTAACTTTGCTATCTCTAATTCCTTTGGCTTTGGGGGAACGAACGCAAGTTTACTTTTGGCGAAAGTATAAAATGTGGCGCAGCGCTGCATCAAACCTAATTTCTTTGCTAGTAGTGCTAATGCTATTGTTTGGTGGGCTGGGGCTAACAGCTAAGTCTTTTTATACCTCTGCTGGACCTTTGGAGACGCCTATATGTGTTCGGATCCCATCTGGTAGCTCATTTCGTACTATTTCAGAAGACTTGGAGAAAAAGGGTGCGTTACATTCGGCTTGGTTTTTTAGAGTAGGTGTCCGATATCAGGAAAAAGAAACTAAATTAAAAGCAGGTAGTTTTCTTATCCCCATTAATGCATCAATGCAGGATATCTCGAATATTGTCACAAAAGGTGGAGCAAATACCTGTGGAACAGAAATAGTCTATTCAGTGGGTATAGCCTCAACTACTATTCGCGTCCGTGAACTAAACCCTAAGACATCCCAGTTAGAGGAAAAGTATGTTTTTAAATCTAATGATCAACAGCCAAAGGCATTTAATTCTTTTGTTAATGATAAAAGCACGCGACATCGAATAGTAGTAGCCGAAGGTGCTACATCCTGGCGTATAGTGCAGGCCTTAAATGAGATTTCTTACCTTGCTGGAGATATAAAAGAAACCCCACGAGAAGGGAGCTTAGCTCCGGACAGTTATGAATTTGGTCAAAAAGACTCTAGATTAACAATCTTAAAAAGAATGGAGGTAAAACAAGACAATGTTTTACAAGAGGCCTGGCAATCCAAAATGGATGGTTTACCTTTAGCAACCCCAGAAGAAGCCTTGATTTTAGCTTCAATCATTGAAAAAGAGACAGGACTTAAAAGTGAGAGACGGGTTATTGCGAGCGTTTTTATTAATAGGCTTAAAAAGGGCATGCCTCTTCAGACTGATCCAACAGTAATTTATGGAATTACTAAAGGTAGAGAAATACTAGGCCGAGGACTGCGTCAAAGTGAGCTCCGTAAGGATACTCCGTGGAATACTTATTTAAGGGGTGGATTACCTCCTACTGCAATTGCGAATCCTGGCGCGGAAAGCATCTTTGCCGCTTTAAACCCGGACGATACGGAATTTATATTTTTTGTTGCTGACGGTACTGGGGGTCATGCATTTTCCACTAATCTTACTTATGACAATTTAACGAACAGGTTAGGTTTATGGCAAAGTTAGAAGAAAATTATGCGCAGATAGATCCTGTTTGGGATAGAGTGCGCCATGAAGCCTTGGAAGCCGTAAGGTCAGAGCCTGCGGTTGGTGGATTTATTCATACTAACATTCTTCAACATCTTTCTTTTGAAAATGCTTTGGCTCATCGAATTGCTTCAAAGCTTGCGTCCTCAGAAATCTCTGAACAGACTGTACGGGATATTTGTTTTAGAGCTGTTTCTAAAGCCCCTCAAATTGCTAATTCTGCAAGAGCTGACGTAATGGCTGTTGTAGATAGGGATCCGGCTTGCAGTAGGTATATGCAGCCGCTTCTTTATTTTAAGGGTTTTCTTGCAGTACAAGCTTACCGAGTATCAAATTGGTTATGGACAGACGGACAAAAAGATCTCGCCTACTTTTTTCAGATGAGAACTTCAGAGGTTTTTGGGATAGATATTCATCCCGCAGCTAAAATCGGTAAAGGTCTGATGATCGACCATGCCCATTCAATTGTTGTTGGCGAAACTGCTGTTGTTGGTGATAATGTATCCATGCTTCATTCTGTTACGCTGGGAGGAACCGGCAAGGAAGATGAAGATCGTCATCCAAAAATAGGGGATGGAGTAATGATTGGTGCAGGAGCAAAGGTGCTTGGTAACATAAAAATTGGAAATTGCTGTCGTATCGCGGCTGGATCCGTTGTTTTACAAGAGGTTCCAGCGAAAAAAACGGTAGCTGGCGTTCCAGCCAAAATAGTTGGAGAGGCTGGATGCACTACTCCATCGATAAAAATGGATCAAATACTTTCTGACTAACTTTTATGCCATCATGAGCACTGGATCCTCAAGATATTTAGTAATATTTTGCATTAACTCAGCACCAAGAGCTCCATCAATTACCCGATGATCAACAGAAAGTGTTAACGACATAACATTAGAAACCGCAATTGTATTGTCTTCATTTACTATTGGTTTCTTAAGGCCTGCTCCAACCGCCAATATGGCACCGTGAGGGGGATTTATAACAGCATCAAAGTTGTCAATCCCAAACATACCAAGATTTGAAATTGAGAAGCTTCCTCCTTGATATTCATTTGGCATAAGTTTTTTAGAACGAGCTTTTTCTGCAAGCTCTTTCATCTCTTTTGAAAGCTTGGATAAGCTTTTTGCTTCGGCATCTCTTATCACTGGCGTAAACAGCCCATCCTCTACTGCTACTGCTATAGCAATATCAGATGGCTTAAGTTGAAGAATTTTGTCTCCCGCCCAGACAGAGTTAGCTGCTGGAACTGCTTGAAGTGCCAACGCACATGCTTTTATGATAAAATCGTTAATTGAAAGTTTACTATTAGTGTTTGCTAAGTGCTCGTTCATTCTTGATCTTACAATCAATAATTCATCAATTATTATCTCTTTTCTAAGATAAAAGTGAGGTACATTTTGTTTTGCTTCAGTCAACCTGGAGGCAACTGTTTTTCTCATACCATTTAATTGTATTTCTTTGAATTCTCGATCAGCATATAGAGTTTCTATTGATGAGTTAGAGCCATGATTAACAACAGGTTTCGCCTTTGTGGACGTAAAATTTTCTTGAACTTTGTTTGGACTTGAAACGCTAAAACTTAAAATATCGTTTTTAACTATTCTACCATGAGGGCCAGAACCACTGATGCTTTCTAAGTCCAATCCTTTTTCTTTGGCTAATCTTTTTGCAAGAGGGGTAGCGAAAATTCGTTTTGAGGAAGTCTTAGCAATGTTAGTTGAGATTTGTTCCGCTTGTACAATTGCTTCTTCGGTACTGTTTGTTTTAGGTTCTTCTTGAACAGTTAAATTTGTAGTCTCACTCGCTTCAAGTTGCTCACCATCATCTAAAATAATGGCAATTGGGCTGTTGACTTTCACACCTTCACTGCCTTCTGAAACCAAAAGTTTCCCAACAATTCCTTCATCAACTGCTTCAAACTCCATAGTTGCTTTATCGGTTTCAATTTCGGCGATAAGATCGCCGCTTGATATTCTATCTCCCTCTTTGACAAGCCATCTGGCAAGCGTTCCTTCTTCCATTGTGGGAGATAGTGCCGGCATTAATATATTCACAGACATTGATGCTCTCCTCTACCTATAGCAAACTTTTTTTGCAGCATTCACAACTTCGTCAGTCGTCACAAGGGCGAGTTTTTCTAAGTTAGCGGCATAGGGCATTGGTACATCCTTACCCGAACAATTTATTACAGGAGCATCCAAGTAGTCGAATGCATGTTCCATTATGTAAGCGGATAGATGGTTTCCTATTGAAGCAATGGGAAAACCCTCTTCCACTGTTATACAACGGTTTGTTTTTGAAACTGACTGAATTAATGTTTCATAATCAATTGGTCTTATAGTTCTTAAATCTATGACTTCTGCTTCTATACCATCTGCAGCTAATTTTTCCGCGGCTTTTAGAGCATATTGCATACCGATGCCGAATGAGACTATTGTGATATCTTCGCCTTTGCGCCAAATCCGTGCTTTTCCAAAAGGAACAACATAATCTTCGACATCAGGTACGTCAAAACTGCGCCCGTATAGAATTTCATTTTCAAGAAAAATAATAGGGTTATTATCTCTTATAGCTGATTTTAATAAACCTTTTGCATCAGATGCTGAATAAGGCGCTGCTACTTTTAGGCCGGGTATATGTGCATACCATGATGTATAATCCTGGCTGTGTTGCGCGCCTACTCTGGCTGCGGCTCCATTTGGCCCACGGAACACCATTGGGGCCCCCATTTGTCCGCCTGACATATACAGTGTTTTGGCGGCTGAGTTAATTATTTGATCAATAGCCTGCATCGCAAAATTAAAAGTCATAAATTCAACAATTGGTCTTAGTCCAGCAAAAGAAGCCCCGGTAGCTATGCCGGCGAAACCATGTTCAGTAATTGGAGTATCAATAATTCTCTTTGAGCCAAATTCTTCCAATAAGCCCTGACTGACTTTATATGCTCCTTGATATTCAGCAACTTCTTCTCCCATGAGGAAAACAGTTTCATCGCGTCTCAGCTCTTCAGCCATAGCATCTCGCAAAGCTTCTCTAACGGTTTGCTGTTTAACTTTTGTAGCGTCTGTCCATTCTGTTTCGATGACTAATTCTGTGGTAGCCGGTCTTGATTTTGGTTCCACTGTGTTAGTATCAGCACTTAGAACGTCTTGATGCGATACTTCGAGTATTTCTTTTTCTGAGATCTTTTCGCCGTCTTCTATCAAAATAGCTATTGGGCTATTAACTTTTATACCTTCAGAGCCTTCAGAAACTAATATTTTTCCAATAGTTCCTTCGTCAACGGCTTCAAATTCCATTGTTGCCTTATCAGTTTCGATCTCAGCAAGTATATCACCTGCAGAAACAGAGTCGCCTTCTTTGACAAGCCATTTTGCTAGCGTTCCTTCTTCCATTGTTGGTGATAGAGCCGGCATTAATATTTCACTAGTCATTTGCGGTCCCTTCAAGCGTAAATATCAGTATAAAGCTCATCAAGCTCTGGCTCAGGACTCGCCTTGGCAAATTCTGCTGATTCATTTACAATTTTTTTAATTTCTTTATCAATCGATTTGAGATCATCCTCACTTGCGTGTTTACCAGTTAACAAAATCGATCTTATGTTCTCTATGGCGTCTCTCTCTTCACGCATTTTCTGTACTTCTTCACGGGTTCTGTACTTTGCAGGATCGGACATGGAATGCCCTCGATATCTATACGTCTTAATTTCAAGAATGTAGGGGCCTTTTCCAGACCGGCAGTGCTTTACCGCTTTATCTCCAGCAGCTTTTACAGAGAGAACATCCATACCGTCGACAGCCTCTCCAGGAATGTCAAAGCCGGCGCCTCTAGTATATATATCAGGCGTAGAGGTCGAACGCAGTTGTGACGTGCCCATAGCATATTGATTGTTTTCGATTACAAAAATTACTGGTAACTTCCAAAGAGACGCCATATTAAATGTTTCATAGACTTGTCCTTGGTTTGCGGCACCATCACCAAAATAAGTAAATGTTACGCGGTCGTTTTCTAAATATTTATCCGCAAAAGCAAGTCCTGCCCCTAGAGGTACTTGTGCTCCGACGATGCCATGTCCTCCGTAGAAGTTCTTTTCCTTGCTGAACATATGCATGGATCCGCCTTTACCCTTAGAGTAACCCCCAATTTGGATCCATCCCACATGCTAGCATATGACCGTGGTCTCGATACGAAGTAATTCTTTTATCACCCTCTTCAGCTGCTGCCTCTAATCCGACGACTACAGCTTCTTGACCAATGTAAAGGTGACAAAAGCCACCAATGAGACCCATTCCATAAAGTTGCCCAGCCTTTTCCTCAAAGCGTCTTATTAATAGCATATCTTTATAGTAAGAGAGAAGTTCCTCTGTATTTACGTTAGTCTTTTTTTGACTTTTTTTAGATACCATTTAAGCTCACCCAAAAATAGTTTAGCGTTAAACTATCTTTAAACTATTTATTTAGCAAATGCGATAGGAAAATAAAAATATAACAAAAAAATAGACTTTTTTTTCAAAAATTCATGGGTAGGCGATTTGATTTCGATTGTAAGGGTAGGAAAAATAGAGCTTTAGTTTATTGAATTATCACTTCGTCAGAGCGAATTTGGCCTAATATATCTCTGGCCTGCTCATCTAACAGATCTAAATCCAGATATTCATCAGACATTCTTAAAGTCAGGTTGCGCATTCGCTCAACTTCGTTTTGAAGCATTGCAAGTTCGGCTTCCAATTTTTGTGCGTCACTAATTATTTCTGCTCTTCGAAATAATCCGTAATCACCTTGCACTGCAGCAAACGTAAAATAAAGACCCAGCATCAATGTAACTGCGAATACAGCTAACGTAACCCAGGGAATTGATAATCTTGCTGAACTCATAACCAACCTTTAATCGCCCAATGAGTGAGCTTAGATCGATAGAATCACAGATTGATTCGCAAGGGAATCCCCTATTTTAAAAAAAATCACTTTTTTTTAAAAAAACTAAGTTTTTGATGCTTCTGCTATTGAAGATACGGTTTGTTTCAGCGCCGAATTAAACTCTTCAGCACTTTGATGAATAAACAAGCTTTGCGTTAGTGCTCTAGAAAAAGAAGCGATCATTCCAAAATTTTGACTTAATCGTTTGTTTGCTTCTGATAGAGAATAGCCTCCAGATAAAGCTACAATCCTTAAGACATTAGGATGCTTGACTAAATCTTGGTAGAGGTTTTCTTTTTCTGGAAGAGTTAACTTTAGTAAAACCTTTTGTTTGGAGTTTAAACCATTCAAATTTCTAGTTAAACTTTTGTGTAGATAATCTTCAGCCTCTGATTTCTTATCAATATTGATCGTTACTTCGGGTTCAATAATAGGTGTTAATCCAGCTTCTAAAATTGTTTTCCCAATTTCGAATTGCTGGTTGACGATTTTGTCTATTCCTAATGCATTGTCTTCATCAATTACAGATCGCATTTTCGTACCAAAAATACCAAACTCGGAGGCTTTTCTAAGTGTTTTATGTAAATCTGGAATGTTTTTCATAAGACGAACACCGTTTTCTGAGTCTTTTAAACCTTTGTCGACTTTTAAAAATGGAATAACTTTTTTGCTATTCCAAAGAAATTCAGCAGTCGGAACTCCAGAAATATGACGTTCCATAGTTTGTTCGAATAATATTGCTCCAAGAATATGGCTTTGGTCAAAAGAAGGACTTGTAATTATCCGCGTACGCATATCATGGATAAGATTGAACATTTGTTCATCATTTTTGTACTGATCTTCCGAAATTCCGTATAGTTGAAGAGCTTTGGGCGTAGATCCGCCGCTTTGATCTAGTGCAGCTATAAAGCCTTCATCTTTCTGGATTCTTTCTAGTTGTTCAGTTTTAATCACATTTTTCTCCATATCGATTGAAAAAAGATGTAAGAGACCGGTGGATACAATTCAATCCTGATTGCGCTATCATAACTTTTGAAAATAAATAATAATAAGAAATTTAGTTTTCTTTTAGACACAAGATCCCTGGTAATTCTTTTCCTTCTAGCCATTCCAGAAAAGCACCCCCTGCTGTTGAAATATAAGTGAATGAGCCGGTTACTCCTGCCTTATTTAGCGCCGACACTGTATCTCCACCTCCCGCCACAGAAATTAAATCTCCTTTTTTTGTTTTTTCAGATGCAAATTTAGCAGCCTGGCTTGTTGCTTGGTCAAATGGATTTATTTCAAAAGCACCTAACGGTCCGTTCCATAAAAGTGTTTTGGCATTGGATATACATTTTTTTATTTTATCGACCGTTAATGGTCCTGCATCCAGTATCATACAATTTTCTGGGCATTTATTACTGTCTACAACGGATGTTGGTATATTTTCTGACAGCTCTTTTGCAACAACAAGGTCAATTGGCAAAATGATTTCACATGAATATTTTTCTGCTTTTTTAAGGATTCTTAAAGCAGTCGATGTTAAGCTTTCTTCTACTAGTGATCGACCAACCCTAATTCCTTTTGCCAAAAGAAAAGTATTGGCCATAGCTCCACCAATAATAATAAAATCCACCTTTTCTATTAGATTTTCGAGTAATGCAATTTTTGTAGAAATTTTGGCTCCACCAACTACTGTGGCAACGGGCCGTTCCGGCTGGTCTAGAACACTTTCTAAAGCATTAAGTTCTGCCTCCATCAATTTCCCAGCACATGAAGGCAAATGTTTTGCCAAACCTGCTGTGCTTGCATGGGCTCTATGAGACGCAGAAAAAGCATCATTGCAGAATATGTCACCAAGTGTCGCTAAGGATCGAGAAAATTTAAGGTCATTTTCTTCTTCCCCTGGATAAAAGCGCGTATTTTCAAGTAAGATAACCTCGTTTTGTTCTGCTATTTTGATGGCAGTTTCGGCACTTGGCCCTATACACTCAGCAACAAAAATAACTTTTGATTTAAGGTGTGCTTCCAATTCTTCCCGGATATGTACAAGACTTAAATTTGGCTTCCTCTCGCCTCTAGGGCGTCCTAAATGCGCCAGCAAAACTGGAGCCCCGCCGTTTTGTATTATTGTATTGATTGTGGGCACTATTTTTTTAATGCGGGTGACGTCTGATACTTTCCCATTCACCATCGGTACATTGAGGTCAACTCGCGTTAGAACCCGCTTCCCATTTAAACTCATTTGGCTCAGTGTTTTCCAGGACATCACATTCACTCTTACTTAACATATGCTTTTTCAAGACATTTCTATTCTGCTCCAAGCCATATCTTGTTCTTATGGTTTGTAAAGCGTAGGAAGGAGATAAATTTTAAAGGAGTGGCCGATGGTTAAAATTAAAGATGCAGAAAACACAATCTTAATGGAATTAAAAAATGGGACCGTTACAATTGAACTTTTGCCAGACATAGCACCTGGTCATTGTGAGCGCATGAAAGAATTGGTTAGATCTGGTCAATATGACAATGTTTCCTTTCATCGCGTCATAGATGGTTTTATGGCGCAAACAGGTGATGTTCAATTTGGTAATATGGAAAATGAATATCAGCCACACAGAGCAGGCACTGGAGGATCAGATTTACCTAATCTGAAGGCTGAATTTTCTGGGATTCCTCACGATAGAGGAACTTTAGGAGCTGCCCGTAGTCAAAACCCAGATAGTGCTAATAGTCAGTTTTTTATCAATTTTAATGATAATCATTTTCTGATTCGGCAGTATACAGTTTATGGACGAGTAATTGAGGGAATGGACCTTGTAGATGAAATTGTCAGAGGTGAGCCGCCTGCAAACCCGGATAGAATGGTAAGCGTTAAGGTTGCTGCTGATGTATAAGGCTTTATGTTTTTTAATTTTATTTGGATCTCCACTTTTTGCAGCAAGTTTGACAATATCTGTAGATGGCGAAGCCAAGGGCGAAATAAAAATTGATCTTTTCGAAGAAGTTGCGCCATTGCATGTTACACAAATTTTAAATTTAGCGGAGGCGGGACTTTACAATAATGTAGTTTTTCATCGTGTAATAGACGGTTTTATGGCTCAAACAGGAGATGTTGAATATGGAAAGGCAGGGAGTGATACATCTTTAGCAGGTCGTGGTGGGTCTGAACTCCCAAATATTCCAGGTGAATTTTCCGATATCGACTTCGATAGGGGTGTTGTGGGTATGGCTAGAGCTCGGAGTCCTGATAGTGCTAACAGCCAATTTTTTATAATGTTTGAAGCAGGTTACTTTTTAAACGGACAGTATACTGTTGTTGGAAAAGTTACTTCTGGAATGGAAATTGTCGACAAAATCAAAAGAGGCGAAGGACCAAATGGTTCAGTTTTAGGAGAACCTGATAAAATGGTATCTGTCGTGGCATCTGATTAAATAACTTTTCAAATGTAAATCTTTGCATTGAAATTTATAAAATAGCTATAACGGTCTAAAGAAGTGTAACTAAAGCGTGACGCTTCTTTCCGGCGGAAAGCTTAACGGGTTTTGTTAGCATTTTGGCGGTTAAAACTAAGTTTGTGTTTGTAACTAATTTATCATCCAGCCTCGCTCCATTTTCAGCAATTAAGCGCTTTGCTTCTTTTCCAGACTTGGCCAAACCCGCTTTAACGAACGCCTGCACTATCGGTACGCCATCCAAAATTTCATTTTCTCTAAATGAAATAGTTGGCAAATCTTCACCTATTCCACCTTTTTCAAAAACTTCTGAAGAAGTTTGCGCCGCTGTTAGTGCAGCATCCCGTCCGTGCAAAAGAGCAGTGACCTCATTGGCTAAAATGATTTTTGCATCATTAACTTCTGATCCTTCAAGTTTTTCAAGACGACTGCACTCGTCCAGAGGTAGCTCCGTATATAATTTCAAAAAACGAGCCACATCAGCGTCTGTTGTATTTCTCCAAAATTGCCAAAACTCATAGGGTGATAGCATATTTGCGTTTAGCCAAATGGCTCCATCTTGAGATTTCCCCATTTTTTTACCATCAGAGGTTGTGAGTAATGGGGAAGTAAGGCCAAAAACCCGTTCGTCGGAAATACGTCGAGTCAACTCCATACCGTTGATTATGTTTCCTAGCTGATCCGAACCACCCATTTGAAGTTTGCAATTATATCTTTTGTTAAGCTCATAAAAATCATATGCCTGAAGTATCATGTAATTAAATTCTAGAAATGATAGGCTTTGCTCCCTGTCCAAGCGACTTTTGACACTTTCAAAACTTAACATTCTATTTACACTAAAATGGCGCCCAATGTCCCTTAAAAATTCTAAGTAATTTAAGTTAGAAAGCCATTCATCATTATTGATCATTAAGGCGTCATTCGGCTTTTCACCATAGTCAAGATAGGCTGAAAAAACTTTTTTTATCCCGGAAATATTACCCTCAATTTGTGTCTCGCTCAGTAAAGGTCTTTCATCTGCCCTAAATGAAGGGTCGCCGACTTTAGTTGTGCCCCCGCCCATGAGTGTTATAGGCTGGCCACCTGTCTTTTGTAACCATCGAAGCATCATAATTTGGATTAAACTGCCGACATGTAAAGATTGAGCGGTTGCGTCAAAACCGATGTAAGCAGCAATATTTCCATTGAGTATAGAATTATCAAGGCCTTCATAATCAGTACATTCAGCTACAAACCCGCGCTCAATCATTATCTTCAAAAAGTCGCTTTTGGGTGCGTATGACATATGGGCCTCTTTAAATCAGTGCATAAATTTTCTACTCTCGCCTATAGCTAAGAGAAACAGTATTTAGCAAGGTAAAGTTTTTTGGAAATATTTTATTTCACTGGAATTTTTTTAAAAATATTTGAAAGATCTAAGTCGCTATTATTGAAAAGCTAATTTCTTTCCACACTTTGTCTTTCAAAACTTTTGGCTTTTCGTTAGCGCTAACACATGTTAAAGCGCATCTGTGTTTAGTAGAGGGCATTCATGGTATCTCGAGTTATACCCGTCACTTCATTTGATTTGGTCATTTTTGGTGCAACAGGCGATTTGGCGAAAAGAAAAATTTTTCCTGGATTATTTAGAAGATTTCTTGCAGGTCAAATGCCAAAGGACTCTCAAATAGTTGGTGCTGCACGATCAAGTTTATCTATCAAAACTTTCAATGATCTTGTTGAAAATTCTATTAAAAATTTCATTGAGATAAACTATCACCAAGAAGATCTTAAAAATTTTTTAAAGTGCATCAATTATGTTCAGATTGATGCAACCGGCACAAATGGATGGAATGAACTGAAAAAAGCACTTAGACCAAAAAAAACAAGGGCTTTTTATTTTTCAGTCTCACCCTCTTTATTTGGAAGTTTGGCGGAACGTTTACATAATTATGAAATTACCACTAAAAATAGCAGAATTGTTGTGGAAAAGCCTTTTGGTAGAGATCTAAAGACAGCAAAAGAGCTCAATGCAATATTGGCAGAGCATTTTACTGAAGAGCAAATCTATCGCATCGATCATTACCTGGGCAAAGAAACGGTTCAAAACCTAATGGCCATCAGGTTTGGTAATATGTTGTTTGAGCCTTTATGGAATGCTCAGTATGTCGACCATATTCAAATCACAGTTTCTGAAACTGTTGGTGTTGGCGATCGCGGTGAGTATTACGATGAGTCTGGCGCAATGAGAGATATGGTTCAAAATCATCTAATGCAACTCCTGTGTTTAATTGCTATGGAACCGCCTGCTCGGTTTGAGCCCGACTCTGTGAGAGATGAAAAATTAAAGGTTATAAGAGCACTCGACCCTGTCGCTCCGCATCATATTGTTCGCGGTCAGTATGGACCGGGCAATGAACACGCAGATTACAGGACAGGTGTACAAAATCCAAAATCCAAAACAGAAAGTTTCGTAGCTCTTAAAGTCAACATCAGTAACTACCGGTGGGCTGGTGTCCCGTTTTATCTTCGTACCGGTAAAAGACTAAAGGCGAGAACATCTGAAATAGCTGTTGTGTTCAAGGAAAAGCCCCATAGTATCTTTGGTCCAGAGGCAGGAAATCATCAAAATGCCCTCATTATTAGACTTCAACCTGATGAAGGAATTACAATGGATGTAACAATTAAAGAGCCTGGACCAGGTGGTATGCGTTTGATTGACGTTCCTTTAGATATGACATTTTCTGAAACCCTAGGCATAGACGAAAATACAGTTCCTGATGCTTATGAAAGGCTAATAATGGATGTGATAAGAGGTAATCAAACTCTATTCATGCGGGGTGACGAAGTTGAGGCGGCTTGGGCATGGACGGATCCCATAATTAAAGGATGGATAGAAAGAAACGATGTCCCAAAACCTTATGAGAGTGGGAGTTCTGGCCCGCAGGATAGTTTAACTCTTCTAGAGCGTGAAGGTCGAAATTGGCGTCAAATACTTTGATCAATTTTTTAGAATATAGTGATAGAGAAGTTTTGGTTTCGCAGGTCACGCAAACCCTTGCGTCTGATTTATCGTCATCGATAGAAGAAAGAAGAAATGTTATTTTCTCTGTTCCAGGCGGTAGTACTCCTGGTCCAATTTTTGACAAGCTTTGCGAATTTGATTTGGATTGGAAAAGAGTTAGTATAATTCTTAATGATGAACGCTGGGTTTCCGAAAATAGTGAGCGTTCAAATACTAAATTATTGCGCGAACGATTATTAATTAAAAATGCTTCTGATGCGACATATATCTCTATGTTCTGTGATGCTTTAACACCGGAGCTTGGAATTCCAAAATTACAACAACAGATAGAAAGCAAATTACCCATCTCAGTTTTGCTTTTTGGCATGGGAGAGGACATGCATACGGCGTCTCTTTTTCCTGGCGGTGATAATCTTGACAAAGCACTTTCCAGTGAGGCTCCAATCTTATTACCAATGCGAGCAGATGGTGCTTCAGAAGCAAGAGTAACTTTGACAGCCCCTGTATTGAATAGCTCTAGAATTAAGCATTTGGTGATTTTTGGTAAAGAAAAACGTTCTGCCTTTGAAAAAGCTATGTCTTTGCCAAGTAAGCTTGCGCCGATTTCAGCTATTTTGCCTGGAGCAAGTGTGCACTGGGCCGCATAGTTAGTGAGGTTTTAATGTTTGATCAGTTGTTCCAGCACCTTAATCAGATCAAGGACAGAAAAATCAATTCGCTATTTGATCAGGATAAAGACCGCGTGTCTAAATTTTCGATTTTTCAGGAAGATTTATATTTTGATTTTTCCAAAACAAACATTGATGAAAAGGCATTAAAGTTACTAATCAATTTAGCCAAATCTAGACGCATTTTTGAGGCTCGGGATGCAATGTTCAGAGGTGAGCCGATAAACAGTAGTGAGGGTAGGGCTGTTTTACACACAGCGTTAAGAGATTTGAACGGTAGCCCAGTTTATGTTGATCAAACAGATGTAATGCCTTCAATTTTGCAAACCTTAGAAAAAATGATGCTGTTTGCTGAGCGTATACGGTCAGGCCAATTCACTGGTCAAGGTGGCGCCATAACAGACGTTGTTAATATTGGAATAGGAGGTTCTGACTTGGGGCCATCGATGGTAGTAGAAGCTTTGTCTCCATATCACGATGGACCAAATTGTCATTTTATATCAAATGTTGATGGGGCTCATATCCATGACGTACTATCAAAATTAAACCCCGAAACTACATTTATAATTATTGCTTCTAAAACTTTTACAACATCGGAAACAATGCGAAATGCCCAAACTGCCTATTCTTGGATGTCTAAGAAAGTTGATAAAGCTCATTTGCAATTTGCAGCCGTTTCCTCAGCGGTTCAAAAAACTGATGAATTTGGTATTTCTCGTGATCTTGTTTTTGGATTTGAAGACTGGGTAGGTGGCCGTTACTCCCTTTGGGGTCCCATAGGACTTTCGATTATTATCGCTCTGGGAGAAAATGCATTCAAACTGCTTTTAAGTGGTGCTCACGAAATTGATACCCACTTTAAGACTGCAGATATGCAAGAGAACTTACCGGTAATTCTAGCTTTAGTAGGTATTTGGCACAATCAAATTTGTGATTATTCAACCAGAACAGTATTGCCTTACGATCAAAGGCTTAGCAAACTTCCAGCCTATTTTCAGCAATTAGAAATGGAAAGTAACGGTAAAGGCGTTGATCTTGATGGAAGTCCCTTGAGTTTTCACTCTGGTCCAGTTGTTTGGGGAGAGCCGGGTACTAACGGTCAACACGCATTCTTTCAATTGTTACACCAAGGGACGCGAATAATACCTTGCGAATTTTTAGTGGCTTCTGAATCTCATGAGGACATAGAGTTTTCCCTGGAAACCGACCTTCCACAACTCTTCTATACCCCAAATTGACACCAAAAATTTTAGGAAAAATAATAGCTTTATATGAACATAGAGTTTTTGTGGAGGGTAAGATTTTAGGGATCAATAGCTTCGATCAATGGGGTGTTGAGTTGGGTAAAGAACTGGCTACCGACTTGGAAAAAGTTTTTATCGATGGGTCCGAAAGCAAAGATTTAAACTCTTCAACTGAAAATTTAATTAAGATCGCTAAGGCTATGCGGCAATAATTTACCTGTTATAGATTTTTGCGTGGTTAATTTTGATTGACTCAATTCTTTTATGAGTTGGTGGGTGGCTCATCATCCAAGCGGGCACTGAGCCTTGCATATTTGATATTTTTTCTAACTTTTTGAACATAGAAATTTGGGGTTCTACCCCAATACCAGATTTTATCAGTAGAGCTGAAGCATATTCATCTGCCTCATATTCATCCCTTCTTGATAGCTTGGCCATTAATAAATTTCCAATAATTCCAGCAATAAAACCTCCCAAACCAGGAACTAAACGCGAAAGTACAGCACCAAGAGCAGCCCGAACAGCATTTTGTCCAGAAAAATCGATCATCCTTCTTCTAATATGACCCAATGCTACATGCCCTAATTCATGAGCCACTACGGAAGCAATTTCATCAACTGTAATTTCGCCATTTTGATATTTTTTGTAAAAGCCCCGTGTAATAAAGATTCTACCGTCAGGCGCTGCTAAACCATTTATTGGTTCTGTTTCAAAAATATTCAATCGGATTTTCTCCACCTCTAGAACATTTGCGAACTTGATCATTATTTTATCTAGATTTGGATCCAGCAAGGGGTTCGACTGCTTAGATAGTTGCCTTTTCAACGACCAAGCGGAAAATTGAAACATGACTACTCCATATAGCCCTGCTAAAACTATTGGAATTATAACAGTAGACATGTGAAAAATAACCTAAAATTCTTCAACGAGCTAATTCTTTCATTCCCTGCTCTAAGCCCTCTAAGGTCATGGGTACCATCTTATTTTCAAATATTTCTTTAATCATCTCTATCGACTGAGTATAACCCCAAAGATTTTGTTTTACTGGATTTATCCAAAGATTGTTTGGCCATTGACAACGAATTCTGTTCAACCAAACTTGACCAGCTTCAGCATTGTAATGTTCATTAGCGCCGCCGGGAAAAGCTATTTCATAAGGCGACATTGAAGCATCTCCAACGCATATGCATTTATAGTCATTTCCATACGTTCGAATTATTTCGTCTGTTGGAATTTGCTCTGTCCATCTTCTTCGGTTGTCTCTCCATACGCCTTCGTAAATACAGTTGTGAAAATAAAAATATTCTAAATGCTTAAATTCACTTCGTGCAGCAGAAAAAAGTTCCTCCACTAATTTTATATAGGGATCCATAGAGCCACCTACATCTAAAAAAAGAAGAACTTTCACAGCATTTCGTCGTTCGGGACGTGTTTTTACATCTAAGTAACCATTTTCTGCAGTTGATTGAATTGTTTTATCAATATCCAACTCTTCTTCTGCTCCGTCTCTTGCCCATTTTCGCAGCCTTTTTAGGGCTACCTTAATATTGCGTGTACCTATTTCGATAGTATCATCTAGATTTTTAAAGTTACGCTTATCCCAAACTTTGACAGCTTTTTTGTGGCGACTTTCGTTTTGTCCTATTCTTATACCCTCTGGATTGTACCCATATGCACCGAAGGGACTTGTTCCGGCGGTTCCTATCCATTTATTACCACCTTGATGCCTTGATTTTTGTTCTTCCAGACGTTTTTTTAACGTCTCCATTAACTTTTCAAACCCACCTAGAGAATTGATTTCTTCCATTTCTTGTTTGCTTAAGTGTTTTTCGGCCAATTTCATCAACCAGTCTTGAGGTAACTCTTTAATATTGATTATGTCTTGTAGAGAAATCTCTTCTAATATAGAAATTTTCAATTTCGTAAGTAGCTAAGTTTTTACTTAATGCCTCTAAAAAGGTCAGATATTCTCTTAAACTAACAGGAACACCGGATTTACGCAGATTTTCAAAAAATTGAATAAACATTTAATTACAAAAAATTACGGTGTACAATTAAAGTTAAAATTAATGTAATTAAAGCAAAGGCAATAGCGTAACCGGCTGCGTAAAAAGCTACGTCCAAAATAGCCCCATTTCTTTTTTTTGCGGTCCTGCCACCTATAAAAGCGCCAAATATTGCTGCTATAAGATACATTTAAACTCCTAATTTTTCAACAAAGTTAACGTTGATTTCGGGCTAAGAAAGCGAGTCGCTCGAATAGCTGCACGTCTTGTTCATTTTTTAGCAATGCTCCGTGTAATTTGGGTAATGCCGATGAGGTCTCGCGTCGTAAATCTTCTGGTTTTAGATCTTCGGAAAGCAAAAGCTTTAACCAATCGAGGACCTCAGAAGTTGAAGGCTTTTTCTTTAACCCAGTTTGTTCTCTGATTTCAAAAAACTGGGATAAGGCTGTTGAAAGCAGATCGTCTTTAATTTTAGGGTAGTGAACCTTTACAATTTTTTGCAATGTTTCTTGATCAGGAAATTTAATGTAGTGAAAAAAACATCTTCGCAAGAAAGCATCGGGAAGTTCTTTTTCGTTGTTTGAAGTAATAATGACAACTGGTCTGTGGTTAGCGACGATGGTTTTCCCTGTTTCATAAACATAGAACGACATTTTATCCAATTCCTGCAGTAAGTCGTTTGGAAATTCTATGTCGGCTTTATCTATTTCGTCTATCAACAAGACGACTTTTTTGTTGCTTTCAAAAGACTCCCAAAGTTTTCCTTTTCGAATATAATTTGAGATTTCGTTGACCCTTTGGTCACCCAATTGACTATCACGTAAACGTGATACGGCATCATATTCATATAAACCTTGTTGTGCTTTAGTTGTGGATTTTATATTCCATTCTAGCATATCCAAATCTAATCCTAGCGCTACTTGCTTTGCTAGTTCTGTTTTCCCTGTTCCGGGTTCGCCTTTTATTAACAAGGGGCGCTCTAGGGTCACTGCAGCGTTTACTGCGACCGTTAAATCTTCAGTGGCAATGTAGTTTTTGGTACCATTAAATTTCATCGGGAGCCTCTTTTTATCAACTTATTATAACTACCCAAATAATCTAAATGCTTCAATCTTTTGATTTGGCTAGTGACAAATTACCTTGGGTAGTTTACCTGAGCCACAAGGGGATGAAGCGATGAACATAAAAAGAGGCTTGCATGTCCAAATTTGAAACGCTTGAGGGGAGGGTGAATATGAAGCCTGAAGTTTTTCTTCCAGATGACTATAGACCGGCTGAAGACGAGCCGTTTATGAACGATCGTCAACTGGAGTATTTTAAACGTAAGTTATTAATTTGGAAGGCAGATTTAATGTCTGACAGCAAGGAGACTATCGAGGGTCTTCAGGATAGCACTCGCAATATACCTGACATAGCGGACAGAGCGAGCGAAGAAACAGATCGTGCTTTAGAGCTTCGAACAAGAGATCGACAAAGAAAATTAGTTGCAAAAATTGATTCTGCGTTACGGAGGATTGATGAGGGTGAGTATGGCTATTGTGAGAAAACAGGTGATCCTATTTCGCTTAGAAGATTAGATGCGAGACCAATTGCCACAATGACTCTAGAGGCTCAAGAAAAACACGAGCGCAAAGAAAAGGTTCATCGGGACGATTAACTTTGCAATGACTCGGGTTTTATTACTGATGAATTGTAGTTAGGACGAGCATAATGCCTTGTTGAAAATTGCAGTAATTGGGGCTGGAGTGTCTGGTTTGAGCGTAGCGAGCCTTTTAGCTAAGGCTGGCTACAATATAACTGTATTTGAGAAAAGTGACGCAATTAGTGAAATAGGTGCCGGAGTACAAATTTCGCCAAATGGTTTTTGTGTATTGAAAGAAATAGGTGTTTCTGAAAGGGCTCTAAAAAAATCTATTTGCAACAACTCAATAGCGATATGTGACTATCAGAAGGGCAAAAGATTACTTCAATTTGAGCAACGCTCTGCTTTAGGAAATAAAAACTTTCGGCTTATGCACAGAGCAGACCTTATTGATATTCTATTGGAGGCTGCAGAAAGTAACAAAGTCAGCATAAAATTAGGTTGCTCTGCCGATGCCAGTTTGCTCAGCGATCAATACTCTATTGTAATTGCGGCTGATGGCGTTCATTCAAAAACTAGAAACTTTCTAAATCCAAGCCAAAGAAAAAATAGTGACGTTGGTTACTTTGCCTGGCGCGCCATTGTCCCCAATACTATTAATCATCATGATGGGGTTAGGGTAACTGTAGCGCCAAATAAACACGTAGTGTCTTATCCTATCAGGGATAGAAAAAAATTAAATCTTGTATTGATACAAGAGTGCAAAAACGAGGGAGTTTTTGAGTGGAGTTTGGAGGAGAGCCCAGATCAAGTTAGAAGAATATTTTCTGATTTTGGGGGAGATTTGGGGGAGGCTTTTTGCGAAATAAAAAAAGTGAATAGATGGGGATTAAGTTCTCACAATATTCCAACCAATTGGGGTAAAGATAATATTGTTTTAATTGGGGACGCATTGCATCCAATGCTACCATTTTTGGCGCAAGGGGCCAACTTTGCACTAGAAGATGCATTCGTTTTAGCGAAGTTAATCGATTTGTATACTATGGAAGAGGTTACTGATAAATATGTTCAGATCAGAAAGCCGCGTTTATTACGTTTAATGAAGCAGATCAAAAAAAATGCATGGAATTTTCATTTAAAGCGTGGATTTTTTAGGGCATGCTCGCATCGTGGATTGGTTTTGTTAGATAAAACTTTGCCACAGTCTGCTGAGCGCCCATTTCGTTGGTTGTATAGTCACGATATTACAAAATTAAACATTTAATTTGATCCAAATAGGTACATGGTCAGAAGGTTTTTCACGCCCTCGGATATCACTGTCTATCTTACAATCAGTCAAAAGGTCTGAGCAGTTGGGAGACAAAAGAAAATGGTCAATTCTAATTCCATCGTTTTTATTCCAAGCACCCGCTTGGTAATCCCAGAAGCTGTAATGACCCGGGCCATCATTACATGCCCTGAATGCATCTAAAAACCCCAAGTTTAGTATTTTTCTAAACTTAGAGCGACTTTCCAATTTAAAAAGGGCATCATTCACCCAGTTTTTTGGTGATGCAGCATCCTCTGCTTGAGGAATAATATTGAAATCTCCTGCCATTAAAGAGGGTTTTTCAGAACTAATCAGTTCTTTTGCTCTATTATAAAGTCTATCCATCCATTCCAATTTGTAATCATATTTTGGACCTGGAAGAGGGTTGCCATTTGGAAGATATAAGCAACAGATTTTTATTTCATGGGGCAAGCAAATTGTTGCTTCTATCCATCTTGCTTGTTCGTCACTTTTATCCCCTGGTAGTCCACGTTCAATTTCTCTTAGTGGATATTTTGACAATATAGCAACGCCATTAAAAGACTTCTGACCGTGCGTTTCAACATTATATCCTAATTCTTCAAAAATCTCTCTAGGGAAAGCCTCATCTACTGATTTAATCTCTTGGAGTAGTACTACGTCTGGCTTGGCTTCCTTTAACCATTCAAGCAAAGCAGGTGTTCTAGCCTTAATGCCATTAATGTTGAAGCTTGCTATTTTCATGAATTTTTAAATTGAAAAACTTGTGCCACATCCGCAAGAAGAGCTGGCATTTGGATTGTCTATAATAAAACGGGCTCCAATCAATTCATCAGAAAAGTCTATTATGGCATTACTTAGAAAGGGTAGTGACGTGCTATCAATGAAAACTTTATTGCCTTCCTTTTCCAATATGAGGTCATCTTCATGTTTTATATCTAATTCTATGTTGTATTGAAAACCAGAACACCCTCCACCTTCAACGGCGACACGAAGCCCTTTATTTGAGGTAACTGGAATGATCTCAGCCAGCCTTTCAAAAGCACGATCGGTAACTTTTGGGGGAAGTTGCATTTTTATCTCCACTTCGCAAAACATAGATAGCAATAAAGATCACTTATATTTATATAGTGACCAAAGAAACTGTAAACAAGGAAATATCTATTATGCTTGCTCGATTTGCTGCCGATCCAAGCTTTGCAAAAAATAAAACTAATTATAGATATTTTAACGAAGATGAAAGTAACTTTCGCTCATGTTATCAGAGAGATAGAGATCGTATTTTACATTGTTCGGCTTTCAGGAGGTTAAAGCATAAAACACAGGTTTTTGTGGAACATGAGGGTGATTATTTTCGTACTCGTTTGACGCATACTCTAGAAGTTGCACAAGTTGCCAGAACTATTAGTACAGCGTTAGACTTAAACTTTGATTTGTCCGAGACAATCGCTCTGGCGCATGATTTGGGCCATGCTCCATTTGGTCATACTGGTGAGGAGGCTTTAGATGATTTAATGAAAGCGTATGGTGGATTTGATCATAATGCTCAAGCACTGAGAATAGTCACGAAACTGGAGCGACATTATGCAGATTTTGATGGACTTAATCTTACTTGGGACACTTTAGAGGGGATTGCGAAGCATAACGGTCCAGTAGAAAACCCCATTCCATATGCACTTAATAATTATAATTCTGTTCAGAGCCTTAATTTAGAGAGTTTTGCAAGTGCAGAAGCGCAAGTAGCGGCTATTTCAGATGATATCGCTTACAACAGCCATGATCTGCACGATGGTTTGAGGGCTAAGCTATTTACTGATGATGATTTGAAGCAATTGCCATTACTTAATGAATGTTATGGTGCGGTTGATAAAATTTACCCAAATTTAGATCCATACCGACGAAGACACGAAGCCCTACGGCGTTTTTTTGGAATGCTTGTTGAGGATGTGATTTCTAAATCAAAAATTATTATTCTAGAGCTTTCACCTAAGTCTATAGACGATATTCGTAATGCAGGTAAATCCGTTATTCAATTTTCAGATGAAGTTTTTCTAGCATTAAAGGAAATAAAATCATTTTTGTTCAATAATATGTACCGTGCTCCTAAAGTCGTTGAGATGCGAAAAGTTGTAACAATTAAATTGCAAAACCTATTTAAAAAATATTTTGATGATCCAAGCTTTTTACCTTCAGACTGGAAGCTGAAATCAGATTTTACTACTAGCGAAACTGATTTAGCGCGAGTGGTGGCCGATTACATTTCTGGCATGACTGATCGTTATGCTTTAAATCAGTATAGTAAGTTGTTTGAGGTGGATAATCCCTAAAAAATCAAAGTTTAGATAGTGAGCTGAATTAATGTAGCTTGATCTTGACGTAGCTGTAGACCCTGCTAAACCGCAAAAAAAGGATTAAAAGGCTTATGGATCTATTTTTTAAGGTAAGGCAGTATGTCCTGGGTGAATTAGACAGCATGGTTGCCGCCGGAGAGCTTCCCTCCAATCTTGATACGGCTGGTGTAACTGTTGATTTGGACATTATTGACAGTTCAGAAGTTGCAGGTCCTGGGTTTTTAAATCTTAGGATCAACGTGAAGGTCTGGCAATCGATCTTTAGAAAAGTCTTAGAGTTGGGTAATTCTTATGGTCGAACAGGACTTGGTAATAATTCACGGGTCAATGTTGAATTTGTCTCAGCTAACCCAACTGGGCCACTGCACGTCGGGCACACTCGGGGTGCAGTATTCGGAGATGCGCTCTCACGATTGCTCAGCTTTGCTGGATACGATGTTACGCGGGAATATTATATAAATGACGGTGGGTCCCAGGTCGATACACTCGCCAGGTCGGTCTATCTACGATATTTGGAGGCGCATGGTAAGGATGTTGCTTTTGAAGGCGGCACTTATCCGGGTGATTATCTCATCCCCGTAGGACAAGCGCTTAAAGATAAAGTGGGTTCTGACTACATAGATAAAGCTGAACATTATTGGTTAGATGATGTGCGTCAATTTGCAACTGATGCGATGATGAGCCTCATAAAGGAAGATCTCGCTTCATTAGGTATTGAGATGGATAACTTTTTTTCAGAAAAATCTCTTTACGGTGTTGGAAAGATTGAAGAAGCAATTGAAAATCTTAAAAGTAAAAATTTAATTTACGAAGGCGTTCTGGATCCACCCAAAGGAAAAAAGGTAGAAGATTGGGAACCTAGGGTTCAAACTTTATTTAAATCAACGCTTCATGGCGATGATGTTGATCGACCTATTAAGAAGTCTGACGGAGCTTGGACATATTTTGCCCCAGATATTGCTTACCATTTCGATAAAGTGGATCGTAAATTTGATCAGCTTATTGATGTTTTTGGTGCGGATCATGGTGGCTATGTAAAGCGAATGAAAGCTGCTGTTTCTGCACTTTCAAATGATGAAGTTAAATTTGATATAAAATTAACTCAGTTAGTAAAGTTATTTAAAAATGGAGAGCCTTTTAAAATGTCTAAAAGGGCGGGAACGTTTGTAACTTTACGCGATCTTGTTGATCAAGTTGGCTCTGACGTTACCCGATTTGTTATGCTGACCAGAAAAAATGATGCGCCGTTGGATTTTGATTTTGATAAGGTTCTTGAGCAAAGTAGAGATAATCCAGTTTATTATGTTCAGTATGCTAGTGCTAGGATACACAGTGTGTTTAGAAAAGCGGATGAAGCTGGAATTACCTTTGACAAGAAACAGGCTATGAATGAACGATTTGAAACAGTAACTCACGAAGCAGAGATTAAAATTGCAAAAAAGCTAGCTGAATGGCCTAGACTCGTTGAAATCGCTGCTAAGACTAATGAGCCCCATCGTATTGCTTTTTACCTTTATGATTTGGCAGGTGATTTTCACAGTTTATGGAATAAAGGAAATGAAATCAGCGAACTTAGGTTTATCCAAGAAGAGCATCATAGAGAAAGTTGCATAAAAATGGCTATGATTTCAGCTGTTTTGGTTGTTATTTCGTCAGGGCTTGATATTCTAGGCGTAGAGCCGGCAACACATATGAATTAAAAAAATAACTGCTGGTCGAGGCGATATACTAGAGTTTTCTCTGGAGGCAGTATGTTAGAAGTTAAGGAAACAGCCCGAGAGGGCGAAGGAAAGCAATCTAATTTCAATTTTAATGTGGCTTTTTATTGGGTAGGTGCTGCTTTATCACTTTCCCTTTTAACGGGAGCTATTGGTTGGAGTTATCAATTAATTGTGAGAGATATTAGTCAAATTCCAATAGTCAGAGCCCAATTAGGACCACTGAGAGTGGCTCCAGATGATCCTGGAGGTCTAACCGCCGCTAACCAAGGACTGTCAGTTACGCAACTTGCAGTAAATGAGCGACCTCTCTTATC
>LUMM01000028.1_pt1 | contig 24306 bp, 28 predicted proteins | sample 729971 | NCBI WGS metagenome assembly LUMM01 (sample SAMN03860263, study PRJNA289734) | marine metagenome | biome: seawater column; feature: ocean; material: water; isolation source: Red Sea water column Station 22 - depth 50m | place: Saudi Arabia: Red Sea | collected 2011-10-15 | depth 50 m | reverse complement strand
GAACTAACTGACATACACGGAGAACTTTCCTATACCTAAAATCACAATTTGAAAGTAACCATCCATTCAAGGTGCCTAATCCCCCTCCAAACAAACTTGTAAGTACTAAAACTTTTAAAGTTTCTAATACCTCTTCTCCTCCAGCAATACCTAATGAAAAATTTCCACTAATAATGTAATCAATTCCCTCTAGAAGAAAATTGGAAATTGGAATGATTACTAAGAGTGAAACAATAAACGAAGTGAAATAAAGAAAATTTAATTCTGTTAATGTTTTTTTAAACCCTTTAATGCGTATTTTCAAAAATTAATTAAATCCTAATATGAACTCTAATCTGAATTAAATCTACATGATGACAGTTGATTTTTAATAGTTTGGTGATCTAAGTTTTTCCCAATTAATACTATCTTGTTAGATTTTTCTTTTGTCCATTCCTCATCATCTAGAGAAAACCGCTTTCCAGATAGGTGAAAAATGTGTTTTCTTTCACTTTCCATAAACCATAATATTCCTTTTGCTCTAAATACATTTTGTGAGATTTGATTATCTAAGAAATATTGAAACTTCCTTAAAGAAAATGGTTCAAATGTCTCATATGAAACTGAGGTAAAACCCTCGATATTATTGATCAAATCGTGGGAATGAGAAGAGTGATCGTGGGAATGAGAAGAGTGATCGTGGGAATGAGAAGAGTGATCGTGGGAATGAGAAGAGTGATCGTGGGAATTTTGTTCTATATTTTTTTTATTTTTCTCGAATTCAAAAGTATCCGTCTCAAATAGACCCACGCTCATTATTGTATGTAATGCAACTTCACTATTAGTTGATCTCAAAATCCTTGGTTCTTTTTTTATTTTATTTATAAACTCCTCTATTTTCTTTAATTGTTTTTCATTTACTAAATCAGATTTATTAAGAAGAAGGATATCTCCGTATAAAATTTGAGAATAGGCGACACTTGTATTATTAATTTCAAAATCAAAATTTTCTCCATCAATGACAGTGATTATCGAATCTAATCTTACTTTTTCTCTAAGATCACCAGCCGCAAAAGTCATGGCTACTGGTAATGGATCTGCTAATCCAGTTGTTTCAACAATCAAATAGTCTAATTTTTCAGCTCTTTCTAAAACTTTGGATACGGTATTTAATAATTCGCCATTGATAGAGCAACATATACATCCATTATTTAATTCGATCATATCTTCTGAGCCTTCTATTATTAAGTCATTATCTATTCCGATTTCTCCAAATTCGTTGACTAAAACAGCTGTTTTAATACCAACTTGATTTTTTAAAATATGATTTAGAAGTGTAGTTTTGCCAGAACCTAAAAATCCACTAATAATAGTAACTGGCAATAAATTTTTAGACATTTTGAATAGTTGAAAACAAGTTTATATTTTTATTGATCGAAAATTTTGTTGATTTCCGAAGCTAATGTTTGATCCAGATTCGTAATACCTCCTAGATCATGTGTATTTAATTTAATTATTACTTTTGCATAAACATTCTCCCAGTTAGGATGATGATTATATTTTTCACAGATTAAAGCAACCTTAGTCATAAAAGCAAAGGCTTCAATAAAATTAGCGAAGTTAAATTCTCTTTGGATTTGTTTAGATTTAATTTCCCAGCCAGGTATTTTGACAACTAATTCATTCAATTCTTCATCTTGCAAAATGTAGGGTTCCATTAAATAAGAAATCTGACTTATTACATTATAAATATCTTACTTTTTCTCACCAATTATATGTACATTAATGATTCTTTCCTTTTGATCAAATCGATGTTCCCATAAATAAACTGCTTGCCATGTGCCAAGCATAATTTTCCCGTCTTGAAAACTCAAAGATAAACAAGTGTTTGTTAGGGATGTTTTAATATGTGCTGGCATATCGTCAGCCCCTTCTTGATAATGTTTATAGGATATTTCTTCTCTATTTTTTGATAAGGTTAAGTAGGAATCATAGGGAACTATCGATTGCATATACTTTTTTAGGTCCCTCAGTACATTTGGATCTGCGTTCTCATTAATAGTTAAACTGCAACTTGTATGAAGTGAAGTTAAATTTAAAATTCCGGAATGAAAATTATTTTTTTCAACACATAAATTTAAATCATATGTGATATCAATAAAACCCTCGCCATGGGTTATGAATTTTAATTTTGAAAATATTTGTTCCATATAAGTTAAAACTTAATTAATCAATATCCTATTATGGATAAAGATGCATGTTTTACTGCAGACATTAAAATTTTTATCTTAAGATAAATTTAATTTCCATTTAAATCTTTGGCTGAAACTCATTGGAATAAGCTGGGTGCTTACCTTAAAGAAACACAAATATTAGGTTCAATCCAAAATACACTTTATTGGGATCAGAATACTGGAATGCCAAAGAAAGGTGCTTCTTGGAGGTCTGAACAACTTACTTATATTGCAAAAAAGGCAAAATCTAAAGGGTATGAAAGCTGGCAAGAAGCTAAGGAAAAATCAGATTTTAAAATTTTTCTTCCTTTCTTTGAAGAATTAGTTAAATTGCGAATTGAAGAGGCAAAGCAAATATCTATTCAATACTCACCTTGGGAGACATTAGCCCAACCCTTTGAGCCTGAATTAAATTTGAAATGGTTGAATAAAATTTTTCAACCTTTGAAAGAAACCATCCCAGGCTTGATTAGAGCAATTAACAAGTCCAAAAAAAATCATTGGAATTTAAGTCCAGAATCTCAAAAAAATTTATGTTCTAAATTACTTGACGAGTTTGGCATGAGTGGGGGCATTCTATTTATGAGCAGGGTTTGCCATCTCAAAGTCATCAATGGTTTGCTTGGCCTTTAGGTCAAGCAACCTCTATGGGTATTCATGAAAGTCAATCTTTATTTTGGGAAAATAGAATAGTTAAATCCAAATCTTTTTCAAAAAGATTTTTTAACAAATTTGTTTCGGCTGGATGTTCTCTTAATAATTATTTAGAACTATGGAAATCTATTAATCATTTGGAAGCAGGATTAAATAGGGTTGAAGCGGATGAATTGACTTATGGCTTACACATATTAATAAGAACCGAACTTGAAATAGATTTAATTGAAAGAGGGTTACCTGCTGAAGATATTCCAACAGAATGGAATAAAAGATATGATGAACTCCTAGGAATTAAACCATCTAATGATTCAGAAGGTTGTCTTCAAGATGTTCATTGGAGTGAAGGGGCGTTTGGATATTTCCCCTCATATTTGTTAGGACATGTTATAAGTGCGCAAATATCTTCTCAAATGGAAAGAGACATAGGTTTGATTGACAACTTAATTGAAAATGGTGAATATCAAAAGATCATCTTTTGGTTAAAAAATAATATACATAAATATGGCAGATCAGTTAATTGTATGGAGTTGGTAAGAGCTGTAACTAATGAAGAACTATCGCCAAACTATTTTATTAATCATTTAAGGTCTAAAATAAATGATTTTTGCTGAAACATTACTTTTAAAGAATTTGGTTAGGTGTGAGGATGTAAGATAAACAAAAATAATTTCTTGATGGCAAATCTAAATCAGCCCCCAAGCAGGGTTACCCCAAATTTATTGCACATACTAAATGCTTTCACTGACAGCTCAAATACAATAATAAACACTATTGTTGAATTGAACTCTAATACCATAAATAAATATGAATTAATTACAGAAACGGGCCATCTTAAACTTGATAGGGTAGGTTATTCATCACTTGCGTATCCTTTTGCTTATGGATGTATTCCAAGGACATGGGATGAAGATGGAGATCCGCTTGATGTAGAAATTGTTGGGGTAACTGAGCCATTGATACCCGGATCTATTGTGGAAGCAAGGATTATTGGGGTGATGAAATTTGATGATGGTGGAGAGGTCGATGATAAGGTAATAGCGGTTCTCGCAGATGATAAAAGAATGGATCATATCTCAAGTTATGAAGACCTTGGAGATCATTGGTTAAAAGAAACAAAGTATTATTGGGAGCACTACAAAGATCTAAAAAAACCAGGAACATGTACTGTCAATGGTTTTTTTGGGATAGAAGAAGCTGTTAAAGTGATTAAAGATTGTGAAGAGAGATACAAAAAAGAAATTGATCCTAAATTAGTAAATTAACTAATTTTATTTTTCTCTAAATTTTTCAAATATTTCGCTTAGTATTTCTTCGGCACCTTGCTGCTTTAATTTTTTAGCTAGTTCTTTGCCTACTTCTTCGGGATCATTAATATTGCCAATATATTGATCTTTAATAAGCCTTTCTCCATCAAGAGATGCAACCATACCAGTAAGGCAAAGTTGTTCATTCTGAATTTTACTATTCACACCTATTGGGACTTGGCATCCACCTTCAAGCTCTCTTAAAAAAGCCCTTTCTGCTAGACATCTTTGACTGGTGGGTTTATCTTCTAAGATATTTATAATTTCTAAAACTTTTTTATCATCAGATTTACATTCAATGCCTAGTGCTCCTTGGCCAACGGCATGAAGGGAAACTTCACTTGGGATAATCTGGTGAATTCTTGATTCAAAGCCTAATCTCTTTAAACCAGCGGCCGCAAGAATTATACAATCAAATTCTCCTGCATCTAATTTTTCAATTCTTGTAATAACATTTCCCCTGATATCTTTGAAAACAAGATGTGGGTACTTATTTCTTAATTGTGCAAGTCTTCTTAGGGAGCTTGTTCCAACAATCGAACCTTCAGGTAAGTTTTCTAATTTATAACAGTCATTTTTTTTGTTTACTACTAAAGCATCTGCAGGATCCTCCCTTTTTGTAATGCATCCTAATTTAAGGCCATTAGGCAAATTGGTTGGTAAATCTTTTAGAGAATGTACTGCTATATCTGCATGGCCTACGAGCATTTGTGCTTCAAGTTCTTTTGTAAATAAGCCTTTGTCGCCTATTTTTGCTAAGGCTACATCAAGGATTTTGTCACCTTGAGTTGCCATAGCTTCTATAGATACCTCTAAATTGGGAATATTCCTTTCTAGTTGATCTTTAACCCATAAAGTTTGAACCATTGCTAGCTTACTTCTTCTACTAGCTATTTTTAGCTTAAAATTAGTCATTAAATATTATTTTGAGTTTGAATTAAAAATTAAGTCGAATTTATTTTAAGCTATTATTTTGCCAGTTTTTAAAGCTAATTATTATACTTAACTTTTTTTATTTTATATATTCTTTTAAAACCCCATTTCGATTTGGATGTCTAAGTTTTCTTAGGGCTTTTGCCTCTATTTGTCTAATTCTTTCTCTCGTCACATCAAAAATCTGGCCAATTTCTTCAAGAGTTTTCATTCTTCCATCATCAATTCCATATCTCAATCTGAGAACATCTCTTTCTCTTGGACTAAGAGTGGCTAATACTCCTTCCAAATCTTCTCTTAGTAAAGTTTTAGAAACATCTTGCTCTGGATTTTCTATATCAGCCTCTATAAAGTCTCCTAGTCTTGAGTCTTCTTCTTTCCCTATTGGAGTTTCTAAAGAAATAGGAAGTTGCGCACTTTTAGCTATAAATCTTAATTTTTCGATTGTCATTTCCATACTCTCAGCGATTTCTTCTTCACTAGGTTTCCTGCCAAATTCTTGGCTAAGAACTTTTGTGGTTTTTTTAATTCTGGATATTGTCTCGTATAAGTGAACTGGCAATCTAATAGTTCTACTTTGATCCGCAATTGCTCTTGTAATGGCTTGGCGAATCCACCAAGTTGCATATGTAGAGAACTTATAACCTTTTTCATGGTCGAATTTTTCCGCTGCCCTAATTAGACCCAAACTTCCTTCTTGGATTAAATCTTGAAATGATAAACCTCTATTCATATATTTTTTAGCAATGGAAACAACTAATCTTAAATTTGATTGAACCATTTTTTCTTTAGCTCTCCGCCCTAAGAGAAGTCTTCTTCTAAATTTGGGAAGAGGCATATCTATTAACTCGGCCCATTCTCTTACAGATGGGAAATGTCCTTTTTCTGACTCATATTGAGTTGCTAGCTCTTCTAATTGGAGTAAGTCAGCAATTTTTCTTGCAAGCTCAATTTCTTCATCTGGTCTTAAAAGTCTAATTCTTCCAATTTCTTGGAGATAAACTCTTATTGAATCTTCAGTGTAGATACCTTTTGGCCCAAGTTTTATATTCCCGAGCCCTTTATCTTCTTCAGAATCACTAAATTCATTATTGTTATTTTCAATATTGCTTTCGTTTAACTCAGCAGATGTCTGTAAAGTTTGATTATTTTTATTACTATCTTCTTCAACTACTGTTTCTAAATTTGTATTAATTTTTTTATTGATCTTTTTTTTTGAACTAGGCTTGGAATTCTTTGATTCTGCTGCGACTGGACACATAATTGACTCCTTTCTACGGTGAATTTAACTAGATAAAATTTTATTTAGGGCTAATTTGAACATTTAGTAGTAAAGTCCCCTTAATGTTTAAAAAACTTTTTCACAAAATGAGAATAAGAAAAGTTTTCTAAATTGTTGAAAAATTTAAATAGTGCTATAGATTACCTAAAGTAAAAAGTCTTGGGATTTCTCAGACAGGCAGATCATTTTTGAATTTTCAGTCAATGATCAGAGCTTCATGTCTCCCTTAAGAGCAGGATACTTACAATGTGCAAAAAACACTTTGTGGAATGTTCAACAATCCAATACTAAGAAAAAGTTTTGAAGCCGGCAAGTAATCAGTTATTAAATATCTCCTACAAATTGGAAATTTTGCTTGATATAGGTAGTAGTAATGAAAGCTTTTACTATTTAGATGGAAATAATCTTGGAGCAGAAGTTGGAGATATTGTAAGTGTGAGACTAAGGGGGAGATTATTGAATGGGTTGGTGATCTCCAAAAAAGACTTTTCGACAATCAATAATGATGAATCAAATATTACTGGAGGAAAAAGCATAAGATATTTGTTTGTTGAAAGTATTTTGCAGAAAAAAATAATTGATGAATCTTGGAGAGAATTGATAGACTCCCTAGCCTCTTTTTATATGGTTAGTAATTTAAAAATGTTTAAAACTGCATTTCCTCCTGGCTGGATTGGTAAATATAAAAATTTCTCTAAAGGTTTAAAAGATCAAATATGGATTGAAACTAAAAAAGAATTTGATATTAAGAAAAATGGATTAACCAAAAAAGAATTTTTTTTAATGGATACTTTATCTAAAAAAGGTAATTGGCAAAGTGAATTAATAAAGTCTGGTTTTAATTACACTCTAATTAACTCAATGGTCAGTAAAAATTATCTTGCTAAATCTAAAAGAAAAAAAAATATAAATAGTAAATTAAATTCCTTTGTAAAAGATCATATCGCAACGAAAAAACCAAATCTTACAAATGAGCAAAAAATTGCATTTCAAGAATTTCAAACAATGAAACCAGGAGATGCATTACTTCTTTGGGGCGAAACAGGTTCAGGTAAAACAGAAGTGTATATGAGAATTGCTGAAGATCAATTTCTTAAGAAAAAAAGTTGTTTGATACTAGCCCCAGAAATTGGATTAATTCCTCAACTTATTGATAGGTTTAGTAGGCGATTTAATAATGTCGTTTACGAATATCATAGTAATTGTTCTCCCGATCATAGAACTTTAGTTTGGAAGAAAATTATTAATGCTAATGAACCTTTAATAGTAATAGGTACAAGGTCGGCAGTTTTTCTTCCAATCAAAAATCTGGGATTAATAATAATGGATGAAGAACATGATGTTTCTTATAAGCAAGATAGTCCTATGCCTTGCTATGACGCAAGAGAGATTGCTATTGAAATAGTAAAAAGGAATTCTGCAAAGTTAATTTTTGGGAGTGCAACCCCATCAATGAAGACTTGGAAAAAGTGTATTTTTGAAAGGAATTTTAAATTGGTAAGAATGATTCAAAGGATATCCAGTAATGAGACTCCTGAAATAAAAATTATTGATATGCGGGATGAGTTCAAGAAGGGAAATATGAAAATTTTTTCCAATGAATTATTACAATTGCTTCCTCAACTACGCTTAAAAAAAGAGCAAGCAATAATTTTGATCCCTAGGAGGGGGCATAGTGGATTTTTAAGTTGTAGAAATTGCGGATATTTAATAAATTGCCCCAACTGTGACGTTCCTTTATCAGTTCATCTCGGATCACAAGGAAAAAAATGGTTAAGGTGTCATTGGTGTGATCATAAATCAAGATTGATCAATCGTTGCCCAGATTGTCATTCAACTGCTTTCAAACCTTTTGGAATTGGTACGCAAAGGGTAATAGAGTTTTTAAATGAAGAATTTCCTGACTTAAGAGTACTTCGCTTTGATAGAGATACAACTTCAGGAAAGGATGGTCATAGAGATATTCTTTCAAAGTTTTCTAAAGGTGATGCTGATATTCTTGTCGGTACTCAGATGTTGGCAAAAGGTATTGACATCCCCAATATTACTCTTTCAGTAGTTATTGCAGCAGATGGGTTGCTTCATCGCCCAGATATTTCAGCAGAAGAAAAATCATTACAATTATTTTTGCAAGTAGCAGGAAGGGCCGGCAGGGCACAAAAAAAAGGGAAAGTAATTTTTCAAACATATAAACCTAACCACCCGGTGATTTCGTATCTTCAAAAAAGAGATTATGAAAGATTCTTAATTGAAAACTCGAGATTGAGAAAGGATGCTAATTTATTTCCATTTTGCACAATTTGCCTACTTAAATTATCAGGTGAAAATTATGAATTAACTGAGTCAATTGCAATAAAATTAGCAAAATATCTACTCAGTTTTTGTGAGAAAAAGAACTGGAAATTAATTGGTCCTGCCCCTAGTTTAATAGCTAAAGTCGGTAAAAAATTTAGATGGCAGATATTAATACATGGTCCTGAAGGAACAAAGATACCTTTACCTGATAGATCAATATTATGGAAACTTATTCCAAAAAATGTTTTTTTAACAATAGATGTTAATCCAGCAGAGTTGTAATTACTTTGATGGAAGTTGAGGTAAATCTGAACCTAATTTAAATCTATAGAATCTTAATAAATAAGCCAATATTATAATTATTAAAATAATAGATATCCCAATCAAGAGTTTGTTGAGGCTCCAGAAAGAAAATTCAAGACTATTTATCTGCCCTTGATTTAAATCCCAAATTATTAGATTTTTTGTGATTTCTAAATTTGAATTATTTTTATCGGTAAGGATAGCTTTATTAGGGTGAATAATTTTGAAAATGAGTTCTAAATTATCAATGCCTTTAATAGAATTTAGATCCAAATCTAACCTGTAAAAGTATTTTTTAAAAAAAATGAAGTTTTTTTGAGTAGTATTAATTTCTATATTTGTTGATTCTCCCGCTAACTCTCCAGCTGTATTTTGGGTGATTTTAAGAACTTGCTTTGTATCCTCTAAATTGAGATTTTTATGTTTCAAAGAAAAGGTTGATTCGTCTTGTTCAATTTCTGCGTCAGGAAAAATATCTTTCATCTTCTCTTCAAATTTTAATTGCCAAGGAAATTTCTTTATGTATTTACTCTCTATCACTAAATTATTAGTTATTGAATCAAGTTCACTAAGATCAAGGGTATCCTCAATTTTTACGCAGCCACTTAAAAGTGGAATTAATAATAATAGTATTAAAAAAATGATCAGTGAAAAGCCTTTCTGAAAGGGTTTTGTTTCACCAGTTGGTGTCTCAGTTACATTAATAAATTTTTTTTTCTTCAATACTTCTCTTTTTTTGCGCAGTGAGTTAAGAGATTTTTTATTGAGTGATGGGTCGCTTTCAAACTGTACGTTCCAATTTTCTGGCTTTTTAATGTCAGGAGAGTCTATAACTTCCATCAAATATTTTGCATTTTCTCTCGTCTTATTATCGTAAGATTTTAGAAGTTCTTTACAAAACCTTTTAGCCTCCTCCCTTTTATTGATACCACATAGAGCAGTAATTAAGATTGTTCTTAAATTTACTCCCTCTTTGCTTGATAAAGGAAATGATTCGATTATGGGCAAAAGAAATTCAATGCAATAATGATACTCACCTTTAGCTAAAGCAAGTTCTACTTTTTCTAAAACTTGCTCATAAGTTTTCATGGGTTAGGCGACTATCATTGTACCTATTCCGGAATTTGTAAAAATCTCAAGAAGTAATGAATGTTCTATTCTTCCATCAATTATGTGAGCTGCTTTGACTCCTTGGGCTAAAGCTCTTATACAGCATTCTGTCTTTGGAATCATACCTTCAGTCACAATTTTTTTATCAATAAAATCTCTTGCCTCTTTGAGATTAGTTTTTTCAACAAGACTATTTTTGTTATCTTTTTCTTTTAAAATCCCTTGAGTATCAGTAAGAAGAATAAGTTTTTCTGCATTTATTGCAGCAGCAATTTCTCCAGCAACAAAATCTGCATTAATGTTATGGGAAATACCCTCCAAGGTTGATCCAATGCTAGAAATAATTGGGATGTATCCTTTAGAAATAAGAGGATCTAATATTTCAGGATTGATTTTTGTAACCTCTCCCACTAACCCATGGCTACCATCTCCTAGTTCTCTAGATTGAATTAAGTTGCCATCAAGACCTGATATTCCCACAGCTAAGGATCCAGTTTTATTAATGCCTTTTACAATTTGTTTGTTAACTCTACCCATTAGAACCATCTCGACAATTTCCATTGTTTTTTGATCAGTAATTCTTAATCCATTTTCGAATTTAGGAGATATTTCTAATTTCTTTAACCAATTATTAATCTCTGGTCCACCTCCATGAATTACTATCGGACAAACCCCAACGGTTGATAAAAGTGCAATGTCTCTAAAAAAAGCATTTTTTAAATTATCATTCTCCATAACAGAACCACCATACTTGATAACAATTTTTCTACCTGAGAAACTTTGTATATATGGAAGTGCTTCGCTTAATATTGATACTCTTTGAGAATCATTCATTATTAAAATTCATTAAAACTTGATTGAATTGAGAAATTAGGTTTTTACAAATATATCCCTATATTCAATAAAAGAGAATAAAATCAAATTCTTTTTTATTATCGTCGATAATAAATTCTGATTCAAGACCTTTGACGAAAAACCTATTTAATCTTTCTTGTTTTTCAATCCATTTTTCTAGAGGGACAGCGTTTAATTCGAAACGCATTCTGAGACCATTTTTTTCTTCCTTTGTAATTTCTTCTATTTCTTTTAATTGAGGGGGGTTATCCTCGTCCCACAAATTTAAAGATTCTAATGACGATTCAAGATGAGCTTTTATCCCATACCTCCATCTTGTAACATCTTTAACTAATGCTGTTAGTTCTTTTGGTCTATTAAATTTATTTGTCGCAAAATTTGTCTTGTCAAATAACTCTACAGGAGGTATTTCGGAAGTCTTTAAGCCTAAGCCAATTAGGAAAATAGGTACTCCATAAAAAAAAGTAGGTACACTTAAATTCACTGAGTCTGTAAAATAAGCAGTCATTCCAACAAAAGCTAATATACCCCCAGCGGTTACGATTAAGTTTCCAGGCGATAAGTATTTCTTCATTTTGATTTAGTAGAATGAGTTTTAAATGGGCTAACAAGTATTATGCAAGATCCTAATACTGCAAATCAAGGAGATTTAATTTTTAAACTTGATCAAGATAGAGCATGGCTACTAGAAAATCTTGATAAGGGTAAATGGCCAGAAATCAGAAGCGAACTTGCCGCGCTTGAAAGAAAAATAAGCAAATTAATTATAAGTGTTCAAGAAAATAATGTTGATATTTGATTTAAAAAGGTATTTCGTCCACTTCAGGTACTAAAGGTGAACTATCCCAACTAGATTTTTTGGCGGTTTCTTTATTTTCAAATGACTCATTATTTTCTTTTTGATCAGACTTAATAACATCAACTGGCGATATTTGATGAATTTTTGAAGCTGTTAGTTCTGGTTGTTTTTCTTTCGTTCCGTCTTTTCTAGTGACAGAATTCATCTTTAGACGTCCCTCAATAACAATATTTTGCCCCTCCTTTAGTTCATCTACCATTTCTTGGGCAATATTTCCCCATCCTATGATCTTGAGATCTCTGGTTGGATCTTCACTACGTAATCCTTTAAAATTAACAATCATTTCTGCAATTGGAGTTTGGTTTTCTTTGGTATACCTCATTTGGGGAGCGCTATTAATGACCGCCTGAATTAAACAATGATTCATTACTTACTATTTAATTAAAGACATACTGATGCAGAATCAAGGAAATTGCTATAAAAATGTTTGGATCCTATCAGGAACTTCGGATGGACCTGTAATAGCTAATAGGCTTCTTGAACTTAATTATTCAGTCTTTGCAAGTGTTTTAACTTATAAAGCAGGGCAAGCTTATATTGAAAATCCAAAGTTACATATCATTACGGGGAAATTAAATAATAAAGATCAAATAATTAATTTCATAAATAAAAATAAAATCACATGCGTTGTCGATGCTACTCATCCGTTTGCCGTAATAATTTCTAAAAATCTTAATAATGCATGTAAAGAAATTAATACACCTCTTTTACTATTTGAGAGGAAATCTCTAATAAATAAAACTAATAATTTTTTTTATATTGATCATTTAAAGGATATAAATAATGTTGATATAGAAAATAAGAATATTCTTCTTGCAATAGGATCAAGATTCCTTAACGATACAGCTAGTTATTATATGAATTGTAAAGCAAATGTATTTACAAGGGTACTTCCAACTTATGAGAGTATAACTAAAGCTTTTGGATCATGTATTAAAAATTCAAACATAGCGATACTTGAACCGAGTAAAAATAATAAAAGCATTTTAGAAAAAAAACTTTGTGATTTTTGGGAGATAGATTATGTTCTATGCAGAGAATCTGGAAGTTATTCTCAGAAAAACTGGGAGAGTATAGTTTCTGGAAGTAAGATGAAGTTATTTTTGGTTAAAAGGCCGAAAGTTAAAAATGATTATTCTTACTCTTTTGATCAATATCACAATTTGATAAATCACATAATTAAAAAATATTGATGTTTAATTCATTATGGAAGTATTAGTTATGATCACAACTGAATCAAGTAACGCAAATGCTTTGCGAATGGCTAAATTACTAATACAAAATAAACTTGCAGCTTGTGTTTCGATAAAGCAAATTTTTTCAATTTATAAGTGGGATGATGATATTGAAGAAACTAAAGAGTTTGAAATCACAATAAAAAGTAAACTAGAATTTAAAGATTGTTTAATTGATTTCGTAAATAAAAATTCCACATATGATGTCCCTCAAATTATTTACAAAAAATACCATGCTGAGATGAAATATTATGATTGGTTGAATAAGACTATTTGATTAAAACTATTTTATTAACTCTTTAAGATCAATATCCGATCTAGATCCTAATTGCGTAATTATTTGCCCCGCACAAATTGAAGCTATCTCTCCGCATTTTTTGAGGGAACAATTGTTTATTAATCCATGGATAAATCCTCCCGCATAGATATCTCCCGCTCCTGTAGTATCAATAATCTTGCCTTTCGTTATTGACTCAATTATTTCAACATTATTTTTGTTAACTATGAGAGAACCATTGCTTCCAAGAGTTACTATGACTAATTCACATAAGGAAGATAGGTCTTCTTGGCAGCTTGCTAATTTATCATTTTTAAATAGACTTAACACCTCGGATTCATTACAAAAAACAATATCTACATATTCATAAATTAATTCCAAGAAACTCTCACGATGTCTATCTACACAAAATGAATCAGACAAAGAAAGGATTATTTTTGTATTAGATTGTTTTGCAATTTGGGCGGCTTTAATAAAAGCTTTTTTAGCTAATTCGCTGTCCCATAAATATCCTTCTAAATATAAGTATTTACTTTCCTTAATTACAGTAAAGTCAATGTCTTTTGGTTCAAACTCTACAGATGCTCCTAGGTAAGTGCACATAGTTCTTTGTGCATCAGGTGTAACCAAAATGATTGAATGAGCTGTTGGAGCACCTTCAATAGTTGGTGGAGTATTAAATATAGTTTTACTTTTTTTTATATCGTCAGAAAAGAAATTCCCAAATTGATCATTTTTCACTCTTCCTATAAACTGCACATGATTGCCTAATTCTGCTAAAGAAACAACGGTATTTGCTGAGGACCCACCTGAAATTTGTTTGATCACTTTGCAATTTTCTAACAATCTCTGAGATTCATCAGAATTAATTAGATTCATTGATCCTTTATCCAGATTATTTATCTCAAGAAACTCATCTTCAATATTTACAATAATATCTACTATTGCGTTGCCCAGACCAATGAGATCAACTTTTTTATGTTCAAAATGTCTAAAGGATTCCTTCATTAATTTGGAACTAAATTACCTTAGCAGTGCTCTTTTAGGACCATGTATTGGGTCTTCAATTACTATAGTTTGATCTCTATTCGCCCCCAACGAGACAATGGCAATTGGAACCTCCATTAATTCAGCTAAAAATCTTAGATAATTCATAGCATTCTCTGGGAGATCAGATAGTTTTCTGCAATCTGCAGTTGAACATTGCCAACCTTTTAATTTTTTGAAGATTGGCTTACATTTTTTTAAGTCATCTGAATTTGTAGGAAAGTAGTCTATTTCCTCTCCATCGAGATCATATGCAATGCAAACTTGAATCTCATCTAATTCATCTAACACATCAAGTTTCGTAACGGCTAAACAATCAAGACCATTTACAGATACAGCATATTTACCAATAACTCCATCAAACCACCCACATCTTCTCCTTCTCCCAGTAGTGGTTCCAAATTCACTGCCTCTATCACAGAGTTGATCATTAATACTTCCTTGTAATTCAGTTGGGAATGGCCCTTCACCTACTCTTGTGGTATAAGCTTTTGCGACACCTATGACTCTATCAATTAAAGTTGGACCCACTCCAGCCCCAATACATGCCCCTCCTGATATAGGGTTTGATGAGGTAACAAAAGGATAAGTCCCATGATCTAAGTCAAGTAGAGTCCCTTGAGCACCTTCGAAAAGAATATTCTTCTTGTTTTTTGAGGCTGCATGGATAGTCCTCGTACAGTCAACAACATGCTTTGATAATCTTTCCCCATAGTCAAGATATTCTTCAACAATATCTTCTAATTTAAGTGGTTTAATGCCATAGATTTTTTCTAGTAGACCGTTTTTTTCTCTTAATGGAATTTCGATCACATCACTTAGCCTTTCCTTATTGAGCAAGTCTCTTATCCTAATGCCATTTCTTTGTGATTTATCCGCATAAGTTGGGCCAATCCCACGACCTGTTGTCCCTATTTTGTTTGAACCTCTATCAGCCTCCATCGCTTCATCTAATATTCGGTGGTAGGGCATTGTTACATGTGATGTTGATGAAATTTTTAATCCTGAGATATCAATTCCATTATCAATTAACATGTCAATTTCTTTAAGCAAGATTTTTGGATCTACAACAGTTCCCGAACCAATTAGACAAGAAGTATTTTTATAAAGTATCCCTGAGGGAATTAAATGTAATTTTAAGACTTTATCATCTACGACTATAGTATGACCTGCATTTACTCCCCCTTGATAGCGAACGACAACATCTGCCGAACGACTAAGTAAATCCGTTATTTTACCTTTTCCTTCGTCACCCCATTGGGCTCCGATTACAACAACATTGGCCAATTTTAGAAGAGCATTATTTTTGTGCGAATATTTAATATATTCAAAAATCTTGGTTTACTTTTAAAAAGTAAATGAATTGTATCAACTTTCTCTTAGAACCATTTTTTCAGCAAGAGAAAATTCTTTGGTTAAACGCTCTTTAAGTTTATCTGGTAAAGGTCTACTTGCAAAGTTTTTGTAATGACCTGCCATAGCATTTAATGCTGTTTGCATTGTGGTAAATGATTGTGTTTTATTCACCATCCCTCTATTTCTATATCTTGAAATATAGTCAGTTATGAGTGTAAGAGCCTCACTTCTTACTTCATCTTTATTTGGAGAATCTTTTGGAGTATCAACAGCTGTTTGTAATGTTTTAACAACTGAAATTGTATCCTTTGTATAGTCACCTGTCATAGCGGTTTTTGCAGCTATGGAAGGGGAACTAAATAGTGTAAAAACAACAATTAAGGATATTGCAAAAGATATAGCTTTGGTAAGATTCTTAAAAAATAATTTTGATGTCCATTTCAGTAACATAACTTAGCTCCCAAAAAAAAATAAGCCTCAAGACTTTTTATTGTACATTATTTCAGATTCGGAAATAAATGTTTCTAACAATTTATCAGTACTAATTTTAAGCTTAGTATTATTTGTTCTGCATAAAAGTTCTACTTCTTTATTAATAGAATCTCTGCCAATAATTATCTGAAAAGGAATACCAATTAATTCCGCATCTTTAAATTTCACTCCAGCTCTATCGTTTCTATCATCAAGAAGGACATCAATTTTATTAATTAAAAAGTTGTTATAGATTTGCTCAGTAAGATCACTTTGAATAGGATCTTTTAGGTTTGTTGGGATAATAATAACTTCAAAAGGAGAAATCTGGATAGGCCAACAAATTCCTTTTTGATCATGATTCTGTTCGATAGCAGCTTGAGCTATTCTTGTCACTCCTATTCCGTAACAACCCATCCATAAATTTTTTAACTGACCGTCCTTATCAGAGAACTTTGCATTTAATTTTTCACTATATTTCTGACCTAGTTGGAAAATATGTCCAATCTCGATACCTTTTTTTTCTTTAAGTTCTTCATCATCATAAATACTTACTTTATCTCCTTTTTTGGCATTCCTGATATCCCCAATTAGATAGTCTTTCGAATCAAAAGAAAATTCTTGAAAAACTTTATGGAAATTAACTTTATTCCCACCACTTATAAACTTTGAAAGGTCACTTGCAGAATGGTCAATTATTCTTGTCCATTTTTTTTCCCAATTAGAACTAGCTTTAATAGTTTTATTATCTAAATCTGGCCCGATAAAACCTAAGGGTAAATCAACTAGATTTTTTTCGATAGTATTTTTGTCTTCAATCTTTTTAAGATTAAGGAGATTGAAGTGATGAAGTTTATTGATTAAGTTAAAAAGCTTTACTTCATTAATGTGTTGATCGCCTCTTATGCATGCAAGAATTGGGACCTCAAATTTACCTTCGAACTGTGCAAGGAATATTACTACTTTAATAATCTGACTTGGGTCTAAATTGTTATTATTGCAAACTTCTAGGATTGTTTTTTGATGAGGCGTTTCCAACCACTCTGCAATATTATCTTTTAGTGGAATAGGTTGAGAGGGTAGAGAAACAGCTTTTTCGATATTGGCAGCATAAGAACCACTTTGAGTGAACAAAATGGAATCTTCCCCAGCATCAGCAGTGACCATAAATTCTTTAGATGAAGCACCGCCAATTGCTCCACTATCAGCTTCAACCCCTACTGTCTGCAGTCCACAAGATTTAAAAATATTTTCATAAGCATTGCCCACTTTTTCATAGAAAGAAGCTAGATCGTTTTCTGAAGAATGAAAAGAATAACCATCTTTCATTATGAATTCTCTACTTCTCATCAATCCAAACCTTGGCCTTATTTCATCTCTAAATTTTGTCTGAATTTGGTAAAAACATTGAGGTAATTGCTTATAGGAGTTGATGGTCTCTGATGCAATACTCGTGATCACCTCTTCGTGAGTTGGTGCTAAACCAAATTCTTTACCTTGTCTATCTTTGAGATTAAACATTATTCCTTCACCTGCGGTATATCCTTCCCACCTTTCACTTTTTTTCCATAAATCTGCAGGATGAAGTTGGGGTAATAGTAATTTTGTACAACCAATACTATTAAGTTCTTTCTCTATTATTGCGGATATTTTTTCAATAACTCTAAGCATTAGTGGCATGTATGCATAAATACCGCTGTTAACTCTGCGAATATACCCAGCTTTTAAGAGTAATTGATGTGAAATAATCTCAGCTTCAGAAGGTGTGTCACGAAGTGTCCCCAGAGGAAATGAGGTTGTCACGCGCATACAAAAAAATCCTTAATAATATTTAATTTTATCAATTAAGATGAAAAAATAATTTAAAGTGTCTTGAGTCCCTCAACGCGGCTAGTCTAAAAATATTCTTTCTGCTAACTTCTTCAGTAATGAAGTTCAAACTCTTTTAAAAGTTCATTATTACTAAAACATTTTCTTAAGTTTATGGAAAATATAGATTCCAATATTTCTAGTGAAGAGGAATTAGTAGGTATTGATGAAGTTCAAAAATTCCTAAATAGATCAAGAGCTTCTGTCTATAGGTATACAAATACAGATTTAAGAAATCTAAACCCTAGTTTTAATCCAAGAAAATTAAATCCCGAATTTCGGACTGATCAAAAAGATCCTTTAAAATTCCATCCTAATGAAGTAGCAAGATTTGCAAAAGATATTTTAAGAATAAAGGAAGTTACTGTAGAGGTCTTTAATACACCTTCGTCCGCTGCTCAAAATATACTGGCGCAAATATTAGACGAACTAAAATCTATTAGGTCTTTGCTAGAAAAAGAGTAATTAAAAAGTTACTAATCAATGTTTTGATTTATTGACATTTTGAATGTAGGATAATGATGTTTAATTATCTCCTTAATCTTTACCAATTAAGAGTTCTTGAGTTACACGAAATCAAAGCAGTTTATTCAAAGTAAATCAAGCGAAGAATCTTCTCATGGTTCTGCTCGAAATGATTTTGAAAGAGATGATGATGACCCCTTAAGTATAAGGAGTTTATCAATAACATCTTTAGGTATTATTTTTGCCTTTTTGACAATTTTTTTACCTTCAATAAGCATTTTAATTGGCAGACCTTTATCTCAAGGAAACGAGATAATTCATAATCACGATTTTAAAAAAGATGGACCTTAGTTCAATACCTCCATCTCCAATGAAGGGAATAGTGAATATTGTTGTTGAAATACCTGCAGGGAGTAGGAATAAATATGAATATTGCTCTGACGCAGGAATAATGGCCCTAGACAGAGTATTACATTCTTCAGTGAGGTACCCTTTTGATTATGGTTTTATCCCAAATACCCTTGCTGAAGATGGAGCTCCCCTTGATGCAATGGTGATAATGGACGAACCTACTTTTGCGGGTTGTCTAATAAAAGCTAGACCTATTGGAGTTTTGGATATGCATGATTGTGGTGCATATGATGGAAAACTTTTATGTGTGCCTATGGCTAATCCTAGGCAGGCTAATATAGTGAGTATTAATCAAATTGCTCCTAATCAGCTTGAGGATGTTGCAGAATTTTTTAGAACAAGTAAAGGACTCGATGGAAGAACAGTTCAAATTGATGGTTGGAGGGATTTTGATGTAGTTGAAAATTTATTGAAAAGTTGTATGCCTCTAAAAAAGAAAAACTTTAAAGTACTTAAGAAATCAAATATTAGTAAATTAAATTGAAAAAAATAATTTTTTATAGTTATTTAAAATGCTCTACATGCCGAAAAGCTGCAAAGTGGCTTGAAAGCAAAGATTTTGAATTTCAGTTAATTGATATTGTAAAAGAACCTCCACTTGTTAATTATTTAAATCTAGCCTTAGAACAATACTCTGATGATAAGAAAAGGATTTTTAATACAAGAGGTAAAGCCTTTAAAACTCTTGATCTTGATATTGATCGTTTGTCAAAGGAAGAAATTATTCAACTTCTTTTAAGTGATGGCAAATTAATAAAAAGACCATTTTTGATTTACGAAGGGAAAAAAGTAATATTAGGTTTTAACGAAATTGAATATGCAAAACAATTTATATAAGTTTAGAAAATCAAGACTTGATTAATCCTATGCCTAGTTCCATAAAAAGTTTTTTAAAAGAATGGGGTCTACTAATTCTATTAACTTTTTTTGTTTCTTCTTGTAGATCATTTTTTGCAGAACCACGTTATATCCCTTCTGGTTCAATGCTCCCAGAATTACAAATAAATGATAGGTTAATTATTGAAAAATTTTCGCTAAGAAACTCTTTACCAAAAAGAGGAGATATTGTTGTTTTTAACTCACCTTACTCGTTTGACAAAAAATTAATTTCATCAAGATCTAAGCCTTTACCAAAAAAAAGATATTGTTTTTTTATGAGTTTTCCTCCAATGTCGTTTATTCCTGGTTTGAGGGATCAAGCTTGCGATGCTTATATTAAAAGAGTGGTGGCCCTTCCAGGAGAAATTGTAAGTGTAAACTCTAATGGTGAATTAATAATAAATAATAAATTAATTCCTGAACCCTATGTCTCTTATAAGTGCTCATTATCCCTATTTAATAATTGTGGTAAATTTGAAAACATAAAAGTGCCAGAAGATCATTTTTTAGTTTTAGGTGATAATAGGGCAAATAGCTGGGATGGAAGATATTGGCCTGGAAGTAAATTTCTTCATAAAAAAGAGATAATTGGTAAAGCATATTTCAGATTTTGGCCTCTTAGTCAAGTTGGCTTTTTCAGTAAATGAAGCCTTTTTTCTGACTCTGACTTCATCAAAATAAATTTTTAACAAGGCTTAATTTAAAGTGCTCCTGAAGCAGTTGAATCAAGTATTCCCCCTAGGTGTGTTGTAATGTTAAGAGCGCTAATCACAGGGGGCTTATTGGGATCATTAAAAAGATCAATTATAGTTATGCCGCCATTACCCTGTTTTATCATCCAAATATTTGAATAATTAATCCCAAGGATATTACAAATTAGAGTTTTATTGACTGCATCATGAGCAACCATGAGGGTTTGATCATTATCCTTTTGAGATAAACAAATTTTGTCAAAAGCTTCTACTGACCTTTCTGATACATCTTTTATACATTCACCTTCGGGCATTATTACTTCTTCAGGTTTATCATGCCAATTTTTTAGTAAAGCAGGCCACTCTTCTCTAATTTCTGCTTCCAATTTACCCTCCCATAATCCGTGACTGATTTCTACGAGTGAATCTATTTTCTCAATTTTTAAATCTTTGTTATTTTGAAGGATTATTTGTGCAGTCTCATAAGGCCTATGCATTGAACTTGAAAATGCCTTATTGAAAGAAATATTTCTCAAATATTCAAAAGTCTTTCTAGCTTGATCTTTTCCGTTTTCATTTAAAGGGATATCAATTTGGCCTTGAAATCTACCTTCTTTGTTCCAGTTAGTTTCACCATGCCTTATTAGAAATATTCTGGAATCTCCAATTTTATTTGGAATATTTTTATTAAGATGGGAAGTTTGATTTAAGCATTCAATTTGAGTCTTAAAAGAGTTATCTTTCTTTGAAATATTGAGTATCGAGAAAGAAGCATTTTCTAATCTTATTTTTCTAAAACCTTGCTTAGGCTTTCCTAATAACAAGAGTATTAAACATCTGAGAATTGCATTATGTCCAACAACTAAAATATTTACATCATCTTTGTCTAGATAAATTTTTAAAATATCTTCTACAAAATTTGTTGCTTGAAAAAATAACTCTTGAATTGGTTTATAAGTTTTATTGTCATTTCTTTTTAAGATAAGATTTTCTGGATCATTTTTCCATATAGGGTAAATTTCTGGAAATTTCTTTTTTATTTCATCAATTTTTAGACCAGACCATTCACTAAGATCTACCTCTAGCAAATTATCGTCGAATACAATATTTTGTTCTTTATTGAAGGTCTTTTTAATTGTTTTTGCAGTCTCTGCCGCTCTCACAAGTGGGGAGGAATAGATTTTATCGAAGTTTATTTTTGATAATGCTTTTCCTGCTTTTCGGGCTTGTTCGTATCCTTCATCAGTTAATAATGAATCGTCTGTTCTTCCTTGAATTAATCCTTTTGCATTGAAACTGCTTAGTCCATGCCTAACTAAAACTAATCTTATAGCCATTATATAAATTTGAAAATTAAGATAATTTAATCATCTCATGGCGTGATTAAAATAGATACATAAATATAAGGAAATTCAATGATAACTAACTATAGTTTTCAAGAATATAATAAGTTATGATCTTTAAAAATAGTTCTAAGTCAAAACTCACTTTAGCTTTTATTTCTATCGTCATAACTTTTTTTGTATGGCAACAAGGCTTAAGAGACAGTTTAAATAGACCATCTGTTTCATTTGATATTAGTCAAAAAGAGCAAGAAATTGCTGAATTATCTGTCCAATCAATACCTGTAAATCTTAAAAAATTTTTTATCATTAATGATCCTGTTGATCAAATAAATAAATCACTCTCTGATGTCTCATTTGAAGAGCTAACAGAAAGAAATAAATTAATTCGAATAATTACTTCAGAATCAAATGATCCTTTAATTTATAAAAATATATCCAAAGATTTTGAAGATAAAAACTATAAATTTCTGATTGATGAGATAGAAAAAAAATCTAATAATAATTCATATAAAGTAAATTCTGATAAATTTGATTTATTTAAAGGTGATAGATTTTTATATCACCTTTTAAGCAGGAAATTTGATTTTGACGATAGTGCATTAATAACAAAATCATTTTCAAGAAAAATGTTTTTTAAAATATTAGCCATAAGACTAATTCCACTTTTAACAATACTTATTGGCTCTATTCTGGCTTTAAAAATATTATGGAAAACCATATCTTTGAAAAAGTTTGGTTGGAAAGAAATTAAATCCTTAGATTTAGAATTAATAGATATGGTTTTATTAATTGCAGGTGGATTTGTTGTTTTAGGAGAAGTGGTATCACCTTTATTTTCTATCAGTTTGGTTGAACTTTTTTCTAAAAATATCTCTAATGAATTGTCTCAATCTTTAAAAATTTTCTTTGGATATCTTTTTATGGCTATTCCGCCATTATGGATAGTTTTTTATCAAATTAAATCCTTGAATGGTGAATTTACTTTTAAAAAGGATTATTTACAGTTCAATTTCTTGCCAATAAAATATGCAATTATTCAGGGAATTAAAGGTTGGTTAACAATTGTTCCTTTTGTTTTATTGATCTCTCTAATTATGAATAGTCTGATCGATAATCAGAATGGTAGTAACCCCTTGCTGGAAATTGTTCTTAATAATAATAATTACTTATCATTTTTTCTATTATTTGTAACAACAACTCTATTAGCTCCTCTATTTGAAGAGATTATATTTCGCGGTATTTTACTGCCAACTCTTTCAAGAGATTTTGGAGTAATTTCGGGCATCATAGTTTCAGCTTTTATCTTTGCATTAGCCCATTTAAGTTTGGGAGAAATGCCGCCATTATTTGTTCTAGGGATTGGATTAGCAATTACAAGAATTGCTTCAGGGAGTTTGTTTTCCTCAGTGATTATGCATTCTTTATGGAATGGATTGACTTTCTTAAATTTGTTCTTATTGAGGACATAAAGAATTTAATTTTTTACTTGCGAATCAAACAAAAAGATGTTTATTTAATTAATAACACTTCTTTTATTTAAAAAATAAATCATAGATGAAACCTTATGGGAATCAACTTAATTTAAAAAAAAAAGTTTCATATGAAAGTAAAAAAAATTCTGAAAAAATATCCATAATTAATATCAAATTAATACATCAAATTTTCGACACCATTAATATCTCTCTTTTGGTATTAATTTTCACCTTATTTTTCTTGTCTTTTAATAGTCAAAGAAAATGGTCAAATACATATAAAAACTTATCTAAAACAAGAGCTATCAATAATAATCTCATTGATTATATTTCTAAAATTGAGGAATTTTATATTAGTGAACTTGAGTCTCTCAATATTTATAGAAAAACTAAACCTGAAGATTTAATCTATCTAGATAAACTTCCAGAAAGAAAAGAAAGTTTGTTTAAGAAAAATTTAAGTAGTTTCATTGAAGGTTTTAGTGATAGCAAATATCAAAGGGGATATTGATGAAAAAATACAAAAAAATTGTTCGTCTAATACCCCTTGATCAAAGAAGATTTAAATTTCTCTATATTTTTAGCTTACTATTAATATTTTGTTTGTTTGGTAGGTTAGTTAAATTGCAAGTCTTTAACGCCTCTGATTTGCAAAGGAAAGCTAGATTAATACAGTCTTCTAAAACTAACGCCTTAAAAAAAAGGAGAGCGATTGTTGATAGAAATAATAGACTAATTGCTTACGATAAACCGCTCTATAAATTATGGGCCCATCCAAAATATTTTAATTTTCCTGGTGATTCAATTAACAGAGTTCGCAGTATTGAAGAAGTTACAGAAAAATTGTCACCTATCTTGGATATTAATGATGAAATACTCTTGAGGAAATTTAATAATAAAATGAGTGGTATCAAGCTTTTGGATAAAATTTCCGAAGAAAAGGCAGAAAAGATTAAGAACCTTCAAATAAGCGGA
>LUMM01000443.1_pt1 | contig 24346 bp, 24 predicted proteins | sample 729971 | NCBI WGS metagenome assembly LUMM01 (sample SAMN03860263, study PRJNA289734) | marine metagenome | biome: seawater column; feature: ocean; material: water; isolation source: Red Sea water column Station 22 - depth 50m | place: Saudi Arabia: Red Sea | collected 2011-10-15 | depth 50 m | reverse complement strand
GCCAATTTATCTATTTCATCAAGATAGTGACTACTTAAAATAATGGTCATTCCATTATTTCTCAAATCTTTCAAAAGTTGCCATATAATATTTCTACTTTCAATATCTAAACCAACTGTAGGTTCATCCAAAATTAATACTTGGGGCAAATGTAAAAGTCCAGCTGCCAGATCTATTCTTCTTTTCATTCCCCCTGAATAAGTTCCGCACTTACGATCAATCCAATCATTCATTTCTAATTGATCTATTAATTTATTTATCCTTTCAAATTTTTTATTTTTGTTGATGTGATATAAATCTGATTGAAAATCCAAAAGCTCTCGTCCAGTTAATATTTTATCAAGTGCAATGTCTTGGGCAACATAACCAATTAATTCTCTAATTTTCCTTGAATTTTTTATCAGATTAATATTATTTATAAAAACTTCTCCACTATCAGGCTCTATTAAAGTAGCGAGTATTTTTATTAGTGTTGATTTGCCAGCACCATTTGGACCTAGTATTCCGAATAATGTGCCAGCTTCAATTTCCATCGATAAATTTTTTAATGCATTGATATCTGAATAAGATTTTGAGAGCCCTTTAACTTTTATATAATTCATCAAACTTACTATTTACTTAAAAAACATTTTACATCTAATTTAATTACTAAGCAGGGATACAATAGATAAAAATATTTGCATAGATTGCTGCTCAAATTCTACGGATAGTTGGGTTCTGGAAATTAATAACAAAAGACAAATGCCAAACATGTAGAGAATAGACCACCTAAAAAGAGACTTTGCTCTTGAAAGATCATCAGGAGATTTCTTTAATTCATTTATTAATTGCAAAAGTCTTCCATTAAATGGCAATAACATAATTCCGTATAAGAGACCCCCTTCAGGTAGAGCAAAGACTCCCATAATACTCATTAAAACTGTTGCCCATCCGTAACGAGAAATCGCTTTAGCAGTAAAAACAGATCCTTTAACAGAAGGGAGCATAGGAATACCAACAGATGCGTAATCATCCTTCAACAAAATTGCAAGTGCCCAAAAATGAGCTGGGGTCCATAACATTACTAAACCAAACAACCACCAACCACTAAGACCTACATGCCCTGTGGCAGCAGATGCTCCAACTAAGGGTGGTATCGCACCAGCAACTCCTCCGAAAACAATGTTTTTTGTTGTACGAGGTTTCAAAATAACTGTATATAAAATTACGTAGCTAAATAAACCAAGAAGAGTTAAACCCGCAGCCAAATAATTTACACCACTTACTAAAAGCATCGAAGCTGCCAAAGTACATGATACGGCAGCTAAAAATACAGTCTCAGATGACAACTTTCCTGCTGGCAAGGCTCTTTTGCTAGTTCTTGTCATCCTCTTATCTAATTCCATTTCCCACAAGCAATTAAGAGCTCCTGCTGCTGCTGCTGCCAAAGCGCCTCCTCCTAAAGTACAGATAAGTTTCGGGGAAGACAAAGGCCATTCTTCTGTTAAAGCCATTCCTCCCAAAGTTGTGGCCAGTAAAAGTGGGATTAATCTAGGTTTTGCCACTTCAAGCCAAGGCGGCAAAGTTAATCTTTTTCTTGAAGGTACAACTTCATCCCTAATTGAAGATTTATAGTTCAAGTTTTCTAAGTTACTACTGTTCATGAATTGATACCAACCATTTGAGAATTTAGGGAGTGGTTTAGACCTTTTTTGGTAAAAGGATTTCTAAAAATTAATGTTGTTAATATCGCAAAAATTTGTTTTAAGACTTAAAACACCCAAAGTAATTTGGGAAAACAAGAGAAAAATAAGTGTTGTGAGATATTTCCAATTTTCATTAAGCAAACTTCTCTTATAAATTGCAATAGCAATAATCAATAGAATTGAAAAAGCAATTGGAAAAGCAAATAATTTATGAGTATTTAGAATTAGACATTGTTTATTAAAAGATAAGCAAATATGTGCTGACCAGGTTGATGAAAGCCTTACGCCAATAAAAGATTGAATCAGAGTAAGTAAAAGAGGAACAAACAATAATAATCTCCACCAAATTAATGGCTTTTCTATGTCGTCATTTTCTAAATTTTGATTTATTGAAATTGTTGTGATGAGAAGTAGAAAAGCTATTAAAAGATGGCCAGTAACAGTATATGAATCAAGCAGGTTTATTACTGTTAAAGCTCCAAAGGATCCTTGGACAATAACGAGAAAAAGTAATAATGAATAAGTTTTAGGTAACCAATTTGGAATTTCATTTTTCCAAATAATTGAAAGCGCAAATTTAAAAAGAATTAATATTCCAACCAGAAAAGCATCTAGACGATGAAACCACTCTAGAAATACTCTTAGGTTCATATGTTTAAAAGGCAAAAAAGATCCATAACATAATGGCCAATCTGGACAGGCAAGTCCCGCCTCCATGACTCTCGTAGCACCTCCAATTACGATTAGTGCGATAAGTGCAAATACACTATGACTTCCCAACCTTTTAAAAATTGTCAGATATTTTGATTTATATAATTGGTTATTAATCAAATGGATAAAACCTATTATTTTGCATAATAAATTAGATTCAAAAACCAAACATTAATTAAAAATTAATATGTTTAATTTAAAAAATAATTTACTAATTTAATCTTTTTTCCCTGACAATTAACTCTAAAAAGTTATTAATAATACGCCTTTTATTTCATAAATCTTAAGAAGTTGTGAATTTAAATGTTTTTCTTTTAACAAAGGATGCAGGATTAAAAAAATTGAATATCTTGAGGATATAAATACAAATTTTTAAGGAATCAATTGTTAAATAAAAACATTTATTTAATACTAATTATTTCACTCGTTTTTGCTATATCTTTTTGGATTGGTTTTAATGTAAATTTGCTCCCAGCGGAAGCAAGTATTAATGCACCAATTTACGATGAACTTTTTAAAATTCTTTTCATCATTGGATTAATTATTTTTATAGGAATGACAATAGCAGTTATTTATAGCTTATTTAAGTTTAGGAAAAGAAATGATCAGATAGGCGATGGTATAGCTTTAGAGGGAAATTTAAGCTTAGAAATTGTATGGACAATTATCCCTTCAATAATTGTTTTATTAATAGGTTTATATAGCTACAACATCTACGATCGAATGGGAGGGATGAAAGAACTAAATCATAACCACGAAATGATGAGTTCTAATTCTGAAAAAATATGGGCTGGAATAAGTCAAACTTCTGATAATGAAATAGCAATAAATAATTTATCAATTGAAGTTTCAGCTATGCAATTTGCATTTCTATTCAATTATCCCAAGGGCAATTTCATATCAGGAGAACTACACGTTCCTGTTGATCAAAAAGTATCAATGAAAATGGAATCCAAAGATGTCATTCATGCTTTTTGGGTGCCAGAGTTCAGAATTAAACAGGATATTATTCCTGGGCAACCTACTATTCTAAATTTCACTCCTACAAAAGTAGGAAAATATCCGATAATTTGCGCAGAATTATGTGGCCCATATCATGGAGGAATGAGAGCCTCCATAATTGTTGAAGAAGAATCTGATTACAACGAATGGTTTAACAAAAATAAAAAACCAGAGGTAAATTTATGACAATATCAATTGATCCACAAAAAACTAATAATGAAAGCCTTCAACCTAAAGGCTGGCTTAGATACTTTAGTTTTAGCCTTGATCATAAAGTAATTGGGATACAATACTTAGTCTGCGGTTTTCTTTTCTATTTAATAGGAGGAACCTTAGCGAGCGCTATAAGAATTGAACTAGCTAGTCCAATGTCTGACTTTATGCCAAGAGATGTTTATAACCAAGTTTTAACTTTACACGGAACAATAATGATATTCCTTTGGATAGTGCCTGTAGTTAACGGTGCTTTTGGAAATTATTTAATTCCATTTTATGTAGGTGCTAGAGATATGGCATTCCCAAGATTAAATGCCGTAGCTTTTTGGTTAATTCCTCCTTCAGGTTTGATGCTGGTAGCAAGCTATTTTGTTGAGGGTGCTGCTCAGGCTGGATGGACGGCTTATCCTCCTTTGAGCATAACTACTCCTCAATCGGGACAAATTATTTGGATTCTTAGCGTTCTATTACTTGGAGGCAGTTCTATATTTGGTGGAATAAACTTTATCGCGACCATTATCAAATTAAGAAGGCCAGGATTAAAACTTATGCAATTGCCAATGTATTGTTGGGCAATGCTTGGAACAAGTCTATTAGTTGTTTTGTCAACTCCTGTTTTAGCAGGCACTTTAATTCTACTTAGCTTCGATATCATCGCTAATACAGGTTTTTTCAATCCTGTTTTAGGTGGCAATGTCGTAGTTTATCAGCATTTATTTTGGTTTTATTCTCATCCAGCTGTATACATTATGGTCCTTCCTGCCTTTGGTTTAGTTAGTGAAATACTTCCTGTACATGCTAGAAAACCACTTTTTGGATATACAACAATGGTTTTTTCAATAATGGGGATAGTAGTTTTAGGTTTAGTTGTTTGGGCGCATCACATGTTTACGAGTGGAACGCCCCCTTGGATGAGATTATTCTTTACTATCGCCACAGCATTTATTGCTGTTCCGACAGGTATAAAATTTTTCAATTGGGTTGCAACATTATGGGGAGGTAAAATTTCCATCAATAGTGCAATGTTATTCTCTTGCGGATTTATTATAAATTTTGTTTTTGGAGGTATTACAGGAGTTGCTTTGGCACAGGTACCTTTCGATATTCACGTACATGATACCTATTTCGTTGTAGCCCATTTTCATTACATAGTTTATGGAGGGACTGTTTTTATTATTTTCTCTTCCATTTATCATTGGTTCCCCAAAGTAACTGGGAAAATGCTCAATGAAAAATTAGGAATTTTACACTTTATCATTACTTTTATTGGATTTAACTTGTGCTTTGCTCCTCAACATTGGCTTGGTTTAAATGGAATGCCAAGAAGAGTTGCAGAATATGATCCTCAATTCCAGTTCGTTAATCAAATTAGTAGCCTTGGGGCTCTTTTGATGGCTATAAGTACAATTCCTTTTTTAATTAATGTATTCCTTAGTGTGAGAAATGGAAAAGATGCTGGAGATAACCCTTGGAATGCTCTTACACCTGAATGGTTAACATCTTCTCCACCTCCAGTTGAAAATTGGGAAGGAGAAGCTCCATTAGTTGAAGAACCATATGGTTATGGTAAAGAAATTTCTGAACAAAAATAAAAACATATGACAACACTAGATAGCTCAAAAGAAATTCAAAAAAATAATTCTGAAGTTAATGAAACACATGAAGACTTCAGAATGTTTGGTCTTATAACTTTCCTAATTGCGGACGGAATGACTTTTGCTGGATTCTTTGCTGCTTATTTAACTTATAAAGCAGTAAATCCATTACCTGATGGTGCTATTTATGAATTAGAACTACCAATACCTACACTCAATACAATTTTGTTACTTGTTAGTAGTGCAACTTTCCATAAAGCAGGCAAAGCACTTTTAAAAGATAAAAACTCAGATTCCCAAAAATGGTTATTTTTTACTGCTTTTCTTGGAATTATATTTTTAATATGTCAATTATTTGAATATTTTCATTTACCTTTTGGATTAACCGATAATTTATTTGCAAGTACTTTTTATGCTCTTACTGGTTTTCATGGATTACATGTCACTTTAGGCACTTTAATGATTTTAATTATTGCTTGGCAATCGAGAATCAATGGCGGAAGATTAACCAGTCAAAATATGTTTCCATTGGAAGCTGTTGAATTGTACTGGCATTTTGTAGATGGAATATGGGTTGTTTTATTTATTATTTTGTATCTTTTATAAAAAACTAAATTTCAAAAATTAAATATATTTTTTATTAATTTATATTGCCACAGTTCTCCTTTTTAGTAAGAATATATAATTAGAAATTTGTCAGATAATGCTAGAAGGAAAAGAACTTCTTGAAAAAGCAAAATTATTAAGTAAAAAATCTGAAGATGAGATAGCAAGAGGTTGTGGGTACGTAGGTCCTAGTGGAAGAATCTTAAGAAAAAGTTTTTATAGGGCGCTTATCGAAGCTAAGGGTTACAAAATAGGAAATGGTCGTCAGGGTAAAAATGGTAATAGAGCTTCAAGAGGCAGACAGACAGAATTCAAAACTAAAGTTCATGGCAATGGGAACCTATTAATTGGTCATGCCTACACCAAAAAATTAGGTCTAGAACCTGGTCAGGAATTTAAAATCGATCTTAAAAAAGAATCAAAAACAATTTATCTGATTCCATTAAATTAAAAAATATATTTTACCAACCGTTTTCTTTAAGCCACTCGGAAGAAATATTATTTGAAGATAAATCTTGATTACTATTTTTATTAAATAAAAGTAATTTCTCTACATATTTAATTAGTGCATCTGCCTCAAGGTTTACGCTGTCACCGATATTTAATTTATTCAGATTTGTGTTATGCCAAGTATGAGGAATTATCGCAATAGTAAATATTTCTCCTTCCTGCTCATATTTTGCAATCGTAAGACTTATACCATTTACACAAATACTCCCTTTATTAACTACATATTTTGAAAAATTATTATTTTTCCACTTTATTGATAAGAGCCAAGATTTCTCTAATTTTTCTATATTCTCAACTGTTCCAAGGCCATCAACATGTCCGCTGACTATATGCCCTCCTAGACGGTCAGACACCCTAAGAGCGGGCTCCAAATTAACAATCTGATTCAGGTTCGACTTTACTCCTAAAGTTGTTTTTTTTAATGTCTCCTCACTAACATCAACAGTAAATTTATTTTGAAAAATCTCTTTAACTGTCAAACAAATTCCATCAACAGCTATGCTGTCACCGATTGCCATATCAAATAAATTATCTAGAATTTCAATTTCTAAAATATTTTTTTCTTGTCTTAGTTTTCCAACTGATTGAATTATTCCTGTAAACATAGATTTAAGAAAAATATTTTTGCAAAATTTTGTATTTACTTTAATTTACTTTAAATGATTTTCAACTATAAATAAATTAAAGAGTAAATAAAAAGAAATTGATCATATTTAGATGATTATTAATTCACAAAAAAGATCATTTGGTAGAGGGGCGAAAGTGAGCTTATTCACTTTAGGGACAATGCGAGCAACTGAAAGTCTCGAAAAAATGTATAGCATAATAAAAAATGCATATTATGTAGGAATTAACCACATAGAAACAGCACCCTCTTATGGTGATGCTGAATCACTTATTGGAAATTCAATAAAAAAATTAGCAATAGAAGAGAATATAAAAGAAAAAAATTGGGTGATTACTTCCAAAGTTTTACCAAAGGGTGATTTTGACTTTTTAAAAAATAATTTTAAAAAGTCTCTTAAAAATTTAAATCGCGAGAAAATTAATAATCTTGCAATTCACGGACTCAACTTAAAACAACATCTAGATTGGGTTCTTGCTGGAGAGGGTAAGAAATTCATATCTTGGATACTTGAGAAGGAACTAGTTGATCAAGTCGGTTTTAGTTCTCACGGAAGTTATTCACTAATTAAAGATGCAATTAACTGTGAAGTTTTTACACATTATTTAGATCAATCTAAGATTGCTTTAGCAGAGGAAGCTATAAAAAAAGGTATGGGAGTTTTAGCAATATCACCTGCAGATAAAGGCGGTAGATTGTATTCTCCAAGTGATATTTTGATAGAGGCCTCTAAGCCTTTTCATCCATTAGAATTAGCGTATCGATTTCTTCTGGCAAAAGGCATTACAACTTTATCCTTGGGGGCGACAAACAAAAAAGATTTTGAATTTGCGCATAAACTTAGAAACTCATTCGAGAAGCTTACAAAACTTGAAAAAAGCGCCCTTAATAAAATTGAGGAAGTTTCTAATGAAAGATTAAACTCAACCAAATGTGAACAATGTAGATCTTGTCTTCCATGTCCAAATGAAGTGCCTATTCCAGAAATACTTCGTTTAAGAAATATATCTGTTGGTTATGGCCAATTAGAATTTGCAAAAGAAAGATACAATTTAATAGGAAAAGCTGGCCACTGGTGGGAAGAAAAAAATTCCTCATTTTGTCAAGAATGTAATGAATGTGTTCCTAAATGTCCTAGTAAATTAGATATACCAAATTTATTAAAGGAAACTCATAACTTATTAATTGAAAATCCTACAAAAAGATTATGGGGATAAGGACTCATTCCAGATATTTTTAAGATTAATTTTTTGTTCATTTGTTAAGACAGGGAAAGACCAACTATTTTCCCAACATTTCTCAGAAGGTCCTGAGATGGGGAGCATTTCAGTTTTATATTTACTTTGCAAATAATCACTATTGAATGGAAGATACCAACCCTGGCTTACTAATTTATCTACTATTGATTTATTTTCTAAAGATTTAATCCATTTAATTAATATTGCATTATTTAGATTTGATCGACTAAGTAGAAAATGCCACATCAAAGGTACGCCTTGGCTAGGGAAAACTAAAGAAAGCCTTGGATCTATTTTTAAATATTTTGAACAAAGACTATAAGGAACTATTGCGACAATAGCATCAGAATTAATCAACCAATTGAGCATATTTTTATCATCAAATAACATTGCTTGGCTTTTGAGTTTTTTTAAAGAATTAGATGAATTAATTTTTTGAGCAATTGACAATATTATTCTGGGACTTTGAGGAAAAATAATTTTCCCAGTTAATTTTTCAGAAAGAAGAAAATCCCAAGATGTTCTTGCTGAAGTTATTAATTCTTTATTATTTTTAATGATGATTGTATAGGGTACTACGCCAATAGGAAATAATTTACTCCTCTGATTTTGATTAAAGCTTCCCAAAAAATCTATCGATCTCTTATCCAAATTTTCGAACAGTGCATATTCATTTATTTTTTCAAATTCTGAAAAATCTATACTAGAAATCCATCCATCATTTATTAAAGTAAAGTCAGAATTGAAAATTGTGTTTCTATTTTTTTGTAGCTGAATATTTTCAAAATTAATTTTTTCCTGCTTCCAATCTTTTGGAATCGTATCTTTAAAAGATTCTGGATAAAAAGAATTTTGTAATGCAATTTTTACTTTATTAGGTAGATTACTGCAAGAGTTTAAGAAAAATAAAAGCGAAAGCTTACCACAATTTAAAAATTCTCTTCTGGTTGCAAATTTTGAAAACATTCAGCAATCCTTCTCTAAAGAAATTTGACCTAGGCCCTTCATCATTTCCAGATTTTGTTGACACAATGAAACTATTTCTTCATTTTTAAATCCATCTAAGAAAGCAAGCAATGATATTCCACCAGCACCTACACCTTCTTTTACATGACCTAATTCATAATCCTTCAATTCTTTGTATTTTGAAGATTTGAAATTTAAAGGACTGGCTAAACCTAATAATTTGACATCATATTTTTCATTAATTAGATTTACTAAATCATTTAGAGAATTATCTTTCACAAGCCACCCAGTTGTCGCAATAAAAACATCTTCAATAAATTCATCTTTATTTTTTTCACCTAAAAATTCTAATACAAGCAAAATGACTGCTAACATCTGACTTCCTCCAGACAATATTACAGGTTGTTTTGCTAACCTGGCACCAATTAATAGACCCATTGAAAAAGCTTGGAAAGGATCACCTACTGCCGCGACAACATCAAAAGAGTCGGAATCAGCCTTGAAATTCGCATTTAAAAGTCCTCTTTTAATTACTTGTCTTCTTAGTTCTCTTGGAGCTTTAAATAAACTACTCCCTACTAAATTAGATACCTGCAAACCAAAAGCTTCCATTACTGCCTGAGCAGTTGTGGTGCCCCCCGGTACAGATTCAGAAATTAAAACTGGTTGTTTTAAGGATTTTCCTATCGCAAGACCTTTTTCATAGAGATTTAAAACTCTCTCTTTAGTCATCGATTTACCAGTAGTAAGACAATTTGATGGGCCCAAATTTCTATCTTCTACAACCAAATGATTAAAATAAGGCTTTGCTCCTATTCCCAGAGGAACAATAACTGGATAAGTATTTATAAGCTTTGAACAAACATGACTGATTAGGGCCGGAGTTACTCCTGCATTGAGAAGAGGCAATTTATATTTATGATCTTTTGAAGCACCCTCAAGCAAAAATTCAGCATCTGCGAGCGCAGTTGTTCTCCTCGATTTTGGATTAATACCTGCTGCGGAAATTCCTGGAATTTGTGATGTGTTAGTGCCAGCAATTATAAGAAATATTTTTAAATTTTTAATATTCTTTTTCAGTATTTCTATCTTATTAAGTTGTCTTTTTTTATTGGATTCATTACCAAAAAAATTTATCCCTAATTCTGTACTGTACATTCTTACTTTTTTTAATTATTAAAATCAACTAAGCTATTTAACAATCTTGGAGGATCTGGGATGGTTAATTTAAATCTAGGAAACAGAGAATAGGCAACTACATGTACAGTTAAAACATAAACTATTTCTTGAAAAATTATTAATAAAATTGCACCTAGTTGTATACTCAAAATTGAGGGATATAAAGGTAAATTAAATAATCCAATTAACTTTTCTATTAGACCATAACTCGCTCTAGTAATTAACACCCAAAGATTATCTCCAACCAACGTAGATAATGCTATTACTCTTATTAAGAAGCCAAGGGTTCCAATAACAACTCCCCCAGTTAAACTAAGTTTCCAACTCTTTTCTTTAAACCAACACCAACCTAACCAAAAAGCCAAGATCCCATAAGGAAATAAAAATAAAGTTCCTCTAACAGGACCCATAATTATGAATAAAAGTAGAAATTGTATTAAAAGTCCTTCCAATGCAATTTTAGTTCCTCTTCTCAAGTGCAACAAGATCATTGGGAGGGGTAAAATCAACCTTAATAAAGCTCCCCCAATTGGCAGATAATATAATGCAACCCATAATAAAGACGAAAGAGATGCTAAATAAGAGGTCTCGACAATATTTAATGCTTCAGTTTTTGTTGTTATTTTCATTTTTTGTTGAATATTTTTAATTAATTTTTATTCATACTTTTATTTTTTGAATCTAAGATACGTTCAATCTTTTCTATTTCAAAATTTACCTCAGAATTACTCAATATGGAACTCAACTCTTCAGTGGGATCTTTTGGATCTACATCTTTTAAAATGAATATTATTTTGTAAGATTGAAGCTCAATTTTTCTTTTTTTTGAAAGATTCTTAATTTTTTTATTTTTTTTATCATCAAATTTTTTGTTTTCTTTTTCTAAATTTATATCGTTTTTATTTAATAAGTTATTTTGTAAATCTTCATTTTTGCTTGTTTTTTCTAAATCATTAAAACTACTTTCAAGAAAATTTCCAATCCTCCCTCCAGAGCATGATTGCAAGAAAATTAAAAAAATTAATAAAAAAAATTCTTTTTTTTTTAAAATCATATTTTTTCTAACTTTTCTTTTTCCTTGTAGTTTTTTTATTACTAATCTTTGTTTTTTTTAAAATTGCGCCTTTTTTATCTTTTAGTTTTTCTTCTAAAAGAGATACTGCTTCATCTATGGTAAATTTTTCTATGTCAGTATCTTTGGCAATCGAAACATTAGTTTTGCCACATTTTAAATAGACACCATATCTTCCATTTAATATTTGAATTTTTTCTTTAAATTCTTTCGGTTTTCCAAAGTCTTTAAGTACCTCTTGACCACCTCTACCCATTTTTGGCATCGCAAGAATTTCTAATGCTCGTTCTATATCAACTGTAAAAACATCATCCTCTTTCTTTAAGGATCTGTTTTCAGATTCATTTTCATTTTTAATCCATTTGATATACGGGCCAAATCTTCCTCTATCAGCCTCAACAACTCCTCCTTCAGGATGAACTCCTAACAATCTAGGCAAACTTAAAAGTACAAGAGCCTCATCTAGAGTTAGATCATCAGTTTTCAACTCTTTGGGTAATGAAGCTCTTCTTGGTTTAGCTTTATCTTGATCATTATTTCCCAATTGTACGTAAGGTCCATAAGGGCCAAATCTTAAAAAGACTTTTTCCCCAGTTTTTGGATCAGTTCCAAGATCCGATGGGCCACTTAAGATTTGATCAACTTGCTTTATGTCTAAATCTCCAGGAGTAATATCCATTGGAAGATTACCTTTAGCCTGAATTTCATTACCAGATTCATCAATTTTTGTACCCTCTAGCCAAGGTCCGTTAGAGCCTATTCTGACTACGCAAGGAAGGTCTTCGAAATCAACTTGTCTATAAGCTTTACCATCAATATCACCCTCTGTTTTCTGAACCTTTACCTCCAAACCATTTTTACCTTTATAGAAAGTTTCGAGGTATGGTAGCCACTCAAGATTGCCTGAAGATATTTCATCCAATGAAGATTCCATTTTTGCAGTAAAAGTAGTATCAACCAGATCAGGAAAATGTTCTTCTAATAGAGCAGTAACAGCAAAAGCTGTAAACGTTGGAGCCAAAGTATTGGAAGATATATTCGCATAACCTCTATCAACTATGGTCCCAATAATGCTGGCATAGGTAGAAGGTCTTCCAATCCCTTCTTTTTCAAGAACTTTAACTAATGCAGCCTCTGTATATCTTGCAGGAGGTTTAGTTTCATGAAAAGTAGATTCCTTATTAGTAACTTCAAGACATGTTCCAGTTGTTAAGTTTGGGAGAATAATTTCTTGTTGTTCAAGGGATGAACTTGGGTCATCACTTCCCTCGACATAAGCTCTGAAGAATCCTGCGAAATCAATACTTTTCCCGCTCGATTTAAATAATCCATCCCCCACGCTAATTTCAGCATTAATCATTGTTAGCCTAGCTTCCGCCATTTGACTAGCTACAGTTCTTTTCCAAATTAAATCGTAAAGTGATAAGTCTCTACCAGTTAGATTAGTTTCCTTTGGTGTTTTAAATACCTCACCTGCCGGCCTAATAGCTTCGTGTGCTTCTTGAGCATTTCTTGCAGTTGAATTAAATTGTCTTGGTGAGTTAGATAAATATTCTTTTCCATACATAGAACTGACACATTCTCTAGCAGCTCTTGTGGCTTGTTCGGAGAGATGAACTGAATCAGTTCTCATATATGTTATGAAACCTCTCTCATATAGCCCTTGTGCACATCTCATAGTTTCTCTTGCAGACAAACGAAGCTTCCTATTTGTTGTAAATGGAGGAACTGGCTTACGAGTGGATGGCTTTTTTTCGATTTTTGAGACTAACCAATCCTCTGAGGAAAAAGTCTTCAATAAATCATTTACTTGTTCTTCTCCAATTATTAAAGATTTGTTTCCTTCTTTTAATTTACCGGTTTGTTCGTCGAAATCGGAACCGTTAGAAATTCTTTGACCGTTTAAACTGAATAATTTAGTTTCGAAAGTAATATTATCTTTTACTAGGGAAGCTTTAATCCCCCAGTAACTAGCTTTTTTAAAGGATCTTCTTTCTCTCTCTCTTCTAACAAGAAGTCTTACAGAAACTGATTGAACACGACCAGCAGATAATCGGGGGGCTACCTTCTTCCAAAGTAAAGGAGATAATTCATATCCAAAAAGCCTGTCCAAGATTCTTCTTGTTTCTTGAGCCTGAACAAGTTCCATATCAATTTCTCTTGTTTGGTCTAAAGCTTTATTAATTGCCTTTTTTGTGATTTCATGAAAAACCATTCTCTTAGTTGGTATTTTAGGCTTAAGTATTTGCAAGAGATGCCAGCTAATACTCTCTCCCTCTCTATCTTCATCAGTTGCCAGTAATAGCTGGGTCGCACCTTTCAATGCATCTTTTAACTCTTTAACAACCTTTTTCTTATCTTTTGGAACTATATAAAGTGGTTCAAAATCTTCTGTTGTATGCTTTGGTGGGACTTTCAACAATAACAAGTGTGTGATCCAAGGTTTATTTCAAAAATTGGTGTTTTTGTTCAGTTAGGGCATATTATGATTATTTGAAGCTTTTTCAAGTAATTTCTTCTTAAAATTTCAAAAATCATACCCACAAATTATAATCAAGTTAAGATTAACTCTTAGACCCTTACAATCAAACATCTAATTTAATCCAATTTAATAAAGTGCCCAACGAAATCTTTACAATTAATTTAAATGCTCAAGCCATTATTCCAGAGGCTTTTATTTTACTAGGTATTGTTGGAACACTTCTTGTAGATTTAGCTGGAGAAAAAACTGCATCAAAATGGGCACCAATAATTTGCTATTTATCAATTGGCAGCTCTCTTGTTAGTTTGGCATTGCAATGGAGTAATCCGGTAGAAAGCGCATTCCTTGGGTCCTTTAATTCAGATAATTTGGCAATCGCATTTAGAGCAATAATTTCTTTATCAACCTTAATATCTTTACTTATAAGTTGGCGGTATACAGAACAAAGTGGTAGCCCAATTGGCGAGTTTGCTGCGATAGTTCTTTCGGCCACCCTTGGAGCAATGCTTTTGTGTGGATCTACTGACCTTATTAGTGTATTTATATCTCTGGAAACTTTATCTGTAGCAAGCTACTTACTTTCTGGTTACCTCAAGAGAGATCCAAGAAGTTCAGAAGCGGCCTTAAAATACCTCCTTGTTGGATCAGCTGCTGCTGCTGTCTATTTGTATGGATCCTCTTTTCTTTATGGATTAAGTGGTTCAACAAACTTAGCGACAATAGGTTTAGAGATTATCAATAAGCCATCCTTCATTACTTCACTAGCTCTTGTATTTGTCTTATCAACAGTTGCATTTAAAATTGCTGCTGTTCCCTTTCATCAATGGACTCCTGATGTATATGAGGGTTCACCTACACCTGTAGTAGCTTTTTTATCTGTTGGTTCAAAAACAGCGGGCTTTGCATTTGCAATAAGAATATTAAGCACAACTTTCTCTTCTTTTGACGAAGAATGGAAACTTTTATTTACCATTTTGGCCATATTGAGCATGGCTCTAGGAAATGTTGTAGCTCTAGCTCAAACCTCAATGAAAAGGATGCTAGCTTACAGTTCTATTGGACAAGCCGGATTTGTAATGATTGGAATAGTATCTGGCACACAAGATGGTTTATCAGCAGCTGTTTTATATTTGGCTGCATATTTGTTTATGAATTTGGGTGCATTTTCTTGTGTAATACTTTTCTCACTAAGAACTGGTTCTGACAGAATTCTTGATTACTCAGGACTTTACCAAAAAGATCCTCTCATTACATTAGGCTTAAGCCTTTGTCTTCTATCTCTTGGAGGTTTACCTCCAATGTTAGGATTTTTTGGAAAGATATACTTGTTCTTTGCAGGTTGGGCAAATCATCAATATCTATTAGTAATAGTTGGATTAGTAACTTCAGTTATATCTATTTATTACTACATTTCAGTGATAAAAATGATGGTAGTTAAAGAACCACAGGAAGCTTCTGAAATAGTCAAATCATATCCTGAAATTAATTGGGGAATTGTAGGATTACCTCCCTTGAGAATTGCACTTTATACTTGCGTGGCGGTAACTGCTCTTGGAGGAATCCTATCTAATCCTCTTTTTAAATTAGCCAATACAGCAGTTTCAGAAACTCCTTTCTTACAAGATATTATTGCTACAGCAAACAATATTTCCTAGAAGAATTCTTCAATAAATGTCTAAGAAAGTTGCAAGTTTAGAAAATATATCTAAAACATATGGGAAAGAGGATCTAACTGTTAAAGCCTTAGACAGCATAAACTTAGAAATTTATAAAGGTGATTATTTAGCTGTAATGGGAGCTAGTGGCTCAGGCAAAAGTACAGCTATGAATATTATTGGATGTCTAGATAGACCATCTGAAGGTATTTATAAATTAAATGGTATTCCTGTTGAGAATTTATCTGATGATGAGCTCGCGGAAATACGTAACCAAAAATTAGGCTTCGTTTTTCAACAATTTCATCTTCTTTCAGACGCAACTGCACTTGAAAACGTAACTTTGCCCATGATTTATGCTGGTATTGAGCCTGAGCAAAGATTAGAGCGAGGTAAGAATGCCTTAAAAAAAGTTGGCCTTTCAGAAAGAATGAATAATCGCCCAAACCAATTATCCGGAGGTCAACAACAACGAGTTGCTATTGCGAGGGCTATTATCAATAACCCTGCAATTTTGTTAGCAGACGAACCTACTGGAGCACTAGATTCAAAAACCACTGAAGATGTATTAGATCTTTTTGACAAACTGCATGAATCTGGAATAACTATAGTTTTAGTTACGCATGAAGATGAAGTTGCAAATCGCGCAAAAAAAATAGCCAAATTTAAGGATGGAAGAATAGTTGAATTAAAAGTTAATTAAATTCAAAACCTTCTAATTACCTTCAGTTGAGTTTCATTTTCAATTCTTAAATTCCCATTCGAATCAATATCTCTAATTTTCCATGAATGAGGACAATAACCACTAGGTAAAAAACTTTTAGTAAGAAACTTATTTGCAGATTTAATCACATATTCTTTCTTCTTATTAGATTCAATTGAATCATAAAAAGCTTTAAGAACTTTGGCTGTCCAATAATGTTGATTAATATTCTTAGTTTGAAGTACTTTTGATAATGAAATACCTTCTGATGGAGTGTAATTTAAAACATTCATGCCAAGTCCTATTCTTACATAGATAATTTCTTTGCCTCTTGTTATCACCCTTGGTAAAAATCCAATCAACTTTTTTGAACCAAAAAAAATATCATTTGGCCATTTCAAACAAACATTTATATTCTCTTGTCTAAGCATTTCACATAACTTAATACCTAAAGACAAATTAAATATTTGACATGCAAATTCTTTTGAAAATATTGGGTAAGCTGCACTTAACCAAATCCCGCCTTTTGGAGAAACCCAAGTTTTTGAATTTTGACCAACCCCTGAGAACTGTTCTCTCGCGATTATCGCTAATGGCTGGTTTTTCTTTATTTCAGAATATTCAAGCAATTTTGTTAACTCATTTTCAGTACTTTTACATTTTATTTTGTAATGAAGTGTCCAGGTTGGATATTGACCCTGAATTTTTTTTAAATAAAAAACTGTCTTAGCTGCAGGTCCAATAACTTTCACAAATTCTTTATTAAAACAACGAGCATCTTTTTAAAGATTAGATTAACTTTAGTCTTAATAAGTAAATTTTACAAATTGGACAAAAAGTATTTGCCAATAGTGAATAGAAGGAATCCACATCCATTAAAAAATTGTCTTGATAATTTCAAAAAATCATGGGGAGACTTAGATAAACTTTCTAAAATCAATGAAAACTGGAAGAACTTAATCGGTTTGGAACTATTTCAAGAATGCAAACCATTAAATATTGAAAAAAAAATACTTACTATTGCAGTAAATCATCCACAGTGGCGCCAAGCTTTAATCTATAACAAGCATAAATTAAAAGAGAGAATCGAGAAAATTGGAATAACTTTGAATGAAATAAAAATAATACAAAATTATGAAATTAAAAATAAAAATATCAAAGCTACTAATGCAAAGATAGTTTGGGCAAAGCATCCAAGCAGAATCAATCAAAATAATATGTGCATTTGTACTCTTTGTAATTCCCCTACTCCTGAGGGCGAAATCAAAAGATGGGGAAAGTGTTCTTTTTGTTGGAGAAAAATAAAAAACTAAATTCTTTATTTAGTTAAAATTAGTATTCCCATTTGCCCCCCCAAAATAGTCCTATATTCAGCTTTTTTAAATCCAACTTCCTTAGCAATATTTATAAGCTCATTTTTCTTTGGAAAATTACTAATACTTTTTTCAATATATGCGTACTCTGGACCTAAATTAAAAAGCCGCGAAATGGTTACTACAATTAATCTCAAATAAATTTTCTGAAAAATATTGGATAAAGAATTTCTTGTTGAGTGATTAAAATCCAAAAATCCTGCCCTTCCCTTATCCTTCAAAAGATCAAAAACTTTTTTTATTCCTTCTTCAACATTATTCAAGTTTCTAAGTCCATATGACATGCAAATCCCATCAAAATTTTTTGAATAATCATTAATTTCTAATACATCTTTAATTTCCCACTTAATAAATTTATTTTTTTTAAGCTCTGATTTTTTTTTTGCAATATTTAAGATATCCTCTGCACTGTCAATCCCAGTAATTGAACCCCTTGGACTAACTCTCTCAGAAATTAAGAATGCTAAATCTCCAGTTCCACAGCATAAATCAGCCCAATCTTCACCATTTAAAGGTTCCAATAAATTAACTAATTTCCTTTTCCATAATCTGTGCAGCCCAAAACTTAATAGATTATTTAAAAAGTCATATTTATAAGAAATTTTATTAAATATATTTTTGACTTCGATAGTTTTTGTGAATTTCATTTTTAAATTTTTAACTTATTTCTTTTTGCTATTAAATTAAATTTTTTATTCATATGGTCTAATTGGAAGTTTTTTTTCGAGGAGGAAAGTCTTTATTTCTCTTAAAGAAAGTTTCTTATCATGAAGTAATGATGCTAAAAGTGCGGCAGATGCCCTGCCTTCATTGAAAACATCATAGATATCTTCTAAACAACCTGCTCCTCCAGAAGCAATCACTGGAATATTAACAATATTGGCAACAGATTCAGTCAGATGTAAATCATATCCATTCTGCGTGCCATCACCATCCATTGAAGTAAGCAAAATTTCCCCTGCGCCTAACTCCTCAACTTTCTTTGCCCAACTTAATACATCTATTCCAGTATTTTCTCTCCCTCCTTTTACATATACCTCCCATTCATCAGTCTTATTAACTTTTCTTTTAGCATCAATTGCTATCACGATACATTGATTACCAAATTCTCTAGAACTTTTAGAAATTAAATCTGGATTTCTAACAGCAGAAGAATTCAAACTCACTTTGTCCGCTCCAGCTCTTAAAAGATCATTAATTGAAGAAACAGAATCTATTCCTCCACCTACTGTAAATGGGATTTTTACTGATTTTGCGGTCCTAGAGACAAGGTCAACTAATGTATTTCTATTTTCTACACTAGCTCTAATATCTAAGAATACTAATTCATCTGCGCCCTCATCAGAATACCTACAAGCCAATTCAACAGGATCGCCTGAGTCTCTCAAGTTAACAAAATTTACACCTTTAACCACTCTGCCATGGGCGACATCTAAACAAGGAATTAAACGAAGAGCTACCATTTTAGTAAAAATTGTCCAAATGCTGTTAATCTTGCATAATAGCTTCCATTTTACCTCTTATGGCTGAAACAAAATTATTACCCAAAATCGGTAGTAAAATCAAAATTAACATTAACAAAGTAAAAGATAGACTACCAGCTAAATTAATCGATCAAATATCCTCGAATCCTAAAGCCGTAATAACAGGCTATAAAATGACAGACGGCAGAAGTATTGGAATCACCGCAATGAAACATCAAGTATATGGAAACTCCGTATACAGTTAATGAAACCCATAACGTGGATCCCTTTGATATGGGGAGTTATTTGTGGAGCAGCTGCAAGTGGGAATTTTGAATGGACATTTAGTAATGTTCTAGCTTCATTAGCATGTATGTTGATGAGTGGACCGCTTCTGGCTGGTTATACCCAAACCATAAATGATTTTTTTGATAAAGAAATTGATGCAATTAATGAACCAAATAGACCAATTCCTTCTGGCAAAATTTCAATTAAAGATGTAAAAATACAAATCTGGGTATTACTTATAGCGGGTTTAATAGTTGCTTTTCTATTAGATTTATATGCTAAGCACAGCTTCCCCTCCGTCTTACTTTTGGCATTAGGAGGTTCCTTTGTTAGTTATATATATTCTGCTCCACCACTCAAATTAAAACAGAATGGTTGGCTTGGAAATTATGCATTAGGAGCATCTTATATAGCTTTACCTTGGTGGGCAGGACAAGCCTTGTTTGGGAAATTAACTATCGTGACGGCGATACTAACACTTGCTTATAGCCTCTCAGGACTTGGAATTGCTGTTATTAATGATTTCAAAAGTGTTGAAGGAGACTCAAAGCTAGGCTTAAATTCTCTACCAGTAGTATTTGGAATTAAAAATGCAAGTAGAATAAGTGCAGGACTGATTGATATTTTTCAATTAGCAATGGTTGTAGTATTAGTCATTATTGGTCAACATTTAGCCTCTGTAATTTTGGTTTTATTGGTAATTCCACAAATTACATTTCAAGATATGTGGTTACTAAGAGATCCTCTAAAGTTTGATGTCAAATATCAAGCAAGTGCCCAACCGTTCCTTATAACTGGAATGTTAGTTACAGCTTTAGCGATAGGACATAGTTTTTTAGTTGCTTAAGGTGCAAAAGATTAAATTCAAATCTTTTGTTTTAATAATTCCAATATTAATTTTTTCTGGAATATCTTTTTATTTTTTTAGTCTAATATTTAGTACCTTAAAATTTGACGTTTCTAAAAATAAAAAGTCTCGGGAAACCAAATATTCTTATGTAATATCATCTTCTGATAATAAGATACTAAGCAAATTAAGCCGCAAATTTGAAATAGATAATAGTTATCATAAAATTCCATTTTTTCTTAAACATTCTTTTATATCTTCTGAGGATAAAAGATTTTATAAACATAATGGAATAGATTTAAAAAGTATTTCACGTGCCCTTATTCAAAATATTAGAAGTGGTTATGTTAAAGAGGGAGGAAGTACGATTACACAACAAGTTGCTAGATTACTTTTTCTAAATAATGATTTAAGTTTTCAAAGAAAAATCAAAGAAATATTTATATCACTCATACTTGAATTTAGATATAACAAAAATCAAATTTTAAAATTATATTTAAATAATATTTATCTAGGATCAGGAGCATACGGGGTAGACGAGGCTGCCCAAGTTTATTTTGGAAAATTTATAGAAGAATTGACATTATCAGAGATCGCATTAATTGCAGGATTAGCTCCAGCTCCATCAATTTATTCACCTTATCAAAATTTAGAACTAGCTATTAAAAATAGAAATAAAGTTCTTGAATCAATGTATGTTGATGGATATATTTCTCTTGCAAATAAGAATAAGGCTATTAAAGAAAAAATAAAGTTAAATTATCAAACAGCTGATAATTTTTTAGATGATAAATTACTAATAAACTTTATTCTTCAGGAAACAGATAAAAAAATTGGAAGTAAAAATGATTATAAGTTTTTAAGAATTAAATCTTCTATCAACAAAGATTGGCAAGAAAAAGGTCAAAAAATATCAAGATACGCAGGGCCTAAAGAACTTGAATTTGGTCTGTTATCTATCGAATCAAACACAGGACTAATCAGGACAATGATAACCAGCAAAAATCCATCAATTAATGAATACAATAGAGTGATTTCATCTGTAAGACCTTTAGGTTCTACTTTTAAAATAATCCCTTATGCTGCTGCATTAATAGAAGGAATAAAATTAAGCGATAAATTTGAAGACTTACCAATATGCTGGGAAAGTTATTGCCCAAAAAATTTTTCAGAAGACTATAGAGGTTCAATATCTTTGATTGAATCATTTAAAAGTTCATCAAATATCGTTCCAATATCAATAACAAAAAAAATCGGCTTAAAAAATATTATTAATTTAGCGAATTCATTTGGACTAGGTTACGAGCAAGAGTTTGAGGAATTCCCATCATTAGCTATTGGCGCCTACGGAGATAATCTTTTAAACATCACAAATGCATATTCTGCAATAAACAATAATGGGAAGATTCAAAGCCCTGAAATCATAGAAAAAATAGAATCATTTAAAAAACAACCTATTTGGGAAAATAAATCTATTTCCAAGAAAATATTAGATTTAAAAATAAACAAGAAAATAAATAAACTTCTTGAAAAATCTGTAAAAGAAGGCACTTCAAAAGCAGCCTCTATAAAAGGAAAGAAAATTTATGGGAAAACAGGAACATCTGATGGAAATAAAGATCTCTGGTTTATTGGTTCCATTGATAACCTTACAACAGGGATCTGGATAGGTTACGACGATAACAAGGAATCTGAATTATCTAGTGGGAATGCAGCTTATTTATGGAAGAAGTTCATATCTGAAATTTATAAAATTCCAATTAAAAAATAAATTATATTTTTAAGATTTATAAGAAATTATTGCAGAATAAAATCCATCACCAGGATAATCCAAGCTAGGTAAAATTTGCTTTTGGCTAACCAATTTTAAAGTTTTGTTTTTTTCAATAAATCGTTCAATTAATAGATTATTTTCATCGGGACAAATAGTACAAGTTGAATAAACTAAAGTGCCATCTTTTTTCAAAAGAGGGAAAATACTCTCCAAAAGTTTTTCCTGTAATAAAGTTAAAGATTTTATTTTTTCTTTACTTAAAGACCATCTAGAATCTGGATTCCTGGAAAGAGTTCCAATGCCTGAACATGGAGCATCTAATAAAATCTTATCAAAATAAGATATAAACTTAGGATTTAATTCAATCAAACTCGTAGCATCAGCCTTAAGGGTATTAACAGATTTCAAATTTAACCTTTCTAAATTTGATTGCAGTATTTTCAATCTTTTTGCTGATCTATCTACGGCAATGATTTCAGCACTATCATTTGTTAATTCTGCAAGGTGGGTAGACTTACTTCCTGGAGCTGCACAAGCATCTAAAATCTTTTCACCTTCTTTTGGATTTAAGAGAGGTGCTATCCACTGAGAAGATCTATCTTGAATTGTCCAAAGTCCATCACTATATCCTGGTAAATTTTTTATAGATCTTGGATTAGATTTTAAAGTAATTCCATTATGTAAATCTTTAATAATTTCAGCATCAATTTTATTTTCATGAAGTACTTTCAAAAAGTTATCTAAATTAGTTTTTAATTGGTTAATTCTCAAATCAATTGATGGTTTTTTATTAAATGCCTTAATGATATTTTCACCCTCGCTATTGCCGACCCATTTATAAAGATCCTTCACAAGCCATAATGGAAATGATTCAAGATATGAAATTCTTTCTTTTCTATCAGAAGATAATTCCGGAAAGATTTTTTGTTCTAATTTTCTTGATGCATTTCTCAATATCGCATTTACAGTTCCCGCTAAACCATTTAAATCTGTTTTTTTAGCTACTTCTACAGTGGTAGAAATAGCAGCAGGAAATGGGATTTTATCCATTTTCAATAGTTGATACAAACCTATATGTAGAAGCCATCTTAACTTTGGAGGCTGCTTTTTATGAGTAATTTTTGATGTATGATCCGTCCAAAGATCAAGAAATTTTCTATACCTTATGCATCCAAAAGATAATTCCGTAATAAAAGCTATATCAAGAGGATTAAATTGATAATTTTTTAAAACCTTTTCAAGAGCATGATCAGAAAAATCACCAGAACTAACTTTTAATAAAATTTCCCAAGCTGCCTTTCTTTGTAAATATCCTATGCTCAAAATATAATTAATTTTTTAAAGATAACTTTAATATACAAAAAATTCAAAAATTTAAACTACTTTTTCAATTGCAGAATTAAACCAAATAAAACCTAAGATAGAAATAAGTGAAAGATTAAATCCTAAAAAAAGAAAGATATTTAAAGAATGGATTCTTTCCCGAAAAAATATTTTTTTCTCTTTTTGATACTTCATTATTAAAATAAAAACTTATTCAGGATTTCAAACGGCAACCAATATTGATAGATCCTGCATCAAGCATTCTGCCTAATTTAATTGCTATGGATTCCTCCAACCTAGTGAAATTAGATTGATGGGTAGTTATCCAATCTAATTCAGAAAAAGTGATAATTCCCGTCGAATTACTTTTTAAAAAAAGTGTTCCAATTTCCATTAGATAAATCTAATTTTTTCTAAGTTAACATCCGTACTTAATATTTCTTCATAACATAATATTCTTTTAATTTTTCAAAGACAACTGTAGGTTATTACTCTTAATTTATTGAATATCTCTTAAAAATTTATCGGCCGTTTTTAAGTGATTATTTAATTTTTCCTCTGACATTTTATCGAGATTTCTCGTTAACATTGCCAGACGATATTGCTTTCTAAAAAAGCTTTCATTATCTTTAATAAATTTCCAAAATAAGCCATCCCATATTTCACACCATGGGCCACTTTTAAAATTAGACATTTTTTTTACATAATTAGAGCTTGATATATATGGCTTTGTTGAAAAGATACCACCATCACTAAACTGACTCATTCCGTAAACATTTGGGACCATAACCCAATCATAGGAATCAATAAACATTTCCATAAACCATTTATAAACTTGGTTGGGGTGAATTCTACATAGAAGCATAAAGTTGCCAACAATCATTAGCCGCTCAATATGATGACAATAACCAAATTTAATAATATTTTTTATAACAACGTCTACTGGTTCAATTCCTGTATTTCCTTGATAAAAAGATTTTGGAATTGGCTTATCTTCAAAATTCCAAAAATTACTATTTCGCATCTTTGTTCC
>LUMM01000068.1_pt1 | contig 24597 bp, 29 predicted proteins | sample 729971 | NCBI WGS metagenome assembly LUMM01 (sample SAMN03860263, study PRJNA289734) | marine metagenome | biome: seawater column; feature: ocean; material: water; isolation source: Red Sea water column Station 22 - depth 50m | place: Saudi Arabia: Red Sea | collected 2011-10-15 | depth 50 m | reverse complement strand
TATACAGACTGAATAAATGGAAGTTTAAAGTTTAAACCAGCTCTCCTAGATGGGCCACTTACTTTCCCTAGTGTTGTAACAACTGCAACTTGTCCAGAAGGTACAACGAATAATGATTGAGTGAGCAAAAGAAAGCCAGTAAAAGACAATACAATCAGTAATGTTGCTGTCCCACCAGGACCTGTTGGCGTGACATTTTTAAATGATGTTGACATTAAATTTTTTCTTTTAATTAATCATATTTAAATAGACTAATTAGTGCATTAGTAAGACATTTAATTAAAATATTTTTTTAATAATTGTAGATTTAAATGTAAAAACTATTTACTTGATATTTTATTTAAATTCTTGCAAAAGTTCTAAATAAAGATCCTCATCTATCTCCCTTATGTCATATTCAGAGGGTAAAACACCATGCTTATGCTCATGTACCGCCATCCAACAAAATTTCTCTATTTCTTCTTTTGAAAAACGAGGGTATTCTTTTACATTCTTAATCAATGAGTTAATGAGAGATTTTGAATAATCTGCCATATTTTTAAAAATAATCTTACTAAAGATTTTATCTAAAGTTATTAGCTTTTAGAGGAATGTTCAAAGACTCTTCCAACTCACTAACAAGCTTAATTGCCAATTGAAGATCATTTTTGCTCTTACTAGCAACTCTGAGTGTTTCTCCATTGATGCTGACATTAATTTTTTTAATTTGATCTCTAATATTTTTACTGATTTTTTTTGCAATTTCTTGTTTAATTCCTTGTTTTAATAAAATTGTCTGTTTAATTCTATTACCACTAACTATTTCAATGTCACCGTAGTCAAATATTTTTAAGGATAAGTTTCTTTTTATTGCCTTTTGTCTAATTATGTCATTTACAGCATTTAAGGTTAGTTCGCTATTGGTGATTATAAAAATATTTTCTTTATCTAATTCAACTGAAGTATCCGTGCCCTTCAAATCGTAACGCTGAGAAATTTCCCTTTTAACTTGATCCAAAGTATTGACTAATTCTTGTCTATCAAAATCAGAAACTACATCAAATGAAAAACTTTCTGCCATAGTAAATTATTAAACGCTAAATATTATTAGCATAAATCATCTTTTAATAAGGGGAAATGGGTTAATTTAATCAAAAAATAACAAACTAACCACTTTGCCCATTTCTTCAGCACATCTACAACTATTTAGCAAAGTTTCACTATCGTGAAAGGCAAAGCATATTAATTGATCGCACCTAGTAATAATTTCTTGATTACAAAGACTACTTGCAAGTGGCAAAGGTAATTCATCATTTTCACTTTTTTCAACCAAATGCATAACCCTCTCAAGTTGATCCTTTATTTCGGGTATTTGTCTATCAAGACTTTGTGGTAATAAAACAGTTAATAATGATGGATTAATATCTAAGACAGCTCGAATAACAGCTGCATTAACACCTTGAGATCCAGAAGTAAGGATATTATGTCCTTCCTCTGCTAACGACCTTGCTATCAACTCAATTAAGTGGATATCTACGACCGGTACGTGTCTACTACCTAAAAAAGCAATTCTCCTTTTCCCATTATCTTGGAGTTTTGCAAGTTCTTGAGCTAAGGCATCAACGCCTTCAGTTGCTGGTAGATCTAAAGAGCGACTCAAAATAATAAAGTTCCTATATTTGAAATTAGCATTTATCTGAAAAATTGCAGGGAAAATCTATCTTTTCGAGAATTCTTTTTAGATTTACATGCTCTTGAACTAATTGAATAGCATAAGAAGCTTTAATTGATTCATGTATTCTGACATGACCAAAAGCTTGTTCAATAATTTCTACGGAGGAAAGAGTATCTAATTCCACCTTTAAAATTGGCACCTCCAATTCCTCTGCTCTATGAATCAATTGTGACAAAGGATCTCCTAAACCAGTTAAAATAAGACATTGAGTCGAAGCCTCCAAAGCAGCAAGTTGGATATCAGTTCTATCAGCTCCAGTAACTACAGCCATATTTCGTCTTCTCCTGAAAAATTCCATTGCAGAATTTACCCCCATTGCACCAATGCTTAATGTTTCAACAAGCAATTGATCTTTTTCAGGGCAACAAATTACTTGGGCATCTAGTCTTCTTACAAGCTCACCTACGGTGACACTTCTAAGAAGTGGTGATTTAGGCATCACTCCAAACACTTCAATATCCAGATCTTTAAGAGAGGGTATTATTTCATTTTTTACTTTTTCGAGTTCTTGCGGCAAAACTCCATTTAATACAACTCCAGCCAATTTCTCACCTAATTGTTTTTTCGCATCAAGTAATGCATCCACACTTTTACAATCTTCCCATAAATTCACAATTAAAACTTTCGCATCTAAATCCTTAGCTAGTTGTGGGAGACTTAAGCCATAAATCATACCCTCATGAAGACTTCCGGCTGCCTCTAAAATATTCAGACCTTCAAAATCATCATTAACCAATCCTTCAATCTGATCAAAACCTTTTCCTGGGAGTAAGTCTTTATTGAAGATTCTTTTTTCAGCTGAGATATTATCCAATAACCCTACTGAAGAAATTAAATTCTCCTCTTCGATATTTAACGTTGATCCAATAAACTTAACATCATCATCTATTAATCCTTCATAAGACATTGAGGGAAGATTTGTAAGTTCAATACACGTTGCTAAAGGTTTTCCAATGCGTACTTTTTTTTTCTTCTGTAAAAGTTTTTTTGCTATCCCAAGAACCATTGCAGACTTACCACTAAATGGCTCACATGAACCAATTAATAATATATCGCTCATAATTAGTAAAATTATTTATCAATAGGTTTAAGATAATATTTTTTTAAGAACTAAACAAATATTTTTTTATGAGTTTAAAAAAATATAAATAATCTTTTTTTGGTAAATTTATTTTAGTTCTTTGGTATCTCATAAAAATCAAGCAAAATGATAAATTCAACCAAAAACGAAAAAACTATAGGGATTACTGGAGCCTCAGGTGCGCTAGGGAAAGAATTAACAAAGTTGTTTCGTCAAAAAGGATATAAAGTGATTGGATTTACTCATAGTAAAACTAATTATGAAATAAATCTTGAATCTCCAAATGAATGGATTAAATGGGAATGTGGGAAGGAGTCGTCATTAAAAAAACAATTAGAGAATATAGACATTTTAATTTTGAACCATGGTATCTATGATTTGAGTAGAGAAAATTCTAATTATGAAAACTCAATTGAGATAAATGCATTAAGCAAATTCAAATTTTTAAATTTATTTGAAGATATTGCTCTAAGCAATGATTCACAAATAAAAAAAGAGATTTGGATAAATACATCTGAAGCAGAAATATTACCCGCCCTAAATCCGTCATATGAGATTAGTAAATCCCTTATTGGTCAATTAGTTTCTTTCAAAAAAAATCTACTGGACAAAAATACAAAGAAAAAATTAATAATTAAAAAAATCATCTTAGGGCCTTTTAAATCAGAATTAAATCCTCTCGGAATAATGAGTCCCAAATTTGTTTCTAAAAAAATTTATGATTTAGCCAATTCAAAAAATTATTTAGTAATAATTAGTCCAAACCCTTTAACCTATATACTTTTCCCATTGAAAGAATTTTTTAATTTTTTGTATTGCCTTATTATCTATAAGTACAAATCTTAGTGTCTAGAAATCTCGATCTGTCAATATTTCAATACCATCTTTTAAAACAACTATTGTATGCTCCCATTGGGCCGATAGTTTTCCATCTTTTGTTATTACGGTCCATCTATCATTTAATGTTTTGCAAAATTTAGTCCCTTCATTAACAATAGGTTCCACCGCTAATGTCATTCCTTCGCGAAGGACGACGTTAGGCAATTCTTTGGTCCGAAAATTAAATACCGATGGTTCTTCATGAAGATTTCGTCCAACTCCATGACCTGTATAGTCTTCTACAACACTAAAGCCATTTTTTACAACAACGTCTTCGATTTCCCCTGCCACATCAAGAAGTGTATTCCCTGCCTTGATTTTCGAAAGCCCCGCATACAATGCTTTAAAAGCTATATCACTAAGTTTTTGAGCCTTTGGACTAACTTCTCCTACACAAATTGATATACAACTATCTCCATGGAAACCATCTAAATATGCCCCTGTATCAATTTTAACCAAGTCACCATTTTTAATTATTTTATTTTTACTTGGAATCCCGTGGACAACCTCATTATTAATACTAGAACAAATACTAGAAGGGAATCCATGGTAGCCCTTGAAACTTGGCACAGCTCCAAAACTTTTTATCCTCTTTTCTGCGAAATCATCTAAATCTTTTGTACTCATTCCAGGTTTAATTAAGTCATTAATTTCTCTCAAAACAGTAGCTACAATTCTGCTAGATTTTTTCATCAAATTTATTTCCCGTGAAGACTTTATTTCGATTCCTCTTCTCCTCTGAATAAAAGGAACTTGATCATTAGCTTTGGAATTATTTTTATTTAACAAAAGATCTGCAAAATGTCTCATTGGAATAAATAATAGTAATAGGTAAATATCTTCAAAATAGCCTTTATGATCTTGGCTACCTTAAATCTATCAATAACAATGGGAAAGAAACGAAAATGAAAACTTTATTTAATTCTAGGCAATTTCATAAGGCTTTGGCGCCCTGGATTTTTCTTCCATTATTTATATCTTCAATTACTGGTCTTCTTTATAGGGTTTCAAAAGATTTACTGGGTTACTCTAGAGAACAAGTTCATTGGTTAATGTCTCTCCATGAGGGCGAATGGCTTGGAGATAATGGAGAACTTATATACGTAATATTGAATTCCCTTGGAGTTTTATGGATGCTCGTAACAGGATTCCAAATGTTTTCAAAAACAATTTCATTTACCAAAAAGGTTACTAAAGGCGAGTCAAAAGGTTAAGATATAGAACTTGTAGGATAATAATGACCAAAATGGCCAAAGAGAAACAAGAGAAGGATTTAGAAACCGGTATTAAAGCTGACGCATCAGTTGATGTAGCAGTTGAACAAAAAGAAAAAAATACGGTTTCTGAGACTACGCAAACCTTAAGCGCATCCAATCTTATTAAGGAATTTGAGAATGAACAATTAAAAAAAGAATTACCTGAAATATATGTTGGGGACACTGTTAAAGTTGGAGTAAAAATTACAGAAGGTAATAAAGAAAGAGTCCAACCTTATGAAGGCGTTGTCATAGCAAAAAGACATGGAGGAATTAACCAGACTATTACAGTTAGAAGAATTTTTCAGGGTATAGGTGTTGAAAGAGTATTTATGCTACATAGTCCACAGGTTGCCTCTCTAAAAGTTGAACGTAGAGGTAAAGTAAGAAGAGCTAAGTTATTCTATCTGAGAGATAGAGTAGGAAAAGCTACTCGCGTAAAACAACGCTTTGATCGATAAAGTTGTAAATTAATCAACTTATTGGTCACAAAGACGCTTATAATCATTTAAATGCGTCGTTAGTTCAGTTGGTAGAACGCAGGTCTCCAAAAAAAACTAATTATTTCTGTAAATCCTCAAATTAATAAATTTTTTTTATTACAACCCCATAAATTAAGTATTATGATCTGATAATTTTAAGAATGAAGTTCTAAATAAATTTAGAACAAAACTCTGGGACCGTAGTTCAACTGGTTAGAGCACCGCCCTGTCACGGCGGAAGTTGCGGGTTCGAATCCCGTCGGTCCCGTTTTTTCTAAAAGAAATTTGGAAAAACGTTTAAGACTAGCCCCGAGTCCAACGGGTTTATTTCATATTGGGACAGCGCGAACAGCACTATTCAATTGGTTGTATGCACAAAAAATAGGTGGAAAATTTCTTATCAGAATAGAAGATACAGATTTTCTTCGATCTAAATCTGAATATACAAAAAATATATTAGAGGGCTTGAAATGGCTTGGACTTAAATGGGATGAAGAACCTATAAAGCAAAGTGACCGAATTTCGATTCACAAAAGTTATATCAAAAAACTATTGGAATGTGGAGCTGCATATAGGTGCTTTACATCAGAAGATGAAATATCTGAATTAAGAGAAGAACAAAAAAAGAAAGGATTACCTCCAAAGCATGATAATAGACACAGAAGTCTTTCAAAAGAAGAAATAGAAACATTCATATCCCAAGGGCGGACTTCAGTAATAAGATTTAAGATTGATGAAAAAATTGATATTAAATGGGTAGATCAGATAAGAGGCGAAATCAAATGGCAAGGGAAGGATTTGGGCGGTGATTTAGTTTTATCAAGAAGGGCTAAGGGATATGAGATTGGTGATCCTTTGTATAATCTTGCAGTTGTAGTTGATGATAATTTCATGAATATTACTCACGTTGTAAGGGGTGAAGACCATATCTCGAACACTGCAAAACAAATATTGATTTATAAAGCATTAAATTTTAATTTACCAACTTTTTCGCATACACCCTTAATACTAAATAGCGAAGGGAAAAAATTATCTAAGAGAGATTGCGTTACTTCAATCGACGAATTTAGAGAAATGGGATATTTACCTGAGGCCCTATCGAACTATATGGCATTTTTAGGTTGGTCTCCAAAATCTGCCGACAGAGAAATACTTTCACTTGAAGAGATATCTGAAATTTTTGACTTATCAGAAATAAATAAAGCTGGAGCCAAATTTAGTTGGGAAAAACTCAACTGGATTAATTCTCAATATATAAAAAATATGGAATCAATAAAGTTAATTGAGATCATGAGAAAATACTGGGATGACAATGGTTGGGAGCCGCCATCTCAAGAATGGGCTAATAAATTAGCAATTTTGATTAGAGACTCTATGACTCTTTTAAAAGATTCAATTGATCAATCAAAACCATTTTTCTTAATACCTACAATTCAAAAAGAAGGTCAAGATTTTCTGGAAAACCGGGAAAGCAAATTATCTTTAAAACTAATCTTAAATTATTTAATTGAGCAAAATACTATAAAACTAAATAAAGAGAAAGCCAAAGAAATAATAAACGAAATCTCAAAAAAGCATAATATTAAAAAAGGGATATTAATGAAATCATTAAGAGTAGCCTTTTTTGGATCTCTCAGTGGGCCAGATTTAATTCAAAGTTGGGAGCTTTTCGCAGAGAGTAAAACTGATAGAACTCGAATTGAAAGATGTCTTTAATCAATCAAAATTATTTTTATGGCCTAATTCAAGTCTATTTGCCAAAGGTTTAGCTGAAAGTCCTTGTATTCCTACTGTCATCAAAATAGTAAGAAAAACTAAACCTTGTAGACGGCCAGCCCCAAGGATACCAGCCTGCTCTAATCTGATAGAAAAAAGAGAAGCTACAGCTGCAGTAACAATACCTCTTGGGGCTAACCAGGCTAAAAATATTTTTTCTTTTAAGTTCAAGTCTCTCCCCATAGTTGCTATCCAGATAGAGATAGGGCGAACAATTACCATCAACATAAAAACGCAAACAACCCCTCCCCAGCCAAGCGGACTTAATTCACCCCAAGAAACGTCAGCGGCCAAAAGAGGGAAAAGAACTGTTATTGCTAATTGAGCTAATTCACCTATTAGATTATCCAATCTCTCCTTATCTATAACTTCTCTTTTGCCTACAATAAAACCTGCCGCGACTGAAGCCGGCAAGCCTGATTCTGGTAAAAAATATTCGCAAATTCCATACACAAGGAAAATAAATCCAAGGGTAACTTGAAGCTCTATACCAAATGAGGCTTCATTTTTTATTTTTTTTAAAATTTCTGATAGTAACCATCCTGCACTTAATCCGATTAAAACTCCTCCCCCTAATCTTTGCATTAATGCTATAAATACATCGTTAATCCCACGAAGGTCCCCTAAAGTCAATTCTAAAAGCAGTAATGCTAGTACTGCACCAATTGGTTCAAGCAGCAACCCCTCAGCTTTTAAAACTTCCGAGAGTGGGGAAGCTAATTTTATTTGTTCCACTAATGGAGAGACAACTGTTGGTCCAGTAGCTAGAACTATGGCACTATATATTCCTGCGACTTGCCATGAGAGGCCAGCCAGCCAATGAGCAATGAAAATTCCAGCTGATAATGAAATAAAAAGTCTTACCAATGAAATTTTCAAAACAGTATTTCTTATATTCCCCTCAGGCAGTTTTAAATTTAATCCCCCTTCAAAAAGAACCAAACAGACCAAAAGCCCCACAATAGTTTCAAGCCCTTGCCCGAGATCTAAAGGCTCAACAAGTCCCAATCCTGATCTTCCAATTAATAATCCAGAAAGCAATAAAATAACAACACTTGGGAATCCTGTAAAAGAAGAAAATAATCGAGCGCAAGCGCCTGCAAATACAGTTATTTTATTTCTATTAAGAAAACTGGCTTATTAAAGCAATAATTATAAAAATAATTCCTATACCAACAGTTGCCATCCTTCCATTCCATATTTCAGCTTGAGGGGTAAAACCTCTTTTCCACAAATTCAATTCCTTTTTATCAACAAAGTTTTTTGTCTCTTTAATCTCGATTTTAGGTTGTTTGTTCATTGAAATTAGAAAGGAGGGTTTTCTTCATAAAGGGTATTTGCTTGTTCAATTGATAGTCTTCCTGCGACACCTAATTTAAGGGAACTTAAATGATCCTTAAATTTGATTCTGAACAACGCCGCCGCTCCAATCATTGCCGCATTATCTGTACAAAGATCAAGAGGCGCTAAATGAACTTTAATAGATTTTTTACTAGCTTCACTAATCATCATTTTTCTTAATGTATTGTTAGCAGCCACTCCCCCAACCACAACTACATTATCCAAGCTATGATCTTCTGCGCATTTTATTGTTCTCTCTACCAAGACCTCTGCCACTACTCTCTCAAAACTTGCAGCAATATCTGGAATTGGAACGGTCTTCCCAGCCAAATTTATTCTCTCAACTAATCTTAATACGGCAGTTTTTAAACCACTAAAAGAGAAATCATATTTAAGAAATCCACCTTTTTTATCAGAGATCTTACATTTTGGTAAATTAAATTTCATTGGGTCCCCATTTTTAGCAATCTTTTCAATTGCCGGTCCTCCTGGATAACTAAGACCTAATAGTCTGCCAACTTTATCAAAGGCTTCTCCAGCAGCATCATCAAAACTTTTCCCAAGTCTTTGCATCCCCCTACTATCATCTACCTTTATCAATTCAGTATGCCCGCCGCTAACAAGTAATGTAAGAAAAGATTTCTTTGGATAGTTTTCTGAAAATAGAATTGAAGATAAATGCCCCTCCAAATGATGAATTCCCAAAAATGGTTTTGAATGTAACATGCAAAGTGATCTTGCAGTTATAGAGCCAACTCGTAAACAACCAACTAATCCAGGAGCTACAGTTGACGCAATATAATCGACTTCCTCAATTTTAATTTTTGCTTCTTCTAGAGCCTTATCTAAAACAAAAGGTAATAATTCTAAATGCTTTCTAGCTGCAAGTTCAGGCACAACTCCTCCCCATTTTGAATGATCTTCAATTTGAGAGGCAATTATATTTGAATGTATTCTGAAAGTATCGCCAATATTAGAAACTATTGAGACAGATGTCTCATCACAACTTGTTTCAATAGCTAAAACTTTATGCATTTTTGATTCAACTTGTTCTATTTTAATATTAATTTCTTACTTAACACACTATAAGGAATTAAAGATTGCAACTTATGAAATTCTTTTTTTCAATCATAACCTCAGTTTTTCTGTTCCTCGGAATTACTCCAATTGCTCTAGCTGCAAATGGGCCTGCCTTAAACGCAGATAGAGCTAGCACAGAATATACCGCTTCAGCCCTCACAAAATGCTCTGAAAATCCTAAATTCATTGAGAGAGCAAATTCTGCAACTACTCAAAAAGACATAGCAAGATTTGAAAGATATGGAAAAGCATCATGCGGAGATGATGGTCTTCCTCATTTAATAATTGGACCTCCTCTTGAGCCATGGGGGGCCCTTCTAAATAGAGGTCATGAAGGAGATTTACTTATTCCCGGAGTATTGTTCATTTACATTGCTGGAATTATAGGTTGGTCAGGAAGAGAGTATCTCATTGAATCAAAAAAGACTAAGAATCCAGCAGATCTTGAGATCATTATTGACCTAGACTTAGCCAGAAAATGTCTTGTAAAAGGAGCCCAATGGCCTCTTCTTGCTAATAAACAAGGTAGAAATGGAGATTTAAGAGAGAAAGATAACAATATTACACTTAATGGTCCTCGCTAAACATCCTTAAAAAACTTTCATAAAACAAATGTTCAAAATTCTAAACACAAAATTTGTCAGATCTGCTCCAGTGGTAGCAGCAATTTGGCTAAGCCTTACAGCTGGAATAATTATTGAATTTAATAGGTTTTTCCCAGATTTATTATTCCATCCAATGAGTTGATAAATAGAAAATAATCAAGTTTTTATTAACTTGATTATTTTTTTTGCTGTTTCATCAACATTGTGATTTGTTAATGCAAAATCAAATTCATTTGATACTGAAATCTCATAATTAGCCCTTGAGAGTCTTTTTTTAATTGCCTCTTCTTTTTCTGTACCTCTATTTCTTATTCTTCTCTCTAACTCTTCTTTATCCGGAGGAAGTAAAAATATTGACTGTGAATTAGGAAACTTATTTTTTATTTGCCTTGCACCCTCTACTTCAATTTCAAGTAGTACGGTAAATCCCTTTTTTATTTTCTCATTAACAGAAGACAAAGGCGTTCCATAGTAGTTTCCAGCAAATTGAGCCCATTCAAGGAAAAGGTTTTGTTCAATCATTTCTTTAAACTTTTCTTGGTTTAAGAAATAATAATTTTCTCCGTCCTTCTCTCCCTCTCTAGGTTCTCTAGTAGTTGCAGATATTGAAAGCCAAAAATTTTTTTCTTTACCTAATATTTCTTTAACAACTGTTCCTTTACCTACCCCGCTGGGTCCAGTAAGGATAATAAGTTTTTTTTGATTTTTCATATTAAATTTTTTACAGTAAAATAAACATCTTGTGAATTAAAAAGGAATAATGCAAAAAGGTGTTCCACAGATAATGGATATTACATCTATTAGATCTGTCTTGCATTATTTGACAAAGAACATCTTACCTACAAAGTTTGAGACTGCCCAACAACCAGAGCCTAATACAATTCAATTATGTTTCAGAGGAGTTGATTCTCAAACATGGTTAGAAGTTTCATGGAATGGAGACTCTCCAAGAATACTAAAGATAAATAAGCCAGAAAAGATTGGGAGAGAAAGCACACTTTCTAAACAAATAAGATACGGATTAAAGTATATGGCTTTAATTTCGATTGATCAAGATGATTTCGAGAGAGTTATAAAATTTAGTTTTGCGAAAAAACCTGGAGATGAAATTAATAAGTATTTAATTTTTGAATTAATGGGAAAACATAGTAATATTTTTTATCTGGATAATAAACATAAAATAATTGCCGTTGGTAAACAAATTAAATCAAGTCAATCTAGTTTTAGAACAATTTCAACAGGATCAATTTATTCTGGCCCTCCAGTCAATCTCAAAAAACAACCTAGAGAAGATGAGTCTTTTCAATCATGGAAAGACTCAATTTCAATAGTACCTGAGTCTTTGAAATACTGTTTAATAAATACCTATCAAGGAGTAAGCCCTATCCTCACAAAACAATTAGAGGTTGTTAGCGCAACTGTTAATTCAGAAATAATGGAAAAAAATATTGATTTCATTAGCAACTCAGACTTAAAGGAGATATTTAAAAATTGGAAGATTTGGATAAACAGGTTTAAAAACAATAACTTTAACTTTTCTACATTCAACAAAGATTTTTATTGCGTTTGGTTTTTTGATAAGGAAATTAATTGCGAAAATAAAATAGATTTATGCACAAGCTTAGAGAATTATTATGATTATCATCTGAAACAAAAAAAACTTGAATTATTGGAAAAGAAAATTGAAGGGATAATTTTTAAACAGACCAATACTGAGAAAAAGAATTTAAATATTCAATATGATCTTCTGACAAAATCAGAAAACTACGAGATATATAAAGAAAAAGCTGATATTATATTTTCTTCACATGAAATTAAAAAACAAGACATTATAAAGGGACAAAAACTATATAAAAAATCAAAAAAACTAAAGAGATCTAGAGAATTAATAAAAGAAAGACTAAATATTTACAAAACAAATATAGAGAGATTAGACGAATTCACTACGCTTCTAGAAAATTTAAATTCTTTAAATCATGAAAAACTTTCTATGAGAATCAAACTACTAGAAGAAATTATGGAAGAAATTTGTAACGAGTTTAATATCAATATCAAGAAGCAAAGAGAAGATCAGAAAAGTACATATGAGATAGAGTCTTCACCAATTCAAGTTGACACTCCCACAGGATTAAAGCTTCAGGTAGGGCGAAATATGAGGCAAAATGACTTAATAAGCTTTAAGTTCTCAAAAAAAGGCGATTTATGGTTTCATGCACAGGAATCACCAGGCAGTCATGTAGTTTTGAAGTCTTCATCTCAAGTAGCATCTGAACAAGATCTTCAAATAGCTGCAGATTTAGCTGCTTTATTTAGTAAGGCAAAAAGAAACATTAAAGTTCCAATTAATTTAGTAAAGATTAAAGATTTGCAAAAAATCAAAAACGGAGGACCGGGTTGCGTTTCCTTTAAAAATGGAGAAATTATTTGGGGAAATCCTACAAGAGGAGAAGATTACATTAAAAAAAATCTTAAAACAGTAATTTAGTTTATAATAAAAAAAATTTTTAAATCTAAATGTTTGATTTTCTTTTAGGCACTCATGAATTTTTAGGAAATCATAGTTTTCCAGAATTTATTGTTGGATATCTATTTGGTGCTGCATTAATAATTGGAGCTCCTACTGTTTTCTTACTACTTGCCTTCGTAAGCGCTTTAATGAAAACAAATGGGAAAATGGGTGGATATAGAGAATATGAAACTTATGGTGAATCATCTTTAAATGATGCCCCTCCTTTCTTATTACCAGATCCAACAAATCCTAAATTAAGCAAATAATTAAGTTTATCGAAAAATAAATTGGACTTTGACAATAGTAGTTTTAAACCTTTTTCTTACACAATTTTTATCAAATAATAATGAGAGGTACAGGTCAAAGTGAAAAAAAATTATCAGATTCGATGACTTTTAGTGATCATTTAGAGGAGCTTCGTCAAAGGATACTAAACTCAATTTACTCAATACTTATTTCAATATTCTTTAGTTTTCTCATCATAAAGCCATTAATATCTTTTTTAGAAATTCCAGCTGGTGATATTCATTTACTACAACTTGCTCCAGGAGAGTTTTTATTTGTCGCTATTAAAGTTGCAGGTTACAGCGGATTGATAGTTTCTATGCCTTATATTTTTTATCAAATAATATTATTCATTTCTCCTGGTTTAACAAAACAAGAAAAAAGCCTTATCTTGCCTGCAGTTTTTGGTTCAGGTCTTCTGTTTTTTTTAGGATTAATTTTTTCATGGTGGATATTAGTCCCTGCAGCAATAAATTTCTTCATTAGTTTCGGTGCTGATATTGTTGAACCAACTTGGTCTATAGAAAGATATTTTGATTTTGTTCTCTTATTAATGTCTAGCACTGCAATAGCTTTTCAATTGCCAGTATTACAATTTATTCTTGGTTCTCTTGGAATAATCACAACAGAAAAAATGATTTCGAATTGGAAGATAGTTGTAATTTCCTCTGCAATATTATCTGCAGTGATTACCCCTTCAACTGACCCATTGACTATGTCATTGCTATCTATATCGATTGTGTTTTTATTTTTTGTGGGTACTGGATTAACTTACTTATCAGAAAATCTTAAGTCAAAAACTCTTTCATCTTCTCATTAAGATCTAATTGCAAGCTGACAGCTCTACCTAACCTTGGCTTAGCATTGACTTTCTTTAGCCATTCCCTTACTTCTTCTGAATATCCACATCTATTTAAAATCTCGATTTTATCAGCTATCGATTTTTTATATTCATCTTCACTTAAAGGGAATGATTCCTGTCCAAGAAATCCCCACATCATTTGAAAATAAACGAATTTTCCTCTTCTAAAGAGTCTAAAATCATATTTTTTCCCCCAGCGATGAATCAAATAATGTATAACTTCATCTACTAGCAATGGGTTCATTTAAATCAATTAATTAAGACTTCCTAAACTTTTACTTTAAATTATTAAAAGTCCTATCTATTTGCAACAGAAATTGAACAATTTGCTCCATAATAACTAATAAATAACAGAACCAAGTAGCGAATGACTCAATTAAGTTCCAATGATGTCCCTTCTATGGGTCGAAGGCAATTTATGAATCTTCTTACATTTGGTACTGCAACTGGTGTAGCTTTAGGAGCCCTTTACCCTGTAGCGAATTATTTCATGCCTTTAAGAGCAGGCGGTGGTGGAGGTGGAACTTCTGCTAAAGATGAATTAGGGAATCCAATAACTAAGACAGGTTGGTTAGCTACCCATCAAGCAGGAGACAGAAGTCTAGTTCAGGGTCTAAAGGGAGATCCAACTTATTTAATAGTTAATGAGGGTGGGGAAATAGGAGAATTTGGTTTAAATGCAATTTGTACTCATTTAGGTTGTGTTGTCCCATGGGATAGTGGTGCTAATAAATTCATATGTCCTTGTCATGGCAGTCAGTACGATACTAACGGGAAGGTAGTAAGAGGGCCTGCGCCTTTATCTTTAGCTCTAGCTCATGTCGATATTGAAGATGATGCTGTACTCGTCAAACAATGGTCAGAAACTGACTTTAGAACTAATGAAAATCCATGGTGGGCATAAAAAAAATGAAAGGTCTTAAAAATCAAATCATGAAAAAAACAAGTTTATTTATCTGTACTCTGCTTTTCATTTCAAGCATTGTATTTTATCCAGAGATCAGTTTTGCTTATCCATTTTGGGCTCAGCAAAACTACGAATCCCCAAGAGAAGCCACAGGTAAGATAGTCTGTGCAAATTGTCATCTAGCTCAGATGCCTACAATTGCAGAGGTTCCACAATCTGTTGGAGCAGACAGTGTTTTCAAAGCTGTAGTCAAAATACCCTACAAAAATGATTTAAAAGAGATAGGGGCTGATGGTTCGGAAGTCCCATTACAAGTTGGTGCTGTTGTAATGCTGCCTGATGGCTTTAAACTTGCTCCACAAGAAAGATGGACCGAAGAAATAAAAGAGGAGACAGAAGGGGTTTATTTCACTAACTACAGTGAAGAGAAAGATAATATCATTATTGTCGGACCTTTACCTGGCGATACCAATAAAGAAATCGTTTTCCCTGTACTTTCCCCTGACCCATCCACTAATAAAGAATATCACTATGGGAAATACTCGTTACATATTGGAGGCAATAGAGGTAGAGGTCAGGTATATCCAACTGGAGACAAGAGCAATAATGTAGTATTCACTTCTTCCACCGCAGGAACTATAAATTCAATAGAAACAATTGAAGATGGTAGCTATCAAGTCAATATAGAAAACGATAATGGTGAAATAACTACTGAAGCAGTGCCTGTTGGTCCTCAACTTATCGTAAAAGCGCAAGACAAAATTAATGTAGGTGACCCTCTTACTAATGATCCCAACGTTGGTGGCTTTGGGCAATTAGATGCTGAGGTTGTACTTCAGAGCCCTTATAGAGTTATTGGATTGATTGCATTCTTCATTGGTGTAGGCTTAACACAAATACTTTTAGTATTAAAGAAAAAACAAGTAGAAAAAGTGCAAGCAGCAGAGGGTATCTAACTTTCTCTAAATGCTTATACTTCAAGCTTTTATACAATCTCCAGGAGAAACTTTTTTAAATTTAGGATTTATAACTATTAGATGGTACGGACTTCTTATTTCGGTTTCAGTTTTAATAGGCCTATTTGTCTCTAAAAAACTAGCAAAGGCAAGAAATATTAACCCAGAGTACATTAGTGAAATACTTCCATCATTAATAATCTCTTCAATAATTGGAGCTAGAGCTTATTACGTAATTTTTGAGTGGAGGCAATATAGCGGAGAGAACTTTTTTACTTCTTTTGAACTATTCAATAACATCATTCAAATACCTTCTTTTCTTGCAGTTTGGGAAGGAGGCATAGCAATCCATGGAGGTCTAATTGGAGGATTAATATCTATTATCTATTTCTGTAAGTCGAAAAAAATTAATTTAAAAACTTTTATAGATATATTAATACCCTCGATTATTCTTGGACAATCAATAGGAAGGTGGGGAAATTTTTTCAATAATGAAGCCTTTGGAGTTCCTACAAATTTGCCTTGGAAATTATTTATACCTATCCAAAATAGGCCTTTAGAATTTATTAATTATGAATTTTTTCATCCTACATTTCTCTATGAGTCATTGTGGAATCTTTTAATTTTCATCGTCCTTATTATTACCTTTAATAAACAAAATAAAACAGATTTTTTCAGGCCTGGCTTTATTAGCTGTCTTTATTTAATAAGTTATAGCTTTGGAAGATTCTGGATTGAAGGTTTAAGAACTGACCCACTATGCATTGGTGGACTTCCACCTTTCTGTGATGGCGGTATAAGAATGGCTCAATTTATAAGTATTTTTCTATTTTCTTCTGGATTAATTGGAATATTTTTTTTAAGATTGAGAACATATAGTGGGAAAAATAGAAAGAATGGATAACAAAATATCCTTTATTGGTGTTGGTCCAGGCGATCCAGAATTATTAACTTTAAAAGCATTAAAAAAGATAAAAATTGCAGATGTCATTATTTGGACTGATTCTCTAATTCCTGAAAAGATTTTAGATTCTGCTAAAGAAGGTTCTGAAAAAATAAAAACGAGTTCACTTAACTTAGAGCAAATCACCTCAATTATGATAGAAAAATTTCAGGCAGGGAAAACTGTTGTAAGGTTGCATGATGGAGACCCTTGCCTTTTTGGAGCAATTAGAGAGCAAATCGAAATTTTAAAAAACGAAAAAATTGAAATCGAGGTTGTTCCTGGAGTAAGTGCTTTTCAAGTTGCTGCAGCATATCATGAAGCTGAGTTAACCATCCCTGACGTAACGCAAACAATAATTTTAACTAGAGCAGGAGGTCGAACAGGGATGCCCGAAAAAGAATCTCTGAAAGATCTTGCGAAACACAATTCCTCTATATGTCTATATCTAAGTGCTAGGCATGTGAAAAGGTCTCAAGAAACTTTACTAGAGTTTTACCCTCCAGAGACTAAAGTGATTGTTGGATTTAGAGTATCTTGGGATGATGGTTGGACATCATTAATAGAATTAAAAGATATGGAAAAATTTTCTATTGAGAAAAAACTAATTAGAACAACCATTTACATAATTAGCCCAGCAATTAGTAATTCTCAAAAAAGATCTAATCTTTATAATCCATCTTATAAGCATCTCTTTAGGAATAAATAATCTTAAAGTTGATAGAAAAATATTAATTACTATAATTAGTAAAAATTTATTTGCTTTGAAAGAAATAAAATCTGTTTCGGGAATCAACAATAAAGGAGGAGATTCCTCTTTAAAGAGAATCGGAAATTTCATTAAAGAGGCTAGGTTAAGTAAAAATCAATCAATTGAAGAATTGGCTTCTGATTTAAAAATTGGAGCTCATCAACTTGAAGCCATAGAGGAAGGTAATGAAGAAAAACTACCTGAAAAAGTATTTATCAAAGCAATGATTAGACGGATTTCACAGAAGCTAAAACTTGATACAGAATTTTTAATGGATGAATTCAAGACAGAGAGGAAAGAAGTGAAAATTGAAGAAATAGTTGAAGAAGTTTCCAAAAAAAATTATAAATCTAGGCAATCTAAGAATTTTAATCCACTAGGATTCCTAATATTTATTTTAATTTCAGGCTTTCTCGGACTAATCGCCTCGTCCTTAATTTTCAATTTATTTTCAGATTCTTCTCAGAATCAAACTCCAAAACAAGAACTTATTAAAAAAACTAAATAACTTTTAAATCCAAATTCTTTAGTTCTTTTATTACATTACGGCATAATCCTAAGTTCCATTTTTCAAGAAGAAGATCATGGTTTCTATCTAAAGGTAAAAGTTGAAATGTAAGATTATTTTCCTGCAATTTTATTTGAACTGAGGAGATCACCTTGTCAGGTCTTTGATCAAGAGCTGCTGCTAGTCTCAGGATTAATGACATTTCAAGAACTAATGTTTTATCTTCTTTGGATATTAAATTTTGCCAAGACTCATGTCTTTTCTTGGGTAGAGTCTTTCTATGGTATCTAGCAATTGAAGCAATAATATTTGTTTCTGCTTCAGAATATCCCAACAACTCACAATTTTTTATTAAGTACCAAGAGTGTTTGTGATATGAACCAACATTCACATATTTCCCACAATTATAAAGATTAGAAGCTGCCCAAAGAAGTTCTTTAGCTTTAGGGTCATTATCGCTATGAAAGATATTTTTAGTCTGATCATAGATTTGAAAGGCAATATCAATAACTTTCTCAGCTCTTGTATTATCTACTCCAAACTTTCTGGCCTGATGAACTATAGTTGTTTTTCTAATATTGCCTTGAATATTTAACTCATTTTTAATTATCCCTTTACGAAGCATCCAATCCACAACCAAACCCTCTCGAAGCGCCCTCTCACTTATTATTAATTCATTAAAGTTCAACATCTCCATTGCGGTGTTTAATATCAATGCTCCTGGAATAATTATTTCTGCTCTTCTCTCACTTAATGAAGGTATTTTCTTGATTTCCGAAACTGGCAATTTAATTAGTTTTTCCAATACATTTTGTAAATTTTCCCTTTTAAATTTATAACCATGCAACTTTTGTTTAGATTCTCCCAAATCATCTGAAATCAAATTTCCTAATGAGGTTGCAGTGCCACTGGTTGCAATCATAGATAAAGTCTTATCTCCCTTAGATCTACTCTTTATTTTTCGAACAGATGGTTCTAAAGATCCTTTAATAAAAGTTGTTAGAAAACTCGATCTTTCTGAATTTATAGACTCTTTATTTAAAAAATCATTTTTAAGTCTTACCGCACCAATTCTCGAACTGGTAAGAGCTATAGCATCTTTTTTATCAGCAAGTATTAATTCTGTAGATCCTCCTCCAATATCTATGATTACAAAAGACTGATCTTCAAAAGCCATACCAGAAAGAACACCAAGGTAAATTAATCTGGCTTCCTCAGAACCACTTATCATTTCTATTTGAATATCAGTTTCATCAAGAACTCTTCTAATAAAATCTTGACCGTTTGGAGCTTCCCTAACTGCACTTGTTGCTGCTGTTACTATTTGTTTTACTCCATTACTTTTACAATATTCCTTAAATCGCTTAAGAGTAACTAATGCTCTTTGGATTGATTCTTCAGTAAGATTACCCTCCTCATCTCTTTCTCCAAGACGAGTGGTTGATTTATCAGTGAATTTTATTGAAAATGATTTTAATTCTAGATTAATTTCTGCTACCAAGAGATGTGTAGAGTTAGTTCCAATATCTATAGAAGCTACTAAAATTTGCTTTTCTTGAAAATATCTTAAATCTTGTTTCTGTATCATTTCTTTTTATAAGATGCAGATATCTTTAATCCATTAATAAATATACCCAAGATTGATTATTAAATAATAGAAATCATTTAATCCTAGTAAGATTATTTAAAGTTATGAAATATACAATAGGTCATATGCAAAATAAAAATCGACAAATTAAATTAAGTACTTTTTTTGAATTATTAAGGTGGAATAAGCCGACTGGAAGAATGATCTTACTTATTCCTGCTGGATGGAGTTTATATTTAACCCCAGATGCTAATCCAACATTTTTAATGTTGCTAAGAATAATACTGGGAGGACTACTAGTAAGTGGATTAGGCTGCGTGGTTAATGATATTTGGGACAAAAAAATTGATCAAAGAGTTGTTAGGACAAAAAATAGACCTCTAGCTGCAAATAAAATCAGTCTTAAAACAGCTTATTCAATTCTTTTCTTTTTAATTTTATGTAGCTTCTTTTTAACTTTGTCACTACCTCAACCTGGAAGAATCCTTTCCATTTCACTTGCTTTTTTAGCTTTACCTATTATTTTAATTTATCCTTCTGCCAAAAGATGGTTTAAATATCCTCAATTAATCTTATCCATATGCTGGGGTTTTGCTGTCTTAATTCCCTGGGCCGCAAATGAAGGCAATTTAAATAGTATTGTTTTATTATTTTGCTGGCTAGCTACCATTTTTTGGACTTTTGGCTTTGACACGATTTATGCTTTAGCAGATAAAAAATATGATATCAAAATTGGAATAAATAGTTCCGCTGTTAACCTCCAGAACAATACAAGAATAACTATTCAAATTTGTTATTTTTTAACTTCTAGTTTTCTCGCATTATGCGGATTTATTAATCAAATGGATTTTATTTTTTGGCCAATTTGGCTTACAACGTCAATCTTAATGCAGAGAGATATACTAAAAGTATTTCCTGAGGAAAAGCAATCAATAAAAAATATTGGGAATCACTTCAAAAATCAATCAATTTATGGAGGAGTCCTTTTATTAGGAATTATTATTGCCTCATAAATTCTAAATATGGTTTTTAGATTAAAAAAAGGGGATTTAATAGATATTTTAGCTCCAGGCTCCTTTATTGATGAAGACGAAAATTTTCAAAAAGGCATAGAAATCTTAAAAAACTGGGGCTTGGAAATTAATGAAAATAATTCTCTATCAAAAAAATTTGGTTATTTTGCAGGTGATGATCTAACTAGATTTGAAGAACTGGAAAAAGCACAAAATAGTAAGCTAATCATTTTTGCAAAAGGAGGCTGGGGTTCAGCAAGACTTTTAGAAAAAGAACCTTCTTGGCAGCATGGTTTAATGCTTGGATTCTCAGATACATGTTCTTTATTACTATCTAAATATTCTCAAGGATTTATAGGTTCTATTCATGGCCCAATGGTTACTGGCCTTTTCAAAGAGCCAGAGTGGAGTCTTGAGAGATTAAGAAATTTACTTTTTGAGGGATATGTTGAGGACATAAGAGGAATTCCTTTAAGAGCTGGAAAAGCTAAAGGAGAAATTATCGTTTCTAACTTAACTATTGCTACTTTTTTAATTGGTACTAATCACTTTCCAGATTGCAAAGGGAAAATAATAATTTTTGAAGATATTAATGAAGATATTTATAAAATTGATCGCATGTTGACTTACCTCAGAATGACTAAAACACTTTCTGAAATTGCTGGTATTGGATTCGGAAGTTTTTCTAATGATTCCTGCGACCTTGAATGGAAAGATTTACTAAAAAACTGCATTATTGAAAGACTCCAAGAGTTTGATTTTCCTATTCTTTTTGACCTCCCAATAGGCCACATATCGGGAAATGCTTGCATTCCTTTAGGATACGAAGCCACCTTAAATGGTGATGATGGCATTCTTAGTATCGATACACCTTTTTAACTAGGGGTTCTTCACAAAAAGTTTTGCTATTTTCAAATCTATAGGGGATGTAATTTTTATATTTGAATAAGTTCCTTCAATAATCTTCACTTTCCAATTAAGCATTTCGAAGAGAGAAGCATCATCTGTGACTTTCCAGTTTTTATCAATTGCCATCTTATGAGCTTTTTTTAATCTATCTACTAAAAAGCCCTGAGGAGTTTGCGCTGCCCATAAATAATTTCTATCTGGTGTTTCTTTAATAAAACCTTCATTATCAACAATCTTTATTGTGTCAGTTACCTTAGTAGCCAAAATTACAGCTTCATTTTCATCTAATTGCTTGGCACAAAGGTCTATCAATTCAGGATTAATTAGACATCTAGCACCATCATGTATTAAAACTTTTTCAGCATCTTTTGGTAACGCTTTTAAACCATTAAAAACTGACTGTTGTCTGGTGTCACCACCATTAATCCAATGAACTTTATGGGCAAAATCCTTTGCTGAATTTAATAATAAATTTTTATCTTTCGGTTGCCCAATTATTCCAACCCAATTTGTTGAGCTTGCAGAAAATACAGATTTAAGTGTCCAATAAATCAAAGACTCTCCCTCTAAATCAATAAGTAATTTATTTTTTCCAGCTTTCATTCTGCTACCGCTCCCTGCAGCTGGTATTAAAAAGTGCACAATAGAAGGTCTTAATATTTTCTAGACAATTATAAATAAAAGCAATATCTTTACACAAATAGTACTACGATTGAAAATTATAAAATTTCATAATGTCCAATACAGATTCATTATCAGGCAAAGTTGCTTTAATCACTGGAGCTAGCAGAGGAATTGGTAAAGAAATTGCTTTAGAACTAAGCCGCTTAGGAGCAGAAGTTTTTATTAATTACTCTTCTTCTGATGAAAAAGCTGAAGAAGTTGTAAATTCAATAAAAAATTCAGGAGGTAAAGCTCATAAATTAAAATTTGATGTTTCAAAAGAGGATTCTGTCAGTTCAGCTTTTGAAGAAATAATCAAAATTAATGGCACCATTGATATCCTCATTAACAATGCTGGAATTACTAGAGATGGACTATTGATGAGAATGAAATCGGAACAATGGGATGATGTATTAAATACAAACTTAAAAGGGGTTTTTCTTTGTACAAAATATGCTTCAAAATTTATGATGAAAAAAAGAAGTGGTAGCATCGTAAATATTTCATCTGTTGTTGGAATAATTGGTAATCCCGGTCAAGCAAATTATTCTGCAGCTAAAGCTGGAGTTATTGGATTCACCAAAACTTGTGCTAAAGAATTTGCTTCAAGAGGTATAAACGTAAATGCAATAGCTCCAGGCTTTATAGAAACAGAAATGACTGAAAAACTTAATACTGAAGAGATACTTAAAGTTATCCCTTTAGGGAAATTAGGAAGTTGTACTCAAATTGCAAACTTAGTGTCATTCTTAGTTTCAAGTGATGCAGGAAGTTACATTACAGGGCAAACAATCAGTATAGACGGGGGTATGAGTATTTAGTTATGTACTTTCATAAGGCTGGCCTAATTCATCTCTCAACCTTCTAATTTTTTGTAAAAGTTTTAGTCTTCGACTTCTAGCAGTTAATGTCAAGAAAAATCTTAAAGGAAAGTATATTAGTGTCATAGCAATCGCGAGGATTGCGGTAAGAGTAAAAATAAGATTATTTGTTTCTTCCATAACTTAAAGATACTCTTATTTGAGTTAATTTGTATGTCCTATTAAAAGAAATTCGGCTTTCCCCACTTAATTAAATATCCCTTAAAAATGATTCTATGGGAGATTAGAATAAGACTAAAGATCGAGTAAACATGGCTAAACAGTTAAGTTTTTCTAATGAATCAAGAGAAGCGCTAGAAAAAGGTGTGAATTTCGTAGCTAATGCAGTAAAGGTTACTATTGGGCCAAAAGCAAAAAACGTTGTAATAGAAAAGAAATTTGGTTCGCCAGATATAGTAAGAGATGGATCTACAGTTGCTAAAGAGATCGAGATTGAAAACCCTATTTCTAATTTAGGTGCGAAATTAATAGAACAAGTTGCATCCAAGACAAAAGAGAGTGCTGGTGATGGAACAACAACAGCAACCATTTTGGCTCAGAAGATGGTTCAGGAGGGATTAAAAAATATTGCTTCTGGCGCCAACCCTATGGAGTTAAAAAAAGGTATGGAGGCAGGCCTAGCTTTTGTCTTAGAAAAATTAAGTTCCAAAAGTATTTCATTAAGTGGTTCTGATATCCAAAAAGTTGCAACAGTTAGTGCTGGAGGTGATGAAGAAATTGGATCTATAATTTCGAAAGCAATGGATATTGTTACTTCAGATGGTGTAATAACTGTTGAAGAATCTCAATCACTAGAAACAGAATTAGATATAACTGAAGGAATGTCTTTTGATAGAGGTTATAGTTCTCCATATTTCGTAACAGACCAAGAAAGACAAGTTTGTGAAGAAGATATTGCAATTCTTACAGGGGCTAAGTTAATTAGCGAAGATAAATCGATGACACTTGATAAAGTATCGATTAATGATTTAGGCAAAGCAAAAAAAATAACTATCACAAAGGATAAAACTACAATTGTTGCCTTCGAAGACACTAAAGATTTAGTTAAAGCGAGAGTAGAGAAATTAAAGAGAGAAGTTAAAATAACTGAATCTGAGTATGATCAGGATAAAATCAATGAAAGGATAGCCAAACTAGCCGGAGGAGTAGCTCTTATCAAAGTAGGAGCTGCTACAGAAACAGAGATGAAGTATAAAAAGTTGAGAATCGAAGATTCCCTTAATGCTACGAAAGCTGCTATTGAAGAGGGTGTTGTTTCTGGAGGAGGACAAACTTTAATTGAAATATCAGATGACCTTTTAAATTTAAGTGAAACATCTTCAGATGATTTAAGAACAGGGATAAATATAGTCAAAGAAGCCCTTTTGGAACCCACCAAACAAATAGCAAAAAATGCTGGTTTTAATGGAGATGTAGTTGTCGCTGAAATTAAAAGACTTAACAAAGGCTTTAATGCTAATTCAGGAAAATATGAGGATTTAAAAGATTCAGGAATATTAGATCCAACCAAAGTAATAAGATTAGCTCTTCAAGATTCAGTATCTATTGCAGCTATGCTCCTCACAACAGAAGTTGCTATGGCAGACATTCCAGAGCCTGAAGCCGCAG
>LUMM01000078.1_pt1 | contig 28366 bp, 27 predicted proteins | sample 729971 | NCBI WGS metagenome assembly LUMM01 (sample SAMN03860263, study PRJNA289734) | marine metagenome | biome: seawater column; feature: ocean; material: water; isolation source: Red Sea water column Station 22 - depth 50m | place: Saudi Arabia: Red Sea | collected 2011-10-15 | depth 50 m | reverse complement strand
AAAAGAAGGAGCAGACATGATTATAGTAAAACCAGGGATGCCTTATCTTGATATAATTAGGGAAGTTAAGAATAATTTTAAAATTCCAGTTATCGCATATCAAGTATCAGGGGAATATAGTCTGATACAAAATGCAATTTCAAAGAATATATTAGATAAAAAATCGATATACGAAAGCCTAGTTTCTTTTAAAAGAGCTGGGGCAAATGCAATTATAACGTATTTTGCTGATCAAATAAAACTAGATTAATTTTAGAGAATTTTGAAAATTATATCTTGTTTTGGGAAAATTAAGATTATTTGGTTTAACTATTGTTTTGTCTAAAAAGTCTCCTACAATTTTTAAAGCATCAAAAGTATCTTCAAAGTTTATATCTTCTTCATCTTTATTTACTAAAAAATTTGGAATGATTTTGCCAGAATTTTTTAATTTATAATTAATTTTATTACCTTCAGAAACTTTTTCTACATAATCATTAAAGTCTATGTCATATCCAATTAATTTATAAAAGTTTAACTCCCAATTTACAAACTTTGAAAGCCACTCTTCATCTTTTAATATTTCAAAATAATTATCAATTAAGTAATAAATCTCTCTATTTTTTTCGTTCTCTACTGTTAAAATTTTAATCAAATTCATTGTATAAATTATACAAAGGAGTTTTTGCTTATCTTCTAAAAAGTAAGGAGTTTTAAATTCATCAATTTCAACTTTTAAAGAACCAATTTTTGATTGAGATTTTGAATTATAATTTATATGCAATTTATTACCCTCAAATAGGTAGTTTTTTATTTTTTTTGAAGTTTGCGGCTTGTTCTGCATTTTTTTTTGAACTACCATCAGCGATAACTGTTTTGCTATCCTTAATTTTTACACTAATTTTAAAATTTGGTTTATGTCTTGGTCCTGTATTAGAAATAAGTTTATATATTGGCAATGCTTTAAATTTCTTTAATGAATATTCTTGTAATCTTGTTTTGGAGTCGATTACAGTAATATCTGATAAATTTAAATAATTTTTCCAATAATTTAATATAAATTTTGACGAAACCTCAAAACCTTTATCTATATAAATTGCTCCTATCAAAGACTCACAACAATCAGATATAATTTTTTTTTCAATATTGACTTTTTTTTTCTTTTCTGTGTTTCCTGTTAAAATATAATTATCCAATTCTAATTCCTTGCCAATTTCAAAACACTTATTTTTATTAACTAAATTTGCAAGTTTTTTGTCAATCATACCTACTTTTTCATTTGGATATAACTCTAAAAGTTTCTTTGATATAACAAACCCTAAAACTCTATCACCTAAAAATTCTAGTTTTTCATAATTATTTTTTGTATCAAAACTTTTGTGTGTTAAGGCTTGTATCAATAGTTTATCATCTTTAAAGCTAATACCTATTTTCTTTTGTAGTTTGTTTAACTTCATTTATTTAAATTATTTTATTAAAAAATCTTTCAAATCGAACTATTTCATTCCATTTAAAAATGTTAAAGATGCTTCCTTTCCTTGGATTAGATGAAAAAAATAAAATTTGTGCTTTTCCAACTAAATTATTTTGATTAACATAACCAACTTCAGATAGAAATCTGCTGTCTTTAGAACAATCCCTATTGTCACCTAAGAAAAAAAAGTGATTTTCAGGAACAATGTATTTATCTGAATTAGAAAAAGTTATATCGGTTCTATATGCAGCTAAATAACTTTTTCCATTTGGAAGTTTTTCTTCAAATATATTGACATCAATTTGGGATGATCCACAATATAACTTATCATTTTTGCTTTTAATTGTTTTTAATACTTGATTAGAATTTATATATAAATCACCATCAATAAATTGTATTGTATCACCTGGTAAACCAATCAATCTTTTAATATAATCTGTACGATTATCAGCAGGTGTTTTAAAAACTATAACATCTCCTCTTTTAGGGTTTTTATTTAATATACGTCCTTTAAAAATAGGAGGACTAAAAGGAAATGAATGTTTACTATATCCGTAAGAAAATTTTGTAACAAATAATCTGTCACCCACAAGCAAGTTAGTTTCCATTGATGATGATGGTATATAAAATGGCTGGATTAATATTGACCTTATAAATACTGCAATTATTAACGCATAAAATAATGTTTTAGTATTATCAATTATGAAATTTTTCATTTTTTTCTATTCAAAATAACAAATGCAATTGAGTGGTTTTTTTCATCTGAAAGTGAAAGATGTATATCGTAATTCTTTAATTTAAAATTTTTTTTTAATATATCTTTTATTTTCTGTGAAATTTTGATTTTAGGTGATCCTTTCTTATTATTGTATATTTCAATATCATTAAAATTAATATTATCTCTAAAGCCTGTGCCTATTGATTTAACAAAAGCTTCTTTAGCAGCAAATCTTTTTGCAAAGTAATTTGTTTTATTTCTGTATTTTTTTGATTGTTTAATTTCATTCAATGTAAAGAGTCTTTTTTTAAAACCTTTAATTTTTAGGGATTTTTCTATTCTTTCATTATCAATAATATCAACACCGTTACCAATTATCATTAGTTTAATATTTTTCTAAAATTAGTGATTACTTTTTTCATACCAAACATGATGGCCTCTCCAATTATAAAATGTCCAATATTAAATTCCTCTATAGATTTAATCTTTCTTAAAATTTTAGTTGATTTATAATCTAGGCCATGACCTGCATGAACTTCCATTCCTAGTTTTTTTGCTAAAGTGGCACAATTTTTTATTTTTTTGAACTCGACTAAATAATTTTTGTTGTTTTTAACTTTTAAAGCAAATTTTCCTGTATGAAGTTCCACACATTTTGCATTTAATTCTTTTGATGCAAAAACATCTTTAATATTTGGATTGATGAAAAGACTTGTTCTAATTTTTTTTGAATTTAATTTACTAATTACTTTTTTAATTATTTTTTTATTTTTTGTGATATTTAAACCTCCTTCGGTGGTTATTTCATTCCTTTTTTCAGGAACTATACAAACAAAATTAGGTTTATATTTTAATGCAATTTTAAGCATTTCATTATTAGCAGCCATTTCTAAATTTATTGGTATCCTTTTAATTTTTGAAAATATAGCTACGTCTTCATCTCGAATATGTCTACGATCCTCTCTTAAATGAATAGTAATAGAATTTGCACCGAAATTCATAACTTGTCTTGCATATGAAATAGGATTAGGATGACCCTCGCCTCTGGCGTTTCTTAATGTTGCAATATGATCTACGTTAACACCTAGTCTAGATTTCATTTTAAATATCTACTTCCAGGTTTTGTAATTGGAATTTTTTTTAACTCAATTGGTAAATCATTTTTTTTATAAGTTGGTATTTCTAATTTAATTTGGGAAACAATATTTTTATCTTTAATTTTTAAACTTGGCTTACTAGATCTATTAATCAAACACGCATATCCGACTACTTTTGATTTATATTTTTTTACAAGTTGAGCACATTCTAAACTTGACTTACCTGTAGTAATTACGTCTTCTACTATCAAAACTTTAGAATTTTTTTTAATTGAAAAACCTCTTCTTAAAATAAATTTCCCATTAACTCTTTCACAAAATATTGTCTCCTTATTCAATAAATTACCAACGATATAACCTATTACAATACCACCCATAGCTGGTGACAAAATTATATCAATTTTTTTGAATTTTTTTTTTATTTTGGAGGTTAAGGATTTACAAAATTTTTCTGATTTTTTTGGATAACTTAATAATTTAGCACACTGAACATATTGAGGAGAATGTAAACCCGAAGATAAAACAAAATGTCCTTCTAAAAGTGCCTTAGTTTTTTTTAAAACCGCTAAAGAATCTTTTAAAGAAAGCATATTTTTTGTTTTTATGTCTAATTATTTTGAAGTTATATTCTTTCTGTTTTAGCTCACTAATAAGTTTTGTAAAGTTTTTCAAATCTTGAATAATTAGGTTGAACCTAAAATTAATGGTTCTTTTAGTCTTTTCCACCATTTCAACACTTGAAATATTTACATTATTGGTTCCAATCATTGTTGTAACATCACCTAATATTCCAGGTCTGTCAGGTAAAGACATCCAAAGGGTAGTGTTATATTTTTTTTCTGTAGGCTTGCTGTCTTCTTTGTATTGCCAGTATCTTCTTATAGCAGCTCTAGCTTTACCGGTTTTAGCACTTGTTATCCAATGCAAAGAAGGTGAATCTTTTTTTGATGTTAATATTTTAACTACATCTCCATTTCGCAATATTGATTGTAAAGGACTTTCCTTTCCATTTATTTCACATCCAATCGCAGTATCACCTACTTTAGTGTGTACAGCATAAGCAAAATCAATTGGACTTGCTTCTTTGGGTAATTTTATAACTGAGCCTTTTGGTGTAAAACAAAAAACATTTTCTTGAAACATTTGCAGTTTTGTATACTCAAAATAATGTTCAGGATTTTCATTTTTATCAATAATTTCTACTAGATCTGCTAACCAATCATATTCCTTCCAAGTTAAAGAGTTAAACTTTTCTGACGATTTATATTTCCAATGAGAAGCTATACCTCTTTGCGCAAATTCATGCATTTGTTGTGTTCTTAGTTGTATTTCAATAGGTCTTTTATTTGGACCGATCACTGCTGTATGAAGAGATTTATAATTATTTATTTTTGGAGATGAAATGTAATCTTTAAATCTACCAGGTATGCAATTCCATTTATTATGAATTACGCCTAAGGTTTTGTAACAATTTTCAACATTATCTAAAATTATTCTAAAACCAATTATGTCTGTAATTTGCTCTAGTGAGGTTCTTTTTTTTTGTATTTTTCTCCAAATAGAAAAAGGTGTTTTTTCTCTAGAATAAATTTTAAAATCAATATTATTTTCATTTAATAGATTTTCAAATTCACTAAGAACTGAATTATAATTAATCAAATTATTATCTTTTATTGTGTCTAATCTATCTTTGATCATTTTTCTTGCTTCAGGATTTAAAATATCGAAAGAAAGATCTTCAAGTTCATCTCTTATTCTATTCATTCCCATTCTATCAGCTAGAGGAGCATAAATTTCCATAGTTTCTTTAGCAATTCTTTTTCTTTTTTCCTCTTTATCAATAGCCTTCAAAGTTCGCATATTATGCAAACGATCTGCAAGTTTCACAAGAAGAACTCTGATATCTTTAGATGTTGCTAAGATGAGCTTTCTAAAATTTTCAGCTTTTGAATTAGAAATAGCTTGGTTTTCAAAAACTGAAATTTTTGTAACTCCATCAACCAAATCAGCAACTTCTTTTCCAAATTGTTCTTCTATAGTTTTGTAAGTTGCATAAGGTTAAAATATTTGCAACAGCAACAGGATGAATGACGTAAGGATCTCCTGATTGTCGTTTTTGATCTTTGTGAACTTTCACTGCAAAATCATATGCTTTACTTAGAGTTTCTGGGTTCAGAAACTTATTGTATGATTTAACCTTATTTATTAATTCGTCAGAATTTAGCATCGATTTATTATATCACTTATTTAGATAACTTTAATACTTCTTAAATTATTTTTTTTTAAAGAAGATAAGAGTTTTACTATATTTTTTTTTAATTTTGGGTGAGACCAATTTTTGCATATTTCAAACAGTGGCATAAGTACAAAGTTTCTGCTGTGCATTCTTGGATGCGGGATCTCTAAATTGATAAATTTTTTATTTGATTTAGTAATCTTTCCATTAAAATCTAATATATCAATATCACAATTTCTTGGATGATTTTGAGGAGCTATTTTTCTGCCTAATTTTTTTTCTATAGACTTAATTATTTTAAACAGCTCAAATTGATTTAGTTTTGTTTTTATCAGTAATACAGCATTAATAAATTTTGGAAAACTAGGATCTGGCCATGACTCAGTCTCATAATAACTAGATGTTTTGATAATTTTAATATCATGAGTTTCCAATAAATATTTAGATTTTTCTAAAAAATGTATTCTATTTCCTAAATTAGAACCTATTGATAGATATACATTTTTAACTTGAGCGTCTGAAATATCTCGCTTTTTCACGGTTCCAATCTTTAGTTTTTTTGGTTTGTCGCTTATCGTATTGTTTTTTGCCCTTTGCAACTGCTATTTCAACTTTAGCTTTACCTTTTTTAAAATACATTTTAGTTGGAACTAAAGTTAGACCATCTTCGTTCATTTTACCAATTAGTTTATTAATTTCCCTTTTGTTAAATAACAATTTTCTTTCTGAGTAAGGATTGTGATTTGAATAACTGGCTTGTTTATATATGGGTATATGTGAATTAATTAAAAAAATTTCTCCTTCTTTTTCTACTGCATATGATTCTGCAATATTTATTTTTCCATCTCTTACAGATTTTATTTCAGAACCTTTCAGTACAATTCCTGCTTCTAAGATTTCCTTAAAGAAAAAATTAAAAGATGCTTTTCGATTTATTGTAATGATCTTGATGCCAGATGTAGATTTATCACTCATCAATAAGTTTTGCTACTTTCAATGCTTTCTCGACTTCCTTTTTTGTATTTTCAGTTATTTTTACCAAAGGTAATCTTACAGTATCATCGCATAGACCAAGTAATTTAGCAGCATACTTAACTGGTGAAGGATTGCTTTCTATAAATAAATTTTTATGCAATGGTTGCAACATATCATCAAGTTGTTGAGCTTTTTTTAAATCATCCTCATTTGACGATTTTGATAATTTTTGAAATTCAGAACATAATTTAGGAGCTACGTTTGCTGTAACACTAATTGTTCCAACGCCTCCACGTTTATTAAATTCAAAAGCATTATCATCGTTTCCAGTAAGTTGAATGAAATCATTACCCATTTTTTCTTTTTGTTGATCAACACGATTTAGATCACCAGTTGCATCTTTAACTCCAACTATATTTTTTAGTTCATATAATCTAGCCATTGTTTCAACGCTCATATCGATTACTGAACGGCTTGGAATATTATAAATTATAATTGGAATTCCACAGTTATCATTGATTGATTTATAATGTTGATATAATCCTTCTTGAGTAGGTTTATTATAATATGGTGTAACAACTAAAGCACCATCCGCACCAGCTTTTTCAGCGTGTTTAGTTAATGATACGGCTTCTTCTGTAGAATTAGATCCTGTGCCAGCTATTATGGGAAGTTTACCAGTAGCTTCTTTTATACACAATTCAATTGTTCTCTCATGTTCATCATGTGATAATGTTGGTGACTCACCTGTTGTTCCAACTGGAACTAACCCATTTGTTCCATTTTCCAGATGATGATTTATTATTTTTATGTAACTTTCTTCGTCAAGCTTGTTGTCTTTAAACGGTGTAATTAATGCTACATTTGATCCTTTAAACATAATTATTTATAACATAAGTTGTTTGATTTAATAAAATGTATTTAAAATTATTAACAACAATTATCCTTTTTTTCTTATCGTTTCAATCTGCTTTTTCAAATGAAACTATACTTCCTATTAAAAAACCAGATTTAAATGAAAAAAATACAACAAAAAAAATAGCTGAAATCATTCCTCTACCAAAACCATCTGAAAAAGAAGATGAAATTCAAAAGGAAATAAAAATTACTGCCACGGAAATATTTAAGAAAATTGATGGTGTAATAATTCCAAAAAATAAGCCTCTAATAGTTAAAGAAAAATTAAGAAAGATAAAAAAACAAAAATTTTATAGCGATAGAGATTTGAGATATGCAAAACAAGCTATTTCATTTATGGAGAAAAGTAATTGGAAGGATGCGAAAAAAGCCGCAAGTAAAGCAAGAGCAAAATCAATTTATGATTTTATTCAATGGAGACATCTACTTACAACTGGTAACAGGGCTACTTTTACAGAATATAAACAGTTTATCGAAAGAGTAAAAGATTATCCAAGAATAGATAGAGTTCGTTACTTAGGAGAGCATAAAATAAATTCTAAAAATCATACTAAAAATGAAATTATACAGTGGTTCGATAAACACCCTCCTTTAAGTGGATTTGGAAAAATGATGCTAGGCGATGCTTTGTTATCAAAAAATAAAGAGACAGCTATAAATTTAATAAAAGAAGGATTTATTACAGCTGATTTAAGTAAAAATGATCTTATTTTTTTTAGAAAGAAATTTAAAAAATATTTGAACAGTAGTGATTACATTAAAAGAGCTGATTATTTAGCTTGGGAGAATAAATATTGGGACCTTAAAAGAATGTTAAGATATCTACCAAAAGATTATCAACTTTTATATACAGCAAGGCAACTGTTAATGAGCAGATCTTATGGTGTTGATAGCGCTATATCGAATGTGCCTGCAAGTTTAAAAAAGGATGCAGGTTTAAATTATGATAGACTCAAATGGAGAAGGAAAAGAGGAAGAGTTGATAGTTCTTTAGAAATTTTACTAAGTATCAAAAATAATAAAGACTATATGGTTCGTCCAGATAAATGGTGGGTTGAAAGATCAATAATTGCGAGATCACTTATTTATAAGAAAAGATATGAGCAAGCTTATAAAATTACAAGTAAACATGGTCTATCAGAGGGTGCTGAATTAGCTGAAGCTGAATGGATGAGTGGATGGATTGCTTTAAGTTTCTTAAAAGACCCAATTTTAGCAAAAAGTCATTTTACTAAATTTTATAATAATGTTGGATATCCAATTAGTTTATCAAGAGGTGCTTATTGGCTTGGAAAAGCGAATTTAGCACTAAATAATAAGGAGGAAGCAGATAAATGGTTTAAAGAAGGTTCAAAATATCTAACAACCTATTATGGTCAATTATCTCATATGAAAATATATCCAAATAAAACTTTTGAACTTAAAGAAAGTACTCAAGTTGATAAAAATTATGCTGAAAGTTTTTACAAAAATAAATTAGTCGCAATAGTACATTTATTAGATGAAGTAAAAAAAGATAAATATACGAAACATATTTTAAGATTTCTAGCAAATGACAATGTTTCAGCAGGGAGTGAAATATTGGCAGCAAAACTAGCAACTGACATCTCTAGATTTGATTTTGCTATTCAGGTTTCTAAAATAGCATCTTATCAAAAAAGGTTTCATAACAAATATAATTATCCAGTAATAAGCACTCCGAATAAAGTTGGATCAAGAAAAATACCAGAACAAGCTTTAATATTATCTATTATAAGACAAGAAAGTGAGTTTGATATATCTGCAAGAAGTAGAGTTGGAGCACAAGGCTTAATGCAGTTGATGCCTTATACTGCAAAGACAGTTGCTAAGCAGGCAAAAGTTTCTTATTCAAAATCTCGTTTAACAACAAGTCCTGAGTATAATATAAATTTAGGATCTTTTTATATTGCAGGTTTAATTCTTGATTATGATGGATCCTACCCTTTCGCTGTAGCAGCATATAATGCAGGACCAAAAAGAGTGAAGTATTGGAAAAAAATAAATAAAGATCCTCAAAAGAAACAAATCGATTATGTTGATTGGGTAGAGCTTATTAAGTTTAAAGAGACCAGAAACTATGTTCAGAGAGTTATGGAGAACTACAATGTTTATAGATACATTTTGTCTCAAAAACCAATATTTTTAAAAGATTTTTTTAGAAATAATCCGCTCTATTAGTGGCGGAAGGAGAGGGATTCGAACCCTCGGTACACCTTTTCAAGCGTACGGCGGTTTAGCAAACCGCTGGTTTAAACCAGCTCACCCATCCTTCCACGATAATATGTGTAACTTGAAATCATTGAATATTCAATCATATTCAAGTAATTTCTCCAAAATATGAAAAACAAATATTCAGTATTCTCTCTAATAAAAAATGCTTTATCACAGCATGAGAATTGGCAACAAGCTTGGGGAAATCCAGAGCCAAAAAAAGAATACGAAGCTATTATTGTGGGTGGTGGTGGACACGGTTTAGCTACTGCTTATTATTTAGCAAAGAAACATAATTTAAAAAATATTGCAGTCTTAGAAAAAGGTTGGATTGGTGGTGGAAATACAGGGCGTAACACTACAATCATTAGATCAAATTATTTATGGGATGCTAGTGCTGGTTTATACGATCATGCCCTTAAACTATGGGAAAATTTATCTCAAGAGCTAAACTACAATGTGATGTTCAGTCAAAGAGGTGTAATGAATTTAGCTCACAATCTTCAAGATGTAAGAGATTTAAAAAGAAGAACACATGCCAATAGACTAAACGGAATTGATGCTGTTTGGTTAAATACTGAGGAAGTTAAAAAATTTTGCCCAATTATAAATACATCACCTGATATCAGATACCCTGTTTTGGGTGGAACGTTACAAAGAAGAGCGGGAACAGCAAGACATGATGCTGTTGCCTGGGGATATGCAAGAGGGGCAAGTGATATGGGTGTTGATATAATTCAAAATTGTGAAGTTAAAGGAATAAAAAGAAATGGAGATAGAGTTGAAGGATTAGAAACCACTAAAGGATTTATAAAAACTAATAAAATTGGAGTTGTTGCAGCAGGCCACTCAAGTGTAATTGCAAATATGGCTGGATTAAAACTTCCTCTAGAGAGTAAACCATTACAAGCGTTAGTTTCAGAGCCAGTAAAACCAATTATTGATACTGTTGTAATGTCAAATGCAGTTCATGCTTATGTAAGTCAATCGGATAAAGGCGAATTAGTTATAGGTGCGGGAACAGATTCATATGTTTCATATACACAAAGAGGTAGTCATAATATTGTAGAAGAAACTTTAAAGGCTATTCTAGAGCTCTACCCTATTTTTAGTAGAATGAAAATGTTAAGACAATGGGGAGGAATTGTTGATATATGTCCAGATGCAAGTCCTATTATAAGTAAAACTAATATAAAAGGTTTATATTTTAATTGTGGTTGGGGTACAGGTGGTTTTAAAGCTACTCCAGGATCGGGAGATTTGTTTGCGCACACAATCGCAAATGATGAGCCACATAAATTAAATGCAGCATTTAATTTAAATAGATTTGTAAGCGGTGATCTTGTTGATGAACATGGTGCTGCAGCAGTTGCACATTAGTAATGTTTTTAATTAATTGTCCATTTTGTGGAGAGAGAGATCAAAGTGAATTTTCTTCAGGTGGCGAAGCTCATATAGTTAGACCAAAACAACCAACTGAACTTAGCGATGATGAATGGGCGGAATATCTATTTATGAGAAAAAATATTAAAGGTATTCAATTTGAAAGATGGAATCATGTTCACGGATGCAGAAAATGGTTCAACGTCGTTAGAGACACATCGAATGATAAAATATTATCTGTTTATAAAATGGGTGAAAAACCTCCTGTTAATTATAAGTAATGCCCAATTATAGAATTCATAAAACCGAATATATTGATGAAACTAAGAGAGTTTCATTTAAATATGATGGCAAGACTTACTTTGGATATGAGGGTGATACCTTGGCATCTGCACTTTTGGCAAATGGTATTCATTTAGTCGGTAGAAGTTTTAAATATCACAGACCAAGGGGTATAGTTTCTTGTGGAGCAGAAGAGCCTAATGCAATTTGTCAAATTGGTAGTAAAAAAGACCTAACAGAACCAAATGTAAGAGCAACCGAGTTAGAATTGTATGAAGGATTAGAAGCAAGTTCTCAAAATTGCTGGCCTAACGTAAAATTTGACATTGGAGGTATTAATAATTTTATATCACCGTTAATTCCTGCAGGCTTTTATTATAAAACATTTATGTGGCCAAAGAGTTTTTGGAAAAAAGTATATGAACCATTAATACGATTATCTGCGGGTTTGGGAAAATCTCCTACAGAACCAGATCCTGATATCTATGATCACAAATATGTTCACTACGATGTATTGGTAATTGGTGGTGGAGTTTCAGGTATTATTGCTGCAAAAATGGCTGCAAAAAATAATTTAAAAACTTTATTAGTAGATGACAAAAAAATACTAGGTGGTTCTACAATTTATCAAAATAACGAGTCTATTAAGATTGATGATAAATTATCAAGTGAATGGTTAAAAAATGAAATTCAAGAAATTAAAAAATTAAGTAATTTAACAATTAAGACAAGAACAAGTATTGCAGCTTATCATGGATACAATTTTCTTTTAGCTAAAGAAAATTTAACAGATCATTTACCAGAGGAAAAAAAGAAAAATAAGATTAGACAACGATTATGGAAAATAAGAGCAAAAAAAGTTGTAATTGCAACTGGATCAATTGAAAGACCACTTGTATTCAATAATAATGATAGACCAGGAATATTATTATCTAATTCTATAAACAAATATTTGGATTATTACGGCGTTACCTGTGGAGAAAATATAATATTATTTACAAATAATGATAGTGCATACGAAACTTCAATTTCACTTCATAAAAAAGGTATAAAGAATATAATTGTTGATTTAAGGAAATCTGCTAGCTCTGAATTAATCAAACAAGCAGAAAGTCTAGGAATAAAAATCTACTTCAATCATGTTGTAACAAATACTTTTGGAATGAGTGGTGGATGGACACCTATGGTGCATATGCATACTCAATCTGGAGGTAAATTAGATTTTAGAGATGAAGACCAAGTATTCTTACCAAAAGAAAATAGTGAGGATCAAATTTCTGTTGGTTCATGCAATGGAGATTTTGATTTAGAAAATATTATAGATAAAACAGTCAATAAAATTAATAAATTCTTAGATATAGATAATCAAGATTACCAGGATACAAATATAATTTGCTCTAAAGAAAATGATAAAAGAAATATATGGCTTTTACCAAATAAAATACCTTTAGGTAAAACAAAATGCTTTATAGATTTTCAAAATGACTCAACTGCAAAAGATATTAAATTAGCCTTAAAAGAAGGCTTTAGATCAATTGAACATGTAAAAAGATATACAACGACTGGTATGGCAACAGATCAGGGAAAGTTATCTAATATGCACGCACTTGGGATTATAGCTGATACAGCTGGTGTAAAAATGGGTACATTGGGAACAACTACATTTAGGCCTCCATTCACACCATTAACTTTCGGAACACTAGTTGGGAGAAATGTTGGAAAATTTTTTGAAGTAGTAAGAAAAACATCCATGCATGAATGGCATGTGGAAAATAATGCAGAATTTGAAAATGTTGGTCAGTGGAAAAGACCCTGGTACTATGCAAAAAATGGAGAAAATATGCATGATGCTGTTCAAAGAGAAAGTAAAGCGGCACGTGACAGTGCGGGAATCTTAGACGCATCAACTCTAGGAAAAATTGATATCCAAGGAACAGATGCATCAGAATTTTTAAATCGAGTTTACACAAATGCTTGGTCAAAACTTGCAATCGGAAAATGTAGATACGGACTTATGCTAAACGAGGATGGTATGGTTTATGACGACGGTGTTACTACAAGAATATCTGAAAATCATTACCTAATGACAACCACCACTGGGGGAGCTGCAAATGTATTAAGCAAACTTGAGGATTATTTACAAACGGAGTGGCCAGAGTTAGATGTTTATTTAACATCAGTGACAGATCATTATTCTACAGCAAGTATTTGTGGTCCAAATTCAAAAAAAATTCTTAACAAACTTTTTCCAAATTTAGATTTAAGTGATGAAAACTTTCCTCATATGTCATTTAAAGAAGATAAACTTGAAAATATAAATTGTAGAATAATGAGAATAAGTTTTACAGGTGAACTAAGCTATGAAATTAACATAGAGTCGAAATATGGACATTCATTATGGAAAATGTGTATAGAAGCTGGGAAAGAGTTTAATTTGACACCTTATGGTACCGAAACAATGCACCTACTCAGAGCTGAAAAAGGTTTCATTATTGTTGGACAAGATACAGACGGCACAATGACTCCTTCAGACTTACAGATGGATTGGATTGTAAGTAAAAAGAAATATGACTTCATTGGTAAAAGATCTTTATATAGAAGTGATACTATTAGAGAAGATAGAAAGCAATTGGTAGGACTACTTACAGATGATCCAAAAGAAATTTTGGAAGAAGGTGCTCAAATTGTTTCAGACATTAAATCAAAGCCTATAGATATGCTAGGACATGTAACTTCAAGCTATTTTAGTCCAAACCTAAATAAATCAATTGCCTTGGCTGTAGTTAGAAGTGGTAAAACAATGAAGGGTCAAAAGTTAATTATTCCAATGGAAAACAAAAATATTAATGTGACCGTTTCTGACACAATTTTTTTAGATAAGGAGAATAAAAGACTAAATGCTTGACATTTTACATCCAAATATTTCGAATATTAATAAAAACAATATCGATATTAATTTATCTGAAGAAAAAATTAAAATTAATATCAGGGGAAAAAATAAAGAATTTTTTACCAAAGTGGGTAAAATTCTATCTATTATTTTACCTTCTGAGTCAAATACCAGTTCATCAAATGAAAACTATGATGTTTTGTGGCTAAGTCCGGATGAATGGATGATATATTTTGATGAAAATAAAAATTCAAATATTTTTGATCAACTTTATAAAGATATTTCGTCTTTAAATTTTGGATCAATTACTGATATCTCTTCACAATTAATTTGCATAAATATAAAAGGAGAAAATATATTTGAATTATTATCATCTGGATCACCTTTTAATTTCGAAAAATTTAAAAATAATGTTGGTTCATCAACACAAACGATAGTAAATCATATTGATGTAATTCTTCATCACAAGTCAAAGAATAATGTTAATTTATTTGTAAGAAGATCGTTTTCAGAACACCTTTATGAATGGTTAGTTGATAGCTCTAATTTTGTCTAATTTATAATTCAAATAAAAATAAGTATAACCAAGATACATCAGAGAGAAAATCCAATTGAATATTACCCATAACCAAAAAAATTCAGAAAAGTCAGAATTAAAATAAATTGCAGTATAAAATACGACAAATGGAAAAATTCCATTTCGGCAAATATTAGCAATTAATGCGTTTTCAGCTTTTTTTAAAGCCATAAAAAAACCATTTGATAAAAAAAATATTGGATAAGCTGGTAGCACAAAGGCTGAAATCTCTAAATATAATTTTCCAAATTCAACGACCTCTAAATCTTTTGAAAATAATTTTGTTATCATTTCAGCACCAAAATAAATAATAAAAGAAGAAATAATCATTATAATGAAAGCATATTTTATAGCTTGGAAGTACGTTTCTTTAATTCTTAAAATATTTCGTGCACCAAAATTTTGAGCAATAATTGTGATAATTGCTGTATTTATTCCCAAGATTGGCAATAAAACCACTTGTTCTATTTTGGTGCCAGCTCCATAACCAGCTGCTGCATATTCTCCTGATAAACCTGCATATTTGAATACAATAGCAGAAGCAATAGAATAACCGCAAATTGAAATTATTATTGGCATAGATTGAAAAAAAATATTTTTTAAAAAAAAAAATTTAGGAATAAAATAAGAAATAAGTATGTTTTTAATTAATTTACTTTTTAAAACTTTTTTAAATATGATTAAAAAAGCGACCGTTTGAGCAATTAGAGTTGCTATTGCAATACCCTTCATACCCAAAGCTGGTATGAAATAAAATCCAAATATTAAAATTGGATTTAACAATATGTTTAAAAAAAAAGATAATATTAAAGCATTTCTATAAGTTTTCGTATCGCCTTCTGCATGAAGTAATGAATTTAATGCAACAACTAAAATAAAAATAAATGAACCAAGGAAAATGATATCTGTATATTGTAAGCCAAGATTTATTACCTCGTTAGTTGAACCCATAATTGAAAAAAGGTCTGATGCATAATTTAAACCAATAAAAGTAATCAACAGAATTATCAAAAAAGAAAAGAAAATTAATTGGCAGAAATAAATTGAAGCATTTTTATTATTTTTTTCTCCAATGCTATTACCTATCAGTGATGTACCTGCAACTGTGATACCAATAGATGAGGCAATAATAATAAAATAAATTGGAAAAGATTTTGTTAAAGCTGACAAAGCTTCAGGTGATATTTTTCCTGCAAAATATGTATCAGCAATATTATATAACGTTTGAAAGAGTGTACCTACAGATGCAGGTATCGCTAATTTTTTAATTAATTCTTTGATGTCATCACTTAATATATTCATGATATTATTTTTTTGAATTTATTATTTGATTGTGCCTCATTGTGAAACGTTTTATTTGATCATTTGTCAATTTATCAAAACAATTTGGACATGATAGGCCTACTTTATACTTTTTTGATTTGGTTAGTTTTTTATGCAATGGCATTCTACAACCACCACAAACAGTATAATTTCCAATTTCTAGGTTTTTTTTAATAGTAACTCTTTTATCAAAAACAAAACATTCACCATTCCACTTACTTTTTTTTGGATCAGTTTTGTTAAGATAATTTAAGATACCACCCTTAAGCATATAAACATTTTTAAAACCTTTATTATTAAGATAATTAGACGCTTTTTCACACCTGATACCTCCGGTGCAAAACATCCCTATTGATTCATCTTTACTAAATTTTGATAAATAATTTTTAAAATCTCTAAAATTTTTAGTTTCTGGATTAAGAGCATTTTTAAATGTACCAATCTTATATTCAAAAGGTTTTCTGGCATCAATCAGTTTAATATTTTTTTTAGATATAAATTCGTCCCATTTTTTAGGTGATAAATATTTCTTATTAAAAAAATTTTTAAAATTAATTTTTTCATTAATTGGAACTACCTCATCTTTTATTTTAACTTTATTTTTTGTGTATGGTAATATTTTTGAGTTAAATTTATTTTGAATATCAAATCTATCAATTGATAAGATATTCTTTATTTTTGTAATTGTAAGTTTAATTTTTTTATGACTACCTGATATTGTACCATTAATTCCTTCAGGAGATAATATTATAAGACCTTTAATATCAAGCTTATTAGTTTCTTTTAAAATATTTTTTTTAATAATTTTTAATTTATTAAGTTTTGATATTTTATAAAAAGATAGGATTTCAAACATAATTACCAACAAACTGTAAAACCATCACCAATTGGTAAAATATACTTATTAATAGGTGATTTTTTTATGTATTTATTAAATTCTCTTAATTTTATAGTTAATTTGTCTTTTATCTTTGGATTTGCAACATCTCCTTTCCAAAGTGTATTATCAATTAAAATTATACCCTTTTTGCTTTTTAATTTAAGAGACTGATTAAAATAATTTATATAATTTTCTTTATCTGCATCAATTAATATCACATCATATTTTTCCTTTTTCTTAATTAGATTTTCAAGAGCAATTTTTCCATTTTCACAAAGAAGATTTATTTTTTTATCTTGCTTTGCTTCTTTAAAAAACTTAATTGCCTCATTGTTAGTTTTTAAATTTTTATCTATACCAATTAATTTGCAATTCTTAGGTAAGGCAAGTGCAGCAGATAAAATGCTGTAACCTGTAAAAGTGCCAATTTCTAAATATGATTTATAGTTATTAATTTTTATGATAAATTGTATGAAGTTAGCTTGTAGAATTGAAATTTGTAATTTTTTAATATGACCAAGTTTTTCGTTATATTTTAATAATTTTTTTTGTACTTTGTGAAGATTATTTGTATGTGAAAAAATATAATTGATCATATTTTGATCAATTATGAAATTTTTATCCATTCAACTTTTCTTTTAATATTTTGTTTATTAATTGAGGATTGCCTTTTCCTTTACTTTCTTTCATGGCTTGACCAACAAAAAAACCAAATAATTTATCTTTACCAGATTTATATTCAGCAACCTTATCTGAATTATTTTCAATAACTTTATTTATCAATTCCTCTATCGCTTTTGGATCGCTTTCTTGTTTTAAACCTTTTTCTTTTACTATTATTAATGGATCTTGATCTCCATCTATCATTTGTTCAAAAACCGTTTTAGCTATTTTTCCTGATATAGTTCCATCTTTTATAAGGTTTATAAGTTTTGATAGATTTTTAGCACTAACTGGGCTTTGAGATATTTCTAAATTTTTTTCATTTAAAACTGCAAATAATTCACCTGTAATCCAGTTTGTTGCTAATTTAACATCTGAATTTTTTATAACTTCCTCAAAGAAATTTGATGTTTCAATATCAGATACCAAAATTGTTGCTTCATATGGTGAAAGATTAAATTTATCTATAAATCTTTTTTTCTTTTCATCTGGTAATTCAGGTATATCTGATTTTATTTTTTCAATTAACTCTTGGCTTATTTCAAGCGGTAATAGATCTGGATCAGGAAAATATCTGTAATCATGCGCGTCTTCTTTTGATCTCATAGATCTTGTCTCATTTCTTTTAGTGTCAAAAAGTCTTGTCTCTTGATCTATGTCTTTCCCCTCCTCTAACAAATCTATTTGTCTATTTGCTTCGGATATTATTGCCATTTGCATAAATTTTATTGAATTAACATTTTTAATTTCACACCTGGTGCCGAATTCAGTCTCCCCTTTTAATCTTACTGATACATTAACATCTGCCCTCAAAGAACCTTCTTGCATATTGCCATCACATGTTCCTAAATATCTCATTATCGATCTTAATTTTTTTATATAAACGTTGACTTCATCTGGAGATCTCAAATCAGGCTTACTTACTATTTCCATTAAAGCCACTCCAGATCTATTTAAATCAACTAATGTATTATTTGGATCAATATCATGAATACTTTTACCTGCATCTTGCTCTAAGTGTAATCTTTCAATTCCAATTTCTTTTTGACCATTCGGCATATCTAAAATTACTTTTCCTTCACCGACAATTGGATATTTGTATTGAGAGATTTGATATCCTTGGGGTAAATCTGCATAAAAATAATTTTTTCTATCAAAGACAGATTTTTTATTTATTTTGGCTTTAAGTCCTATTCCAGTTTTAATTGCTTGTTCAATACAAAATTCATTTATAACTGGTAACATTCCTGGAAATGCTGCATCTACGAGACTAACTTGTGTGTTTGGTTCTGCACCAAATTTTGTTGATGATTGAGAGAAAAGTTTTGACTCTGAAGTAACTTGAGCGTGCACTTCTAAACCAATTATCACTTCATATTGTTTATTTTCTCTTTCAATAAGATATTCACTATTTTTACTCACTTAACCACCAGTCTGAAATATCATTTTTAAAATTAATCTTATCTTCTAATGCATAAGAAATATTAAGTATATTTTGCTCATCAAAAGGTTTTCCAATTACTTGAAGGCCTAAAGGATAATTATTTTTATCTTTACCAGCTGGTATAGAAATACCTGGTAAGCCTGCTAGATTTATTGGAACTGTAAATATATCATTTAAATACATTGATACTGGATCATTTGTTTTTTCACCAATTTTAAATGCTGAGCTTGGAGTAGATGGAGTTAAAATTGCATCAACTTTAGAAAAGGCATCATCAAAATCTTTTTTTATTAATTGTCTTACTTTCTGCGCTTTTAGATAATAGGCATCATAGTAACCAGAAGATAAAACATAAGTTCCAATCATAATTCTTCTTTTAACTTCATCACCAAAACCTTCAGATCTAGTTTTTTCGTACATTTCTATTAAATTTTGACCAGGAGATCTAAATCCATATTTAACACCATCATATCTTGCTAGATTTGAAGATGCTTCAGCTGGTGCAACAATATAATAAGTTGGTAATGCGTAATTAGTATGTGGAAGCGAAATATCGATAATTTCTGCTCCGCAATCTTTTGCATATGAGATACCATTTTTCCATAGCTGTTCAATTTCGTCAGGCATATTGTCAACTCTATATTCTTTAGGAATACCAATTTTCTTTCCTTTAATATCTTTTGATAATTCTTTTGAATAATTATTTCTTTTGTAATCAATTGAGGTTGAATCTTTTTGATCAAATGAAGAGATCACCTCTAAAAGCATAGAACAGTCTCTTACATTTTTCGTCATAGGTCCTGCTTGGTCTAAAGATGAAGCAAATGCTACAATTCCATAACGAGAACAACTTCCATATGTAGGTTTAAGTCCAACAGTTCCTGTAAATGATGCTGGTTGACGAATAGATCCACCTGTATCTGTTCCAATGGTAACTGGAGTTAAATTTGCAGCGACAGCTGCAGAAGAACCTCCTGAAGATCCACCAGGGACTAAATTTTCTCCTACCGGATTTTGAACATTTCCAAAAAAACTAGTTTCATTTGAAGAGCCCATAGCAAATTCATCACAATTAAGTTTACCAAGAAGTATTGCTCCTTGACTCCACAAATTTTGAGTAACTGTAGACTCATATGTGGGAACGAAGTTATTTAATATTTTGCTACCTGCTGTTGTTCTAACTCCATTTGTACAAAATAAATCTTTAACAGCAATGGGAATACCTGGTAGTTTTAAATCAAAGTTAGGATTAGAATCAAATTTCTTTGATTGATCTATTGCTTTTTCAAAATTATCCGTAACATAAACATTTAATTTTTTTGATTTTTCAGCACGGTCTATAAATGCTTTTGTAATTTCCTCTGAAGATAGTTTTTTTTCTTTTATATTCGATGTTAATTCGAATAAACTTTGACTTGTTATATCTGACATTATTCAACAACCTTTGGTACAACAAAAAAATCTTTATTTTCTTCAGGAGAGTTTTTTAAAATTTTTTCTCTAATATTTTCTGATTTAATTTCATCTTTTCTAAATCTTAGGGTGGTTTCAGCAATTGATGTTAAAGCTTGAACATTATCAGTATTTAATTCATTTAATTTTTCTATAAATTCAAATATATTATTTAAGTCGCCCTTTAATTTATTAGCTTTTTCATCATCAATAGAAATTCTTGCTAATTTCGAAATGTGCTTTACTGTTTTAAGATCTATACTCATATGGTAAAAATATTGCCGCAAACTATCACTTAAGTAAATAATATACAATATGATCACAATTGAGGAATTTAAAAAGAAACAGCTAAATACATCTAGATTAATTGGTCTTGATTTAGGTTCAAAGAGAATTGGTGTAGCTATATGTGATGAAAATCAAAAAATTGCCACACCGCTTAAAACAATAAACAAATCCAAATTTGAAGATCTTATCAATGAATTAGAGGATATTATTAAAGAAAATAATATTAAAGGAATAATTATTGGAAATCCAATTAATATGGATGGTAGCTTAGGTAAATCCTCTCAATCAGTAAATGATGTGTCAAAAGCAATATCAAAAGAAATTGATCTTCCAATAAGTCTTTGGGATGAAAGATTATCAACAGTTGGAGCGTTTAAATTAACTGAAAATTTAGGTATTAACGTAACTAAAAGAGAAAAAAATATAGATAAAAATGCTGCTGCATTTATCTTACAGGGTGCCATAGATTTTATTAATAATTAATACTTGCATTAATCAACCTTTGTGGCTATAGAGTTGGTTTTAATGGCAACTAAAACCAAAGCTATTAAAATTTCTCAAAAACATCTCCTAGGTATTCAAGATTTATCAATAAATGATGTTAATTTAATCTTAAAAGAAGCTGAAAAATTTATTGAATTAAACAAAAGCAAAAATAAAAAATTAGATTTACTTAAGGGGAAAACTCAAATTAACCTCTTTTTTGAACCATCAACAAGAACACAAAGCTCATTTGAACTAGCAGGAAAAAGATTAGGTGCAGATGTTATGTCAATGAATATAACAAACTCAGCAATTAAAAAAGGTGAAACGCTAATAGACACTGCAATGACATTAAATGCAATGCATCCTGATATAATAGTTATTAGACATCAAGATTCAGGAGCTTGTAATCTTTTATCTCAAAAAGTTAATTGTGCTGTTTTAAATGCTGGTGATGGAAGGAGAGAGCACCCTACCCAAGCATTACTTGATGCATTAACTATATTGAATAGGAAAAAAAAAATTCAAGGATTAAAGGTTGCAATTTGTGGAGATATTCTACATTCAAGAGTAGCAAGATCTAATATTTACTTGCTAAACATGTTGGGTGCCGAAGTTAATATTGTAGCTCCTTCAAACCTTTTACCAAAAGATATAGAAAAATTTGGGGTTAATATTTTTTCAAATATGAAGAAAGGTGTAAAAGATTGCGACATAGTAATGATGCTTAGACTTCAAAATGAAAGAATGAGTAGTTCATTCCTGTCATCTAATAGAGAGTATTATGAATACTATGGACTAACACAGGATAAATTAGAATATGCAAAATCAGATTCAATTATTATGCATCCTGGTCCAATGAACCGCGGTATTGAAATTGATACAAAACTAGCTGATGACACCAATATGAGTGTTGTAAAAGAACAAGTTGAATTAGGTGTTGCGATAAGAATGGCATGTTTAAAAATTTTTTGTGAATGATGAAAAAAAAATACTTTATTAACGCAAATATAATTGATCCTCATAACAACATAAGTGAAATAGGAGGATTAATAATAGGAGAAGATGGAAAAATTGAAGGTGTTGGCAAAAAGGTGAATAAAAACAATATTCCTAGTAGAGAAAAAGTTATTGATTTAAAAGAGAATTATATTTTCCCAGGTATAGTTGATATGAGAGTATTTGTGGGTGAACCAGGTTATGAATATAAAGAAAATTTCAGAACTTTGAGCAATGCTGCATTATCCGGGGGAGTAACCTCAGTTGTAACAATGCCTAATACTGATCCAATAATCGACAACGTTTCAATAGTAGATTTTTTAAAAAGACGAGGCAGAGATAAATCAAAAATAAATATATTTCCCACAGCATCTCTAACAAAGGGTACTGAAGGTACAAATATGACAGAGTTTGGTCTTCTGCAAAGTAAAGGGATAATAGCATTTACAGATGGAATTAAAACAATTCAGAATACAAGAGTTATGTCCAGAATAATGAATTCAGCAAAAGATTTAGGATCTTTAATAATGCAACATGCGGAAGATCAAGAATTAGCTGAAAATGGCATGATAAATGATGGAATAATTTCGACAAAACTTGGTTTGCAAGGTATCCCAGAAATAGCAGAACTAATAATTATAGAGAGAGATTTAACATTATTAGAAGAATATAATTGTCGTTATCACATTTCTCAGATTTCATCAGGAAAAGCAGTTGAAATTATTAAAGATAGAAAAGATAAAGTAAGATTTTCCTGTGGGGTATCAATAAATAATTTATCTTTAAATGAAAATGATATTGGTGACTTTAGAACTTTTTTAAAATTATCACCGCCACTTAGAACTGAGGATGATAGATTGAGTTTAGTGCAAGGGTTAAATGACGGTACAATCGATGTAATAGTTTCAGATCACAAACCTGAAGATGAAGAGCAAAAAAGATTAACATTTGCTCAAGCCGCAACAGGAGCAACTGGTATTGAAACGTTATTATCCTTGTCATTAGAATTATATCACAATGGATCTGTAAAACTTGAAAAAATTATTGCTGCATTAACCTCAAATCCAGCAAAAATTTTGAAAATTAATAAAGGTAATTTATCCGTAGGTAATGATGCAGATTTCTGTATTGTGGATATAAATAAACCTTGGATAGTAAAGCAAGAAAATTTGGTTTCTAAATCAAAAAATACGTCAATTGAAAATAAGAGATTACAAGGAAAAGTAACCAATACATTCGTAAAAGGACAAGAGCTTTACAATATTTAAATGGAAATATTTATTTTATCACTTTTATCATATTTATTAGGTTCTATTCCTTTTGGTTTTTTATTAACAAAAATTTTTTTAAAAAAAGACATAAGAGAAACAGGATCGGGTAATATAGGCGCCACCAATGTTTTAAGAACTGGTAATAAATTTTTAGGTTACTCAACTTTATTACTAGACATTTTAAAAGCGGTTTTGCCAATAATTTATGTTAAGTTAAATTATCCAGAATTTATTTACATTTGTTCATTATCTGTTTTTTTAGGACATGTTTTTCCAATATGGTTAAAATTTAAAGGTGGTAAAGGTGTTGCAACATATGTTGGAATGTTGATTATTTTAAATTATTTTTTGGGTATTGTTTTTGGTATTGTTTGGGTAATTACATATTTAATTTCTAAATACTCATCATTAGGATCAATTCTTGGATCATTAAGTGTTCCTATTTTTATATTTTTTTATAGCAATGATAACATTATGTTTTACTTCATAATGTTTATTTTAATTTTTTACACTCATAGAGAAAACGTTAAACGCTTGATAAATAAAGAAGAAACTAAGACAAAAATTTAATAATTTGACAGTTTAACTGTTTTAAGTACGTTCTCTAAATATGAATCTAGTAATTGTTGAAAGTCCAGCAAAAGCAAAAACAATTAATAAATATTTAGGATCAGATTATACAGTTCTTGCAAGCTATGGACATATAAGAGATCTGCCTTCGAAAAATGGTTCTGTTGATCCTGAAAATGATTTTAAAATGATTTGGGAAGTAGATAGTTTTTCAAAAAAATATTTAAAAGAAATTACAGATAGTGCTAAAGATTCAAAAAAAATTATTCTAGCTACTGACCCTGACAGAGAAGGTGAAGCAATAGCTTGGCATGTAAAAGAGTTTCTTGAAGAAAAAAAATTATTAAAAGATAAAGAAGTTGAAAGAGTTGTTTTCAACGAAATAACAAAAAAAGCAGTTACAAATGGAATAGATAATCCAAGAAAAATAGAGCCACATTTAGTTGATGCTTATATGGCAAGAAGAGCTCTAGATTATCTAGTAGGTTTTAATATCTCCCCCATTCTATGGACAAAATTACCAGGTTCTAAATCTGCTGGTCGAGTTCAGTCTGTAGCTCTAAGACTTTTAACCGAAAGAGAACAGGAAATAGAAGTTTTTCAACCAAAAGAATTTTGGACTTTAAATATAATTTTTAAAAATAACAAAAATGAAAAAATAAATACAACTATTTCACAATTAGATGGAAATAAGGTTGAGAAATTTTCATTTAAAAACAAACAAGATATTAACGACGCTTTATCAAAAATAAAAAATAAAAAATATAACATTACAGATATAAGTTCAAAAACTTATAACAGAAATCCATCAGGACCTTTTACTACATCGACATTACAACAAACAGCATCGAGTAAACTTGGTTTTGGAGCATCAAGGACAATGCAAATTGCTCAAAGACTATATCAAGGAATTGATATTGAAGGTGAAACCGTAGGATTAATTACTTATATGAGAACAGATGGAACTAATATTTCAAAAGATGCGATAACATCTTTCAGAGATTTTATAATGCAGAATTATGGTGATAAATATTTACCAGAACAACCTCTAAATTATAGTGGCAAAAAAGCAAAGAATGCTCAAGAAGCTCACGAAGCTATACGTCCAACAGAAATAATTCGAAAACCAGAAGATATGAAAAAATACTTAAGTACTGATCAATATAAACTTTATAATTTAATATGGTCTAGATCTTTATCATCACAAATGCAGTCAGCAAAATTTGATAGAAAAACTATTACCATCAACTCAGATGATGATAAAAATATATTCAAAGCTAGTGGTTCAACATTAAAATTTGATGGTTTCCTTAAACTATATAAGATCGATGAAAATGATGATGACAATGAAAATATTTTGCCAGATGTTGAAAAAGGTGATGTAATGTTTGAAGATCATATTGATGAACAGCACTATACACAACCACCACCTAGATATTCAGAGGCAAGTCTAGTTAAAAAATTAGAGGAGCTAGGAATTGGAAGACCATCTACTTATGCAAGTATTATTTCAGTAATAGCTAATAGAGGTTATGCTGACATAAATAATAAAAGATTTTTCCCAACTGATAGAGGGAAATTACTTTCTGCTTTTTTAGAAAAATTATTTACCAAATATGTTGATTATGATTTTACTGCAAAATTAGAAGATCAATTAGATGATATAACATCAGGTAAAGAAAATTGGATAAAAGTTTTAGAGAACTTTTGGAAAGACTTTAATTCTAATGTTTCAGGTGTGAAAGAAAAAAGAACCAGGGAAGTATTAGACCTATTAAATGAAAGTCTTGGATCACTAATATTTGAGGTCGATAAGGATGGAAATATTGATAGAAAATGCAAGCTTTGTGAATCTGGGCAATTAAGTTTAAAAAATAGTTTTAGAGGTGGTGCTTTTATTGGGTGTTCAAATTATCCAGACTGCAAATTTACAAGACCACTATCAAAATCTAAAGCAGCACAACAATTGACACTAGCAGAACCTAAATTCATTGGAAAAAATGATAAAGGTAAAGATATTTTTCTTAAAAATGGAAGATTTGGTCCATATTTGCAATTTGAAAAAGAAATCATAGAGGAAGATGAAAAAACTAAAAAGAAAAAAAGAAAATTAAAGAAAGAAGAAAATAATTTAAAAAATGTTTCTATCCCTAAAGGAATTGAGATTGAAAATATTGATTTAGAAAAGGCAAAATACTTATGCTCATTACCATTAAGTTTAGGTAAAAATCCTGAAAATGATAAGGATATTACTGTGAATGTTGGAAGATTTGGTCCTTACCTTAAATGTGAAAATAAATCTGCTAGACTAGAAAATGTGGACGAATTATTCACAATTGGATTAAATAGAGCTGTTACATTAATTGCTGAAGCTAAACCAGGAAGAATTTCATCATCTATGATAAAAGATTTAGGAGAACACCCTGAAGATAAAAAGCCAGTTAGAGTCATGAAAGGTCAGTATGGTCCTTACATTAAATACAAATCATTAAATGCGACTATACCAGAAGAAAAAGATCCTGTTGAATTAACTATGGAAGAAGCATTAATTTTAATTGAGAAAAGAAAAGAATACGATAGAAATAAAAAGAAAAAGAAAGGCAAATAATGTCAGCAGATGAAAATTTAAAGAATTTAAATATCAAATTACCAAAAGCTAATGATCCTGTTGGATCATATGCTGCTACTAGAATATCTGGAAATTTACTATACATATCTGGTCAAATATCAATTGATGAGAATGGAAATTTAATTAAGGGAAAACTCGGAAAAGATTATAATACTGAACAAGGTTATGAGGCAGCTAAAAGATGTGCATTAAGTATAATATCTCAAGCAAAAAAAGCATGTGGTGATGATTTATCCAAAATTAAATCATGTTTGAAACTTACTGGATATGTTAATTCTACTGATGATTTTACTGAGCAGCCAAAAGTCATAAATGGAGCCTCAGATCTAATAAAAAGTGTAATAATTTATTTTATTTTTTTTCATTTCAGAAGTTGAGTAAAGATTTCTCATATCAAAAACTTTAAAATTTCTTTTTTTTGTAATTTTTTTAAAGTTGATTTGCTTAAATTCATTCCACTCGGTGTGAATAATTATTAGATCTGCAATTTTGCAGGCATCTTTTATATTTTCAAAAAAGTTTATATTTTTAGATTTTAATTCCTTTTTCTTGCCAGTTGGTTCGTAATAATTTACATGTGCACCCTTCCTTATCAAAGATGGTATCATTTTTAATGAAGAGGACTCTCTCATGTCATCAGTTCCTGGTTTAAAGGTAACACCCAAAAATGTAATAATTTTGTTTTTAATTTTGTTATTCATTATTTTGCTAATTTTATTTAATAATAAATTAGTTCTTTTATCATTTGAATTAATTACTGATTTTACAACTGAAAGATTTGTTTTAAACATTCGACCAGTTGAAACAAGTGCTCTTGTATCCTTTGGAAAACATGATCCACCATAGGCTGGGCCAGCTCGTAGAAATCTGCTTCCAATCCTTTCATCTAAACCCATGCCAATTGCAACTTCTTTAACGTCTATGTTTGATTTTTCACATAAATTGGCTATTTCATTAATAAATGTAATTTTAGTTGCTAAAAAAGCGTTTGATGCATATTTAATTAGTTCTGCTGATCGTCTAGAAGTATGAAAATATCTTCCACCCTTTTTAATTAAAGGTAGATATAATTTTTTCATAATTTTATTTGCTTTATTGCTGCTAGTACCGACAACAACTCTATCTGGGAATTGAAAATCTCTAATAGCTTCACCTTCTCTTAAAAATTCAGGATTGGATACAACATCAAACTTATTTTTATTTTTATTTGATTTTAAGATTTTTGTGATTTTATCACCTGTGATAACTGGGACTGTAGACTTAGTAACTATTATTTTATACCTATTTAAATTAGATTTTATACTTTTGGTAACATTAAATACATATTTCAAATCAGCTTTATTATTTTTGGTAGGAGTTCCAACGCAAATAAATATGATATCTGATTTTTTTATTGAATTAGAGATATTTGTTGAAAATAAAAGTCTTTTTTTTTTTAAATTTCTTACAACCAATTCTTGAAGACCAGGTTCATAAATTGGTATTATTCCTTTATTTAATTTTTTTATAACTTCTTTATTAATATCAACACAAGTAACTGTATTACCTAAATCTGAGAAACAGGCACCACTGACCAATCCAACATAACCAGATCCTATTATGC
>LUMM01000015.1_pt1 | contig 28655 bp, 31 predicted proteins | sample 729971 | NCBI WGS metagenome assembly LUMM01 (sample SAMN03860263, study PRJNA289734) | marine metagenome | biome: seawater column; feature: ocean; material: water; isolation source: Red Sea water column Station 22 - depth 50m | place: Saudi Arabia: Red Sea | collected 2011-10-15 | depth 50 m | reverse complement strand
CTCAATTGGAGAATTTTATTCAATCGCAATTACAAATAATCATCAAAAAGCTGACACCGGAACTAAGATGATTCATTTAGGAAAAAATACAAAAAGTAAAATTATCTCAAAAGGTATTAGTGCAGGTAAATCAGATATGACTTACAGAGGTTTGGTAGATATTTCAAAAAATGCGTCTAATTCAACAAATTATACACAATGTGATTCATTGCTAATGGGTAACAAGTGTGGAGCACACACGGTACCTTACATTAAGAATAAAAATTCAAATTCTAATATTGCTCATGAAGCGACCACATCTAAGATAAGTGAAGATCAACTTCATTATTGTCAGCAAAGGGGACTAAATCAAGAGGAAGCTGTAGGACTTATTGTTAATGGCTTTTGTAAAGAGGTTTTACAACAATTACCTATGGAGTTTGCTGTAGAGGCTCAAAAACTAGTTGGAATAAGTTTAGAAGGAAGTGTTGGTTAAATGTTAAAAATAAACAATTTAAATGCAAAAATTCAAGAAAAATCCATCTTAAGTGGTTTTAATCTTGAGATAAAACCAGGTGAGGTACATGCAATAATGGGCCCCAATGGATCAGGAAAGAGTACTTTGTCAAATATTCTATCAGGTAAAAAGGGATACGAAGTATCAGGGGAAATATTATATGAAAATAAAAATTTGTTTGATCTTGAAACTGAAGAAAGAGCACATGAAGGTATTTTTTTGGCATTCCAATATCCGTTGGAAATACCTGGGGTGAATACAAATATTTTTTTAAAAACATCCTTAAATTCAATTAGAAAAGCAAGAGGTGAAAAAGAATTAGATGCATTAGAATTTTTAAAATTAGTTAAAGAAAAAGCAAAAGAACTAAAATTTGATGAAGAAAAATTAAATAGACAATTAAATGTTGGTTTCTCTGGTGGTGAAAAAAAGAAAAACGAAATTTTACAAATGTCAATTTTAGATCCAAAATTATCTATATTAGATGAAACTGACTCTGGATTAGATATAGATGCTCTTAAAATAGTTGCGGATGGAGTTAATGCATTAAGAAAAAAAAATAATTCCTTTCTTATAATAACACACTATCAAAGACTACTTGATTATATAAAACCTGACTTTGTGCATGTTCTTATGGGTGGAAAAATTATTAAATCAGGAGGCGCAGAATTAGCTTTAGAGTTAGAAAAAAAAGGATATGAAAATTTTAATTAAATGGAACAAAAATTAAAAACAGATTTTGATAAATTTATAAGTACTTCTAATTTTTCAAACCAAGAGATTAAATTAAAAAAAGAAGCTCTTGATAATTTTTTGAAAAATGGATTTCCTAGTAGAAAATTAGAAAACTGGAAATTCTCAGATATAAACCAGATAATCCAAAAAAATATTGGAGAACTAGCATTTTATAATGATTATAATATTGAAAATGAAATTAATGACGATATTTTTATAAAGGAAATTGAGCATAATAAAATTGTTATTGTTAACGGTAAAGTTGAGCGATTGAGTTTCGAATATGAAGAAAGCGATAAAATTAATTTAACGACTTTAAATAATTTTAACCAAAACCCAAATGATGATAATTCTCTTTTAAGTCTAAATAATTCTTTTTCTAATAAAATACATAATATTTTAGTTAAAAAAAATTATTCATTCAAAAAGCCTTTAATTATATATCAAATAACAAATGAGAAAGTGAGCAACACTAATATTAATTTTCAATTAAACTTTGAGCTAGAAGAAAACAGCTCAATAAAAATTATTAATCTTTCTGACGATAATTCAGAAAAGAATTTCATCAACAATTTATTTAATTTTAATCTTGGTAAAAATTCAATTCTTAAGAATTATAAAATAGATAAAAAAAGTAATACAAATATTAAGTATGATTATTCTAGCATTATTCAAAAAGAAAATAGTATTTCGGAAACATTTATATTTTCATCCGGTTCAGATTATATAAAAAATGAAGTCAACTGTAATCTTGAAGGCAAATATTCATCAGCATTTATTAATGGAATACACCTATTGTCTAAAAATAAACATCACGAAATAAGAACTAAGACTAATCATTTGTACGAAAACACAAAAAGTTATCAGTTAATAAAAAGTGTAATTAATGATAATTCAAAGTCAGTCTATCAAGGGAAAATATATGTCGATTCTAAAGCTCAAAAAACAGATGGTTATCAATTAAGTAAAGCTCTACTCTTAAATGAACAAGCAGAATTTAATGCAAAGCCTGAACTAGAGATATATGCTGATGATGTTAAATGTTCACATGGTTCTGCGTCAGGAAGTTTAGATGACAATTCTATTTTTTATTTAATGTCTAGGGGATTAAATCAAACAACTGCAAAAGAATTATTAATTAATGGTTTTCTTTTAGATGTTGTTGAGAAAATTACAGAAGATGAAATTAAAAAATTGTTAAAAAATATGATTGGATTAAATTAATGAACATAGATGATATAAAAAGAGAATTTCCAATTTTTGATGATAAAATTCAAAATAATGATTTAGTATATTTAGATAGTGCCAATTCATCTCAAAAACCTAGAGTTGTTGTAGATAGAATTTATGACTTTTATACAAAAGAGTTTTCTAATGTAGGTAGAAGTGTTCACTATTTGGCTGTTGCTGCTACTAATTTATATGAACAAACAAGAGTTTCAGTTCAAAAATATATTAATGCTAAAGATAAAGATGAAATCGTATTTACTAAAGGTGCTACAGAAGCAATTAATTTAGTCGCTAACACTTTTGGTCAAAAATATTTATCTGAAGGAGATGAAGTATTGTTGACTGAACTCGAGCATCATTCAAATTATGTTCCTTGGCATTTTCTTAGAAAAGCAAAAAATATAAAAATAGAATTTGCTGAAATTAACGATGATGGCGAAGTAACATTAGAAGCTATAGAAAAAAAAATTACAAACAAAACAAAGATAATTAGTGTAAGTCATTTATCGAATGTAACAGGCGCAATATTACCAATTAAAGAAATTGTAGAATTAGCACATTCGAAAAATATACCTGTTCTAATTGACGGATGCCAAGGAGCTCCTCATTTAAGATTAGATATGCAGGATATAGACTGTGATTTTTATGCAATATCTGGACATAAAATGTACGGACCAACTGGAATAGGTGTTCTATATGCTAAAAAAAAATGGCTTGAAGATTTACCTCCATATCAAGGTGGAGGAGGAATGATAAATGAAGTTAAAAAAGAAGGTATTACTTATGGCGAATTACCTAATAAATACGAGGCTGGCACAATGGCTACAGCTCAAGTTATAGCTTTTAATGAATCCATAAAATTTATGGAAAAAATTGGTATTCAAAATATCGAAAAACATGAAAAAGAATTATTAGACTACGGACTAGAAAAGTTAAGAAAAAATAATTCAGTTAATATTATAGGAAATCCAAAAGAAAAGGGTGGAGTTATATCATTTACTATTGAAGGTGTTCATCCACATGATATTGCAACAATTCTTGATGAAGATGGAGTAGCTATTAGAGCAGGGCATCACTGCTGTCAAATATTACACGATAAATTAAATTTACCTGCAACTGCAAGAGCTTCATTCGGAGTTTATAATACGAAAGATGATATTGATAAGCTTGATGAAGCAATAAATAAATGTAAAAAAATTTTTAACTTATAATGGACTTAAAAGATTTATATCAAGAAATAATATTAGACCATGGAAAAAATCCAAGGAATTTAGGAAAGTTTGATAATTATAATAAAGATGCAAAGGGAAATAATCCTTTATGTGGTGATAATGTTCATGTCTATCTCAGATTAAATGAAAACAAAAAAGTTGAAGATATTGCATTTGAAGGTCATGGCTGCGCAATTTCAATGGCATCGGCGTCAATTATGACTGATATGGTTAGAGGCAAAGAAGAAAAAGAGGTAAAAGAAATTGTAACTGATTTTCTAGGAATGATAAAAGAAAAAGATTCTTTAGAAACTAATATTTTAAAAGATGACGAAAAAACTAAATTAATGAGTTTATCGGGTGTTAAGCAATATCCTATGAGAGTAAAGTGTGCAACTTTATCTTGGCATACTCTTACATCAGCATTAGATAATTCAGATCAAATTGTAAAAACAGAGGAATGAAAATGGATCTTAAAGAAAAAGTAATTGCTGAAATAAAAAAAATTTATGATCCTGAGATACCTGTTAATATATATGAATTAGGATTGATATACGATATTATTGTAAATAATTCTGAAGTTAAGGTTAAAATGACTTTAACTACACCAAATTGTCCAGTAGCTGAAAGTTTGCCTAAAGAAGTTAAAGACAGTATATTAGAAATTAAAGAAGTTTCAAAAGTAGATCTTGATTTAGTTTGGGAACCACCATGGGACAAATCAATGATGTCTGAAGCTGCAAAACTTGAACTAAATTTATGACAAAACAAATTATAACATTAAGCGATAACGCAGCTCAAAGAATAAAAGAAATTATGTCTAATGCTGAAAAAGACTCTTTAGGAGTTAGAGTTGGAGTTAAGTCAGGTGGATGCGCAGGGATGTCTTATGTTATGGAGTACACAAAAGAGGCAAACCCAAATGACGAAGTAATAGAAGATAAGGGTGTGAAAGTCTTCATAGACTCTGCAGCGGTAATGTATTTACTTGGAACAGAAATGGATTTTAAAAAAGAAAAATTTTCTTCACAATTTGTATTCAATAACCCGAATGAAACAGAGAGATGTGGATGTGGAGAGTCCTTTAAAATATAGTATTTAATATACGCATATCAGTATTGCGTTTATTGCATATCTATGATAGAATCATTGATATGAACACTTTTGAGCATAAAAACCTAATTAACTCTGAAGTTAAAACTCAAAAAAGAAAATCTTTATTCAGAAGTTTAATCAAACCAGTAGAAGCGGGCGCACATGGCACCCTCAACTACGTGGTCAAAAAAGGTTTAGGAAAAAATAAAATAGCTAAAAAATAAAAAAGCTATTTAACAACTATAGTACATATCAAACTCAATAGGATGAGGTGTATGTTCAAAGTTGTGTATTTCCTCAAATTTAAGAGCAATATAAGCGTCAATTTGATCGTCAGTAAATACTCCACCTTGAGTTAAAAACTTTCTATCCTTATCTAAACTTTCCATTGCTTCTCTTAATGATCCGCAAACAGTTGGAACTTTTTTAACTTCCTTCTCTGATAAAGCGTAAAGATCTTTATCAAAGGATTTGCCTGGATCAATTTTATTTTTGATACCGTCAATTCCAGCCATTAACATAGATGCAAATGTTAAATATGGATTACCAGATGCATCTGGGAATCTAATTTCACATCTTGCTCCTTTTTTGCTTAGAGTTATAGGAATTCGACATGATGCTGATCTGTTTCTTGCAGAATAAGCAAGCAATACTGGAGCTTCAAAGCCTGGAATTAATCTTTTATAACTATTTGTTGTAGCATTTGAAAACGCGTTAATCGCCTTAGCATGTTTAAGTATACCACCAATATAATAAAGTGCGGTTTGTGACAAACCTGAATATTTATTTCCGGAAAAAACTGGAGTTTTTCCCTTCCAAACTGATTGGTGAACGTGCATTCCTGATCCATTATCACCTTTTACAGGTTTAGGCATAAACGTAGCAGTTTTACCAAATGAATGTGAAACCATTTGTACTACATATTTATATAATTGAACATTATCTGCTTGATTAACTAATGTGCCAAAAAGCATTCCAAGTTCGTGCTGGCTTGGAGCAACTTCATGGTGATGTTTTTCAACCGTGATACCTACGTCTCTTAAACCTTTTAGGTATTCTCCTCTTATATCCTGAGCACTATCTACTGGAGGTACTGGAAAATATCCACCTTTAACTCCAGGTCTATGACCCATATTTCCATTTTCATAACTTTTTCCAGAATTATATGGTCCTTCTGTACTATCTATAGAAAAACTTGTTTCATTCATATCATTTTTTATTTTTACATCATCAAAAACAAAAAATTCTGGTTCAGGACCAAAGTAAGCTTTATCACCTATACCAGTCTTCTTTAAATAAGCTTCAGCTTTCTTCGCTATCCCTCTTGGATCTCTTTCATAAGGATTTCTTTTAATTGCATCTAAAATGTCGCAAAATAAAACAAGAGTATTATGAGATGTAAATGGATCAACGATTTGTCTGTTTAAATCTGGCTTTAATATCATGTCAGATTCATTTATTGCTTTCCATCCAGCAATAGATGATCCATCAAAAAATACACCATCTGTTAACATGTCCCCATCAACTACTGATGCATCCATAGTTAAGTGCTGTAATTTACCTCTTGGGTCTGTAAATCTTAAATCGACAAACTCAATTTGCTTGTCTTTCATCATTTTTAGAACTTTGCTTGCGCTCATATTATCTCCTGTAGAATTAAATATCTGGGTTAATTACCAATATTGTTATAATAAAGAATACATATAATGAGGATATCACCTATGCAATTTAAACATATAATTATGCCAATAATTTCAGTGCTTTTTTATCAATCATAAGTTGAATATGACTTTATTAAATAAAGAACCAGTTAAAAGAGCTGAGAAGTGTCTTAAAGAGTTTGATGAAAATTTATCAGTTGTAGAATTGGAAAATTCAGCAAAAACAGCATTGGATGCAGCAAATTCACTAAATTGTGAAGTAGGAGCAATTGTTAAAAGTCTGCTTATTAAGATAGAAAATGATTTTTTACTTTGTTTAGTTTCTGGTGACAAAAGATGTTCGTTAAATAAATTAAAAAAAATTTCTGAAAAAAAGAATGTAAGAATGGCATCTGCTGATGAGGTTAAGTCTCAAACAGGATATACAATTGGAGGTGTATCTCCTGTAGGTCATATAAATAAAATTCAAATATTTATAGATAATTCTTTAAGTAGGTTCACAGATATTTTTGCTGCAGCTGGACATCCTAATGTAATTTTTAAGATCAATTATGAAAAATTAATTCAAATTACAAAAGGTGATGTGAAAGATATTACAGAATGAAGCAAGCTAATTTAACAGATTATATTTTATTAACATTACTATCAATAATTTGGGCATCTGCTTTTTTTAATATAAAAATTGCAACAGAATCATTCGGTCCAATGACAATTGCTTTTTTGAGAGTGTTTTTCGGATCTATACCAGTATTAATTTTATGTTTTTATAAAAAAATAGTGATTGAAGCATTTTCAAAAGATTGGCATTGGTTCATGTTAATAGGACTAATCAATTTAGTTATACCATTCTTTTTAATTGCTTACGGGGTAAAATCAGTGCAAAGTAATTTGGCAGCAATTTTGATGTCCACTACTCCTTTGAGCTCTACTATATTAGGTCACTTTTATACAAAAAATGAAAAATTTAATTTTGCCAAAACTATAGGAATATTAATAGGATTTGCAGGAATTGTTTATTTATTTTCTGATAATATTTTAATCGATGAAAATAATTTTCTTTCAGCAATATTAATTTTAGTAGGATCAACATGTTATGTAATAGGTGGAGTTTTAACACTTAAAATTAGTAAGAAAAAAAATGAAAACGTTACTGGATCAATATTAATTTGGGCAACTCTGATTTTATTTCCTTTGATGTGTTTGTTAGAGACTCCATGGGAAAATACTCCATCATTAAATTCGACTATGTCAGTAATTTATCTTGGTATAGTACCAACAGGAGTTGCGTGGCTTTTAAGGTTTAAAATTTTGAAAAAGAATGGTTTAATTTTTCAATCTCAAGTCTCATATTTAATTCCAATCTTTGGAATTATTTTAGGCTATATATTTTTAAGTGAATTAATAACTTACAAGGTATTAATATCTTTATTGGCTGTAGTTGTAGGAATTTATTTTGTTAGAAAAGCAGATACAAAAATTATTATTTAAATGAAGATATAGAGCTAATATGCTCTGGTTTTGTCTCACAACATCCGCCTAAAATTGTTGCCCCACCTTCTATAAATTTTTTTGATAGATTATAAAATTCATTTGCATCAAAATTATCTCTTTTTCCTAAAGATTGATTAGGATTTACTCCAATTTCATGAGGTTTTGCTGTATTAAATGTCTGTATTGGGCCTGGTTCATCAACTCCCCACAAATTTATTTTAAATCCAAATGGTACTTCACAATTTAAAAATTTATCTAATACGGACAGAGATATTTCTGGAGAAATACATGCACAAACTACACCAAGTGTATTTTCATCTTGAATAATTTCAAGTAATTGCTCAATTTTTTCTTCTGAGGGTAGGTTACCATTTTTTTTTAAATGTATTCCAATTAAAACTTTTTTGTTTAATTTTTTAGATATATTAAGAGCGGCTTTAACTTCATTAGTGCTGCTAATAACATCTAAGTATAAAAAATCAGTAAATTCACTTAAAATATCAGCTTGTTCAAACATATCTTCCTCTATTAATTTGATGTCGCGATCATCAGTTATATAAGTGTCTCTTTGGCTTGGAATTGATCCGGCTACTAATATATTTTTCTTTGATAAATTTTTAGCTTTGATTGCAAGTTTACATGCAATTTTGTTTAATTTTTTGAATTCATCACCAACTTTATTTTCTATTAATCTAAATTTTCTACAACTAAAGGTGTTAGTAACAATAACATCTGAGCCTGCGTTGATATATGATAGATGAGTATCAACTAACATTTGATGATATTTTTCATCTAATAAAGCGCTAGCAGACCATAAAGTCCCCATAGATACCATTCCTTTTTCAAGTAATAATTGACCCATACCACCATCTAAAATTCTTATTTTTTTAAAAAAACTGTTATCCATTTTTTTTATCTCTTGTAGCTATAAATACTCCAACGGTTGTTATTAAAAAACCAATTATGTCAGTAAATGTTAATTGTTCATTTAAAAATATCCATGCCATCACTGCTGAAGTGGGAGGTACTAAAAAAAATAAAGTAGTAGTTTTGCCCACAGTACCCCTTTTGATTAAAAACATAAGAATAGTAAAAGCTCCAAATGAAACTAATATAATTTGGTGAGACATACCCAATATAAAACTAGTTGTAAAATTTATGTAAGCATTTTCAAATATAAACATTAATATTAGATTAAAAAGGCAACCACCAACTGCTTGATATGCATTGTTAACTGACAAAGCTAAATTTCCACTCAATTTTTTTTGCCACAATGTTCCAGCCGTTATTGCAAATAAAGCTAATACTGTAGCTAACAATCCTAAAGGAGGAATTTCTTTTCCAAAATCAATACCTAAGACAGTGACAGAACCAATGAAACCTAAACTGATACCTACCCACTGTTTCCAAGATATTTTTTCTCCAAAAATAGGACCAGATAAAATATTTGTTAAAATCGGTTGAAGTGTGACTATTAAAGCTACAATTGCAGCTGGCATCCCAATTGAAAATGCATACCAACATCCACCTAAATAAATCCCATGAAATAAAATACCTGTTGAAAGACTTTCAATAATATTTTTTAATTTTCCGAAAATTTTATCATTACTGAGATAAGCAAATACAAGAAAACCAATTGTTACAATCCCAAACCTAAATGCTAAAGCTGCAAATGGAGAAGCGTTTTGAACAATTTCTTTCCCAGATATGAATGCCGATGACCATAATAATATAAAGAGCAAAGGAAATGATTTTGTCATGGTAAAGATATATGGCGTAATATCTAATTTTTGTTGTGAATTCTATCCATTTCTTGAAGTTCGACTTCAAGTTTGTCTAATTCTTCACCACCAGCCATCATACTAAGAAGCTTTTCTCTAGAAATATCTTTTTTTTGGAATGTTCCCATGCTTTTTCCTCGGTTAAGTACAGTGAAACTATTACCAACAGGGTAAGCATGATGTACATTATGAGTAATTAAAATTACAGCCAATCCCTCAGACGCGGCCTTTACAATATATTTTAATACCATTGATGCTTGATGAACTCCTAAAGCAGAAGTTGGTTCATCTAAAACTAAAACTTTTGCTCCAAAATATATAGCTCGTGATATTGCTAGGCATTGTCTTTCACCACCGGACATAGTTCCAACTGCCTGAGATGGATCTCTAACATCGATACCTATCTGTCCCATTCTATCTGCTGCTATCTTATTTGCTTTCTCCACATCAAAAGTTTTAAGGAAAGGAATACCTTTTTGAGGCTCTCTTCCCATAAAAAAATTTCTAGTAACACTCATTAAAGGAACTAATGCTAAATCTTGATAAACTGTTCCTATACCAATATCTAAAGCATCTTTAGGTGAGTCAAAAACAATTTTATTATCTTCAAATATAATTTCTCCTTCATCAGGCTTATGAACACCTGCTAAAGTTTTAATTAAAGTCGACTTTCCTGCTCCATTATCTCCAAGTAAGCACATGATCTCACCTTTTTTTAATCTCATAGTGACATCTTTAAGCGCTATTACCTTCCCAAAAAACTTACTAATATTATTAAATTGAACGAGATAGTCTGACATTATTTACTCTCAGTCACTTTCTTTCTGATATAGTTATTAAACACTACAGCTATCAACATCATTGCTCCTAAGAAAACTTTAAACCAATCAGTGTCAACATCTGTATAAAATATTCCCATAGATACTGTACCAAATATTATTGCACCAAAAGCAGCACCTATTGCAGATCCATACCCACCAGTTAAGAGACACCCACCAACAACAGCTGCTGCAATAGCTTCTAGTTCTTTTAAAGTACCTCTCATAGTATCTGCAGAACCCGCATCTAATACTTGAATACAAGCAAAAATAGTAGAAGCGACTGCCGTACCAATAAATAGACTTATTTTTACCCTTCCAACAGGCACGCCGACATTTGTTGCTCCAACCTTATCGCCTCCAGATGCGAAGATCCAATTACCGTATCTTGTTTTCATCAATATCCATGTTGCAAACAATGTTAATGCAATAAACCAAATAACTGATGGAGGTATTCCAGTTGCAAGAGGAGTTCCATCAGTTCTTAGTTCAATTAATTTTAATGATCCCAACCAAGTAAAAAGCCATTTAAAAGTATCTGTAGCAAATAACCAAGCTAATGGATCATCTTCAATTAATACTCTTAGTCCTGGAACTTGAGTTCTACCAGTAATCAATCTTGTTATTGCTAATGTCAAACCTCTTAAAATAAAAAGCATTGCAAGTGTTACAATAAAAGATGGCAAACCAGTTTTGACAACCATTATGCCATTAAAGTATCCAACCAATACTGCCATAGCGAAAGCAAAAACTATACTCATCCATAAAGGCCAACCCCAATAAATCGCAGGAATTGCAATACAAATTCCAGCAAAGCCAATCATTGATCCAATTGACAAATCAAATTCACCGCCAATCATTAACATCGCTGCTGCTATTGCTATAATTCCTAAATTAGCTGAAACATCGAGGAAATTAAGCATTCCATAGGCGCTAAACATACCAGTATCGCCAGCTACAATTCCAAAAAATATAAATACAAGTATTGAGCCACCTAATGCACCTAACTCAGGCCTATTCAATAAAACTCTTAGTGGTGATATTTTTTTTAGACGCTCGTCTTCATTAAGACTACTTTTTGATGAAATACTTTTTGATTTTAATGACATTTAAATTTTGAAAAAAGGCCTGACTATAAAATTTAGTCAGGCCTTAAATATAGATTTTATCTATAACCTTGAGCTGCCCATTTAATTACTTTAGCAGCATTATCAGGAGTAACAAACCCTGGTCCAGTCATAACTACACCAGCAGGCATTGTTCCCCATCTCATGTACTGAGCAAAAATAGCTATAGGCAAATAACCTTGTAGATATTGTTGTTGGTCAATTAAAAACTCTACTTTACCTGCAGCAGCAGCTTTTAACATGTTAGGTGACATATCAAATGTTCCTAATTTAACATTTCCAACTTTGCCAGCAGCTTCTAAAGCTTTTAGTGCTGCTTCACCAGATAAACCAGCTCCTAAAGTTAGAATAGTGTCATATCCACCACCTAATTTTGCAGCAACAGCTTTTTGAATTTCAGTTGGGTCATTTGATGTTCCAAGAATATCAACAGATCCACCAAAACCTTTTTTGAAACCTGCACATCTTCTATCAAGCGCTACGTTTCCAACTTCGTGGTTAACGCATAAAGCTTTTTTTCCTCCAGCAGCTTTCATTTTTTGTCCGCCACCAACACCAGCTTCAAATTCAGTTTGACCTACGTGTGCACTAATTCCTAATGATGCATAGTCATCCGAACCAGAGTTCATAGAAACTACTGGTATACCAGCAGCTATTGCTGCTTTAACAGATTTTCCTAATGCTGCTGCATCAGGTAAAGTAATTACAATACCTTTTGGTTTTTGTGATACAGCGTTATCAATTAGTTTTGCCATTTCAACCATGTCAAAAGTTCCAGGCGCAGTGTATTTGCAAGATACTCCCATATCTTTACAAGCAGCATCAACTCCATTTTTTGCTACCGACCAAAAAGGGTCATTAGCTTGTCCATGTGAAACAACAATTATATCAGTTGCTAATGCTGATACAGACATCATTGCCCATGCAGCAACAGCTAATATAAAGTTCTTTATTGTTTTCATTTTTAATTTCCTCTCTTAAATAAAAGTTAACTTTTAAACATCAAAGCTAACATAAATTTATTTAGATTGTAAAGAAGCAGGTTGTATTCAACCTAAAGTTGATTTCTAGTATTTTATTGTTTCAAACTTTTTTGATTTTAATGACCTGATAGCACTTTCAGCAATTTGAATTGAAATCTTTCCATCAATAAAACCACTTTTAGGTCTCGAATTTGATCTAAATAATTTGGCAAGATCATTTAATTGTTCTTTGTATGCCTGATCGTATCTTTCTATAAAAAAATGTTTAAAGCTTGAACGTGCATTCGTACTTTTATTAGAATACAAACTAATCTCATTTTCTTTGATATTATCAGAAATAATCATTCCTTTACTTCCAAAGAGCTCTACTCTTTGATCATATCCAAAACTACAATGTCTCGAATTACTTATAATACATTGAACACCATTTTTTGTTTTCAAAATTGCCGTAGCAAGCTCGAAATCTTTAAGTTTATTGAAGTATTTATTAGAAATATTGCTCCCTGTGGCAAATATAGAAACAAATTCATCTTTACCCGCATAATATCTTGCTAGATCGAAATCATGGATCATCATATCTTTAAAAATACCACCTGAGGCTTTTAAATAATTTATAGATGGAGCAGCTGGATCTCTGCTAGTAATAATGATTTTCTCTAGCTTTCCTATCTTACCTTTTATTAAATTATTTTTTAGAGAACTATGACCTGGATCATATCTTCTGTTAAATCCAATTTGAATTTTATGATTAAATTTATTTATTTTTTTTTCGTAATTTTGAATTTTTTTTAAATTTAAATCTAAAGGTTTTTCACAAAATACTGTTTTGTTACTTTTTATACTTTCATATATAAATTTAAGATGAGTTGATGTAGTGGAAGAGATAAAAATACAATCAATTTTTTTATCTTTATATGCTATTTGAGGATTTTCAATATTTTGACAATTTAGATTTTTTGAAACTTTTTTTGCAAGTTTCTTATTAACATCGAAAATATATTTAAGATTAAAATTTTTATTATTTATTAAATTATTTGCATGCATTAGTCCTATTCTTCCCAAACCGAATAATGCTACGTTAATTAAATTTTTACCCATTGTTTTTTTAATGATGATTTCTTACATGCATCAATGAATTTAGCAGTCTCCAAACCCTCTTCTTCGTTAGGAAAATAAAATCTTTTTTTTGTATTTGTTTTTAAATATTCAGCAAATTCCTTATATATATTTGCAAAAGCATCTAAATAACCTTCAGGGTGACCAAATTTTACTCTAGAAAATTTTTTTGAAAAATTTGCCTTTGTATAACCTCTTTCTAAAAACTTTACTGCTCCTTTGCTTGGATTAAATTTTAGATAATTTGGATCATTTTGAACCCATTCTAAACTTCCTTTAGATCCATATACTCTAATTCTTAAACCATAAACACCACCTTTAGCTGTTACACATGTCCATACAATTCCTTTAGCACCATTATTAAAATTAACAAAAACTTGTGCGTTATTATCCATATTAACGTCCTTCGAATATTTACTTACATCGGCTATCAGTTTTTCTCCTTTAAGGCCTGTAATATAAATTGCTAGATGATATGCATGTGATCCTATTTCGTTGAGAACTGCTGATACACCGACAATTTTTTTATCAACTTTCCATTTAAAAACCTTTTTTGAATTTGTTTTTGAAATTTTATTACCATCTGTCCAATCCTGAATATATTCAACATTGATATATTCAACTTTTCCAATTTTTCCTTTTTCCACTAAATTTTTTGCCTCTCTTACCATTGGATAAGATGAATAGTTGTGAGTCAGTGCATATTTAATTTTTTTGTTATTTTTTATCGCTTTATATAGTTTTTTTCCCTGCTTAAGATTTCCAGCAAATGGTTTGTCTGAAATTACATGTATATTTTTTTTTATAAAATTCTCTGCAATAATTTGATGACTTGATGGTGGAGTCATTATTGCTACAACGTTAATACCATCTTTTCTTTTCGCTTCTTTTTCAGACATCTCCTTGTAATTTGAATAACATCTAGATTTATCTAAACCTATACTTTGTCCAAATTTCCTAGATTTATCAACACTTCTGGAAAATACCCCTGCAACTATTTCGTATTTGTCATCATATCTAGATGAAATCCTATGAACATGCCCGATCCAAGATCCAGGTCCTCCTCCAACAATTCCAAGTTTAAATTTTTTAGGTTTAATTTTTTGAAGCATCTAATATCATAACAAAACTATTATTTATGTCAGTAAAATTAGGTATAGCCCCAATAGCTTGGAGCAATGATGACATGCCTGAGCTTGGTGGTGATACTCCGCTTGAACAATGTCTTTCCGAAGCTAGTGAGGCAGGTTTTAAAGGAATAGAATCTGGGGGAAAATTTCCAAAAACATCAAAAGAATTAATTCCTATATTAAATAAATATAATTTAAAATTATGTTCTGGTTGGTATGGAGCAAATTTAAGAAAAAATACTTTTGAAGAGGAAAAAACAAAAATTCAAAACCAATTGAAACTATTTCAAGATTGTAAGGCACCCTGCATGGTTTTTGCAGAAGTTTATGGTTCTATTCAAGGCGATCCAAATATAAATTTATCTAAAAGACCTAGAATGGATTTAGACGAGGCTAAAAAATATTATAAAAAAATTTCAGAAATGGGAAAATATCTAGAGGATCAAGACATGCCTCTTGCTTACCATCATCATATGGGAACTTGTATTGAAAGTGAGGAAGATACAAGAAGATTATTAGAAAACACAGATGGTAGTGTCAAACTAACTTTAGATACTGGACATATGTTATTTGCAAAAGGGGATAGTTTGAAAATTTATAAAGAATTTAAAGAAAGAATAATTCATATACATTGCAAAGATATGAGAAAAAATGTTTTAGATAATTCATTAAATCACGATTATAGTTTTAGACAGGCTTTTTTAGAAGGAGCCTTCACTGTTCCAGGTGATGGCTGTATTGATTACAAACCTTTTTTTGACTTGTTAAAAGAACAAAATTATTCTGGTTGGTTAGTTGTAGAAGCGGAGCAAGATCCCGCAAAAGCAAATCCTTTTGAATATGCTAAAATTGGATACAAATATCTGATTGAAACTTTAAAAAGTGCAAATTTAGAAATCGAAAACTATTAGCTATCTATATAAAGAAGTTAATTCATTATTACCAGCAGCAACACATGGAGATTTAAAACAAGTACCAACTATCCATTCTGATCCTGGTTCTGCTAGAAAATTTGATGACATTATAAAAATAACACCCATTTCTACTGACTGACCAGCTTTTCCTTCTGCTTTTATTCTCGGGTCAGGGTCTGTTTTAACTTTATTGTCATCTGAAAACGGATTTTCAATCTTAAGATTATCATTTATATGATTAACAACCTTTTCAGCTATCCATTCAGCATTACATGGATCACCCCAAGCTGTTATTTTACCTTCATCATTATTTCCGCAATTATTAATTTCGCCATTAATAAAATCGACAACTTTTTTATGATTTTCTTTTACTAAATTTGCACGAGCTTCAACTTCAGGTCTTGTGCTCGCTGTCCATATCAACATTCCTACAACATAAACAGCCGATATCATGATAAGAAACTCTAACAATCCAAAATTTTTTAATTTTAAACTCATGAGATTTTAACTATTTTTGACTTTTCCAATTTATTATCAAAAAAATCAATAATATTTTGGACTGTTTCAATACCCATTCTAGACAAACATTCTTCGGTAAATACTGCTGAATGAGGGCTTAAAAATGCTTTCTCATTTTTTAGCAATGGATTATCTAAAGATGGAGGCTCCTTTTCAAAAACATCTAGCCCTGCACCAAAAATTAAATCTTCGTTTAATGCCTTATTAAGATCTTCTTCATTTATAATACCACCTCTTGCAGCATTAATTAAAATACAATTTTTTTTCATTTTTTTTATCATTTCATAATTGATTAAATGTTTTGTATTTTCGTTTAGAGGCATATGAATTGAAATTGCATCCATTTTATTTAAACTCTCATTTAAATCTTTAATTTTAGTACCACCAACTTTTTTAATTTCCTCTTCGCTGACAAAAGGATCATAAACAAAAATATTCATTTCTAAACCCTTACATTTTTTAAGCAAACATTTTCCAATTCGACCAAAACCTGCAATTAAGATATTTTTATTCCATAACTCAATTGTTTTAGGAAGCTTAGTTCTATCACTGAACTTTCCAGTTTTTACAGTCTCGTTGTACATATTATTTCTTTTTGCAATGCTGAATAGCATGAATAAAACATGTTCTGCTACAGCTTGAGCATTTGCTGTAGCTGTTATTGCTAATGTGATATTGTTTTGCTTGGTTGCTTTAAGATCTATATTGTCATAGCCTACACCATGTCTAGATATCACCTTTAAATTCTTAGCTGAGTCTATAATTTCTTTTGACAATTTAGATGTTCTAATACTTATTCCATCACAGTCTTTTATTTTATCTTTCAAAAATTCTGCATCAGTATTGTCTACAACTTCAAATTCAAAATTTTTATTTCCTTTTAGTAGATCAATACCATGATTATGTATCGATCCTATTATTAAGATTTTTTTCATACGTAAATGTTTATACTTTATTTATTAATAGGCTTTAGATAATTCTGATTTCACTGTGCCTTTTAAATTTTCAACTGTATTTTTCGCACCCGCACTTATAAATCTGGAGTCTGCTCCAACTGTTACAAATTGAAAACCTTTTTCAATCATTTTTTTTGCATAGTCAGTACTTCCATTATGAATTCCAGCAAATATATTGTTTTTTTTTGCATGCTCTAATATTCTAAGTATTTCTGAATAAGCTTTAGTATCTTCACCTTTGTCAAAACCAGGCTTTTCTCCTATAGCCAAACTTAAATCAGCAGGCCCTATGTAGATACCATCAAGGCCTGGGGTACTCATTATTTCATCAAGATTTTCTAAAGCTTCTTTAGTTTCAATCATAGCCATTTTTAATAATTCATCGTTTGCATGATCTGCGTAATCAGGTCCTCCGTATATTAATCCTCTTACAGGACCGAAACTTCTATATCCATCTGGTGGATATTTACATGCTTGAACAAACCTTTCTGCTTCTTTTCGATTACTCACCATTGGGCAAATGATTCCGTAACATCCGGCATCTAAAATTTTCATAATTTGACCAGGTTCATTCCAATTAACTCTTGCCAAAGGTACGACTTCTGTTGCTGAAATAACTTGCATCATTGGCATTGCATTTGTGTAATCAACAAGCCCATGTTGCATATCAATTGTTAATGAGTCCCATCCTTGTTGAGCCATTGTTTCTGCTGAAACAGTGCTTGGAATTTGTAACCAACCATTGATTACAGCATTGCCATTTTTAATTATTTCTTTGGCTTTATTTTTTCTCATTTAATCAAGTTTTGAGACCCATATGGGTATACTTTATGTTAAGATAATCTTTTATAGCCATAGATCCACCTTCACGACCATAACCGGTTTGTTTTATTCCACCGAATGGAGCCTCAGCAACTGCAACAGCCGCTGTATTTACTGCAACACAACCGGTTTCCATCATCTCTGATGCTCTATTAGCTTTGTCCATTGAGTTTGTATATAAATAGCTACAAAGTCCAAGGTCATTATTATTTGCTCTCTCTACTACTTCGTCAAAATCCTTGAAAGTTAAAACGGGTACTAAGGGACCAAAAGGTTCTTCTTTCATAATTGTAAAATTGTCCTGCACTTCATCAAATACAGTTGGTTCAAAATAATAACCTTTATTAAATCCTGAAGGTCTACCCCCACCTAAAACAACTTTTGCGCCTTCACTCTTTGTCGTTTCGACTAATTTTTCAATCTCCTCCAAACGTTTTGCTGTTGTTAAAGGTCCTAAGTCAGTACCATCATCCATACCATTTCCAATTTTTAATTTTTTTGCTCTATCTACAAAAGCATTTACAAATTCTTTTTTTCTTGTTTCTTGAATGTAAAACCTATTTGGAGATATACAAACTTGACCATTGTTACGAAATTTTGCTGTTATTGCCATATCTGCAACTTTATTCATGTCAACATCGTCAAATACTATAAATGGAGAATGACCACTTAATTCCATTGTAACTCTTTGAACTTTATCTGCAGCTTTTTTAAGTATTAATTTTCCAACACGTGTTGAGCCAGTTATAGAAACTTTTTTTATTATATCTGATTCAAGTAATTCATTTGATATTTCAGCTGGGTCTCCAGATAATAAATTGACTACTCCATCAGGAACTCCAGCATCTTTACAAATATTTACAAGTTCCATAACTGCTCCAGGTGTAATTACATCTGGCTTACAAATAACTGAACAACCAGCAGCCAGTGCAGTTGAAATTTTTCTAGACGCTAAAACTATAGGAAAATTCCATGGCACAAGTGCTGCTACAACACCTACTGGCTGATAGTAAACATGAACTCTTGTTTCTGGAAATCTACTTTGTAATGTTTCACCATAAATTCTCTTAGTTTCTTCTGCATTCCATTCAAATATATCTGCTCCGCCACCAACTTCTCCAATTGCTTCTTTAAGAGGTTTTCCAACTTCAAGTGTAAGCCATTTAGCCAATACTTCTTTTCTTTCACGCATCAAATCTGCAATTTTTCTTATTACATAAGACCTCTGCCATGGAGTGGTATTTTTCCAAGTTTCGAGTCCTTTCTCTGCTGATTTTAATGCTTTTTGAACATCAACAGATGATGCTTTTGATGCTTCTCCTAAAACTTCTTCTGTTGCTGGATTGATAACTTTATAAGTTTCTTTTTTTTCTGCTTGTTGCCACTGACCATCAATGAATTGACCAAAATTGCTATACATATTTTTTAAATTGTGTTTAATTGTTAAAAGTTAAAGATTTATATATAGAATAATGAAAAAAATAAAGCTCACTTGTGCACATGCAATAATAAAACATCTTATTGCTCAAAAAATTTTAATAGATGGTAAAAAAGAGCAGTTATTTGCTGGAGCTTTTGGTATTTTTGGACATGGCAATGTTGCTTGTTTGGGACAAGCTCTACAAGAAAATCAAGATAAATTACCAACTTATAGAGGGCATCATGAGCAAAATATGGCTCTGACTGGAATAGCATATGCTAGAGCTAAAAGAAGAAAACAATTTTTTGTTGCAACTAGTTCAGTTGGACCAGGATCTACAAATATGGTTACAGCCTCGGCTGTTGCTATGAGCAATAGACTTCCAATTTTATTTTTACCTGGAGATACATACGCAAACAGAATGCCTGACCCGGTTCTACAACAAGTTGAGCATTTTAATAATCCAGGCATTACTCAGAATGATGCTTTCAAACCAGTAACAAAATATTTTGATAGAATTACAAGACCAGAACAAATCTTACAAACATTACCTCAAGCAATCCAAACAATGTTAGATCCAGCAGATTGTGGACCAGCTTGCTTATCATTATCACAGGATGTCCAAGGTGAAACATATGAATATCCTGAGGAATTTTTTAAAGAGAGAGTGCATAATATAAGAAGACCAAGACCTGATGATTTTCAAATAAAACAAGCAGCTGAGCAAATTAAAAAATCTAAAAATCCTTTATTGATTTCAGGTGGAGGAGTTTTCTACTCTGATGCAATGGAAGATCTAAGTAATTTTGCAATTAAACACAATATACCAGTTACACAAACAGTTATGGGCTACTCTACAATGAAGAGAGACCACTCTCATTTTTTAGGTCCCATAGGTGGTCTTGGTGGCAAAGCAGCAAATAATTTAGCAAAACAAACTGACCTAGCTATTGCTGTTGGAACAAAGTTAGCTGATTTCACAACTGGTTCGTGGGCAAATTTTGAGAACCCAGACTTTTCACTTGTTAGTGTTAATGTCTCTAGATTTGATGCTAGCAAACATTTGGCGCAATCAGTAATAGGTGATGCAAAAGTAAGCTTACAAGAGCTATCAAATGCTTTGGGAGATTGGAAAGCACCTGATGAATGGCATAAAAAATCAAGAGATGAATTAAAAAATTGGAATGATTATGTAGATAAAGAAAGCGGTCCAACTAATCAAGAACTACCTAGTTATGCACACGCTGTAGGAGCAATATATCGTAATTCAGATCCAACGGACATTGCTGTTACTGCGGCAGGTGGATTAGTTGGAGAAGTTGTACAAATTTGGAGACCAAAAGAATTAAATACACATGAAACCGAATGGGGTTTTAGCTGTATGAGTTATGAAATTTCTGGTGCATTAGGAGTTAAAATGGCGAACCCAGATAAAGAAGTAATAGCTTTTGTAGGAGATGGATCTTATTTACTTTTTAATTCAGATATTTATTCATCAGTTATAACAAATAATAAATTAATAATAGTTTTATGTGATAATGGAGGCCATGCCGTTATTAACAGGCTACAATTGTTTAAAGGTGGAAAAGAATTTAATTGTCTATTTAATAGTTCAAAAGCTCCAAATCTAGTCCCTGTTAATTTTGCTAAACATGCAGAGAGTATGGGTGCAAAATCTGAGGAGGTATCATCTATTTCTGAATTAGAAGAAGCATTTAAAAGAGCTAAAAAATCTGATGTAACTTACTTAATTTCAATAAAAACTCATTCTTATGAGTGGCTAGAAGGTTCTGCTTACTGGGAAAGTCCTACTTTAGAAATGCCATCAACAAAAGAAAACGAAGAGGCATTAAAACTTCATAAAGAAGGAAAATCAAAGCAAAGACAAGGTGTCTAAAATTCATGAATAAAGTTTTTAAGGTTGGTCTCATAGGATGTGGCCATATCGCAGAAACATATTTTAGGGGACACCAATATTTTAATAATTTCAAAATCGTTGCTTGTGCGGATATTAATCAAAAAGCAGCTGAAAAATGTGCGAAATTATACAACATCAAATCAATGACTGTTAATGAAATACTAAAAGATAAAGACATTGAGGTAATTTTAAATTTAACAATTCCTCAATCACATTATTCTGTATCAAAAAAAGTATTAAATGCAGGCAAGCATGTTTATTCAGAAAAACCATTAGCAACATACTTTCAAAAAGGAAAAGAGTTAGTGGCTTTGGCAAAACAAAAAAAATTATACATTGGTAATGCGCCAGATACTTTTCTTGGAGGAGGTGGACAAAAAGCAAAGGAATTAATTGACTCTGATTTGATTGGACAAATCAAACTTGGAAATGCAATCTTTGCATTTCCTGGTGTTGAAAACTTTCATCCAAAACCAGAGTCTTGGTATAAAAAAGAGGGAGGACCAGTAATAGATATGGGTCCTTATTTTTTTACAACGCTTGTTAATCTTTTAGGGCCAGCTAAACAGGTGCAAGGAAGAACATTAACGGCGTTTAAAAGAAGAAATTATAGAGCAGGTCCAAATAAAGGAAAAACATTTAAGGTTGAAACACCAACTACTTATTTAGCAACAATTCAATTTCATAATGAAGCAATTATTCAAGTCACTCTATCCTTTGATGTTATTAATCATCAAAGAAATCATATGGAACTTTATGGAACTAAAGGATCAATTATTGTTCCTGATCCAAATATGTTTGGTGGATCTGTTTATATTTCTGTTACTGAAGGTGGTCGTTGGGGCGAACATAAAACTGATAAAATGCATTTAGGAAAAATAAATATTACATCTGCAAGTGGTAGATCTAATGAATCACCAACAAATGCAAACTATAGAAGTGTTGGAATGTCTGAGATGTTATATTCAATCGAAAAAAAGAAAAAACATCGATGTTCTGGAGAGCTATCTCTTCATGTTTTAGATATAATTGAGTCTACCATGAAAGCTGCAACAACTGGAGTACCTCAAAAAATAAAAACTAAGTGTGAAAAGCCAAAAAGATTTACAGAAGAAGAAGTAAAAAAAATTCTCTTATAGATCATGAAAGATATTGCAATTGTTGATCCGTATCCAAGAACTATGCAGCTTATTTTTTCAAAATCAAAATTAAATGAGTTAAAAAATAAATTTAAGCTTATTTTTGCACCAAAAACAAATAAACAAAAATTTTATATTAATAATATTCATAAAGCGAAATTTATAATTGGACAGCCTGATCTTCCTAAATTTTTGTTAATGAAAGCAAAAAAGTTGAAAGCAGTAATAAACGTCGAAAGTAACTTTCTAGATAATATGGATTATAATTATTGCTTTGATAAAGGTATTCATGTTATTGCAACTTCACCCGTTTTCTCGAAACCAGTCGCAGAAATTGCGCTTGGATTTACACTCTCTCTTCTTAGAAATATTCATGGAGCAAATCAGGATTTCATTAATAAAAAGGAAAAGTATGGATTAGATGGAAATCTTAAGGCTTCATTGTTATCAGACAAAAAAATTGGATTATTGGGATTTGGAGACCTAGGGAAAGCTTTGGTTCCATTATTGAAACCATTTTCGAGTAAAATAAATATCTATGATCCTTGGATACCAAACAAAAAAATTATTAATCAAGGATTTAAACCAATTACTTTAAAAAAAATGTTTAAAGAATGTGAAGTTATTTATGTACTTGCTGCAATTACTACAAAAAACAAAGGACTGATTGATAAAAAATTACTCAATCTTATGAAATCAAACTCACTTTTTATACTAATGAGTAGAGCTGCAGTCGTTAATTTTAAAGATTTAAAAAATAGACTTAAAAAAGGTGATATTTATGCAGCACTTGACGTTTTTCCCGAAGAACCAGTTAAAAAAAATGACCCAATAAGAAAATTAAAAAATGTTTTATTCTCAGCACATAGAGCGGGTGCTTTAGACGAGGCATTCAAGGAAATGGGCAATATTGTTTTTGAAGATATGAAATTAATTTCAAAAAATCTTAATCCAAGATTTTGTAAAAAAGCTCTAAGAAAAACTGTTCATCTTTTAAGGTCAAAACCTGTTGCAATTAATTAATTTTTTTTTTAATTTAAATTAAATGACTTCAACAAATAAATTGCTCTTAGAGGCTAAAGGTATCACAAAGTATTTTGGAACAATAACTGCTTTAGAAAATGTAAATTTAAAAGTGCACGAAGGTGAATGTTTAGGTGTAGTGGGAGATAATGGTGCAGGCAAATCTACACTAATGAAAGTTTTATCTGGTTTGTACAAACCAAGTGCAGGTGCTTTATTTTTTGAGGGCAAAGAACATGTGTTAGATAGCCCAAAAGACTCTCAAAATTTAGGTTTAGAAATGGTTTATCAAGATCTTGCATTGGCAGGTAATTTACCCATTGGAGAAAATATATTCTTAGGAAGAGAGCCTACAAAAAATATTGGCTTCTTAAAATTTCTAGATTTTAAAAAAATTCAAGAAATGACAAGCGCACACTTAGAGAAACTAAAAATAAATGTTAAAAGTGCTGATCAGAAAGTAGAGGAATTATCTGGAGGACAAAGACAAGCGGTTGCAATAGCTAGGTCAACAGCATTTAATGCCAAAGTTGTTATAATGGATGAACCAACTGCTGCTTTAGCAATAAAAGAAGTTGGAAAAGTATTAGACTTAATTAACAAATTAAAAAGTACTGGCGTAGGTGTTATAGTAATAAGTCATAGAATGGATGATATTTTTACTGTTTGCGATAGAGTAATGGCACTTTTTCAAGGAACAAACTTTGCTGAGTCTCAATTAGATAAAACTTCAAGAGATGAAGTCATTGGTTGGATTATGGGAAAAAAATAAAATGGACGATAAGGAAAAAAAACAAGATAGCTTATATGTAAAACTTATTCCATATTTTGAAAAATATGGGATTTTACTATTATTAGTTATCATGATCTTGGTAATGCATATTTTGCAACCAGATGTCTTCTTGTCTTGGAGAAATGTAACAAACGTATTCAAACAAATATCTTGGCAATCAATGTTAGCTTTAGGTGTTTTTATGGTGATTGTGACTGCGGGTATAGATCTATCAGTTGGCTCAATAATGATGCTTTCATTGATGATTTTAGCAATAGTAGCTAAAGCTGGAGCACCTTGGTTTATAGTTGTTCTAGTACCTTTATTTGCTGGATTTTTATGCGGGTTGATAAATGGTTTGGGGATAACACTTTTAAGAATGCCTCATCCTTTTATAATGACTTTAGGAACTCTTTATATTTTTAGAGGAACAGGAAACTTAATATCAGGCGGAACACCCATAAGTGGATTTACCGATGAAGTTAGGTACTTAGGTCATGGTAGAATAGATCTTACTTGGTTAGGATTAGAGAAATCTCAATATCTCCCCGTAAGCTTAGTTTTAATCGCTGTTGTATATTTTGTTTTTTGGGTTTTCTTGAATCATAGTCGAACAGGAAAGTGGATTTATGCAATTGGTGGAAACCCAAGTGCAGCAAGAGCTTCAGGAATTAATGTTAATAAAATTTTAATAATTGTTTATTCACTTTGTGGATTTTTATCAGGTATTGGAGCATTAATTTTAGCAGGAAGAACAGACTCTGGTTATCCTAATGCAGGATTACAATCTGAATTGGATGCTATCGCAGCATGTATAATTGGTGGAGCTAGTTTCTTTGGTGGTAGAGGAACTGTTCTTGGAGTTTTTGCCGGAGTAATGATTATGGGAATTTTAAGAAATGGACTTAATTTGATGGATGTAAGTTCTTTCTGGCAACAAGTATTGATTGGCTCGATCATTGTATTAGCAGTTTACGTGGATGTTTTAAGAAGAGATTTCGGCACGAGAAAATAAACACGTCAAAGTTGAATAGATGCTATCATAAGAGACCCTGTAAACAGTTGAATTTTTTTTAAAAATTTTATTAAATTAAGCTTTAATAATTATTAAAGGGGAAATTTATGAGAGAACTATCAAGAAAAATTGTTGTTTTAGTATCAGCAATTTTTTTATCGATAAGCATGATTTCAGCTTCTTTTGCTGATGGTCATGGTAAAAAAATCTTATTCAGTATTAAAGGTCCTGGGTCTGGAAATCCTTTCTGGGCTTCTGTTACAAAAGGTGCTGAAGAAGAAGCTAAAAAATTAGGTGTTAAGTTAATCTTGGTTGCGCCACCTCAAGAAGGTGATGTTCAAGCACAAATTAACCAAGTGGAAGACCAACTTGCTAAAGGTGTTGATGCTTTAGCTCTTGCACCAGGAGATCCAAATGCATTTGCTCCAATTGTAGATGACGCTATCAAAAGTGGTGTTCCAGTTGTATTCGTAGATACAAAAGGGATCAATGAAGGTGTTACTTTTATTGGAACTAACAATATGAATGGAGCAGAATTAGCTGCTAAATTCATTTGTGACAAAACTCCAAAAGGTTCAGATGTTGCAATTTTGACTGGAATAGAGTCTCAATCAACAGCTTTACTAAGAAGAGACGGTGCAATTAAAGGATTTAAAAATTGTGGTTTAAATATAGTTGCTACTCAAACAGCTGAGTGGGATACTGCAAAAGGTAGATCAGTTACTGAGTCTATTATTTTGAAAAATCCTAACATCAAAGCAATATTTGCTTCAAATGACAATATGGGCTTAGGTGCTATGCAAGCTCTTAAAGATGCAGATATGAATGATGTTGTTGTTGTTGGTTTTGATGCAACTCCAGATGCTGCTACAAGTATCTTAAAAGGTGAAATGACTGCAACTATTGCTCAGTTCTCATATAACATGGGTGCTTACGGTGTTAAATATGCACTTGAGCTAGCTAATGGTGGAAGTATTGATCCAAACATTGATACTGGAACACAACTAGTAACAAAAGAAAACGCTAACGATTTTAAATAATCATTAGTTTATAACATTTAAAAAAGGGTGGAATTTTATTCCCCCCTTTTTTTTTATTTATTTTAAAGAGTGATTACTTGATCAGGTGGATTTGATCCAAGTGCAGTATATAATTGTGGAAAGCATCCGGCCACTACACCATCAACCAAACCTTTTGCTTTAACGTCTCCACTTCCGCATTGTTCTAAAGTTCCATCAGCAAAACCTCGTCTAACAGCGCAGGCATCACATACCATCAACAGCATTTTCTTCTCATTAGCAATTTTTGCTAATCTTTCACCGATGGGATCTCCTTTTTTTAAACAAAAAAGGTTATCATCAAAAAAAAACATTCCAGCAACATCAACTACGTGAGAGTTTTTTTCCAGTTGTGGCAATATCATTGTAGCAAGTTGGAAAGTACTAGCCATACTTGTTTTAAATACATAAGCAATTTTCATATTTTCTCCTAATTTTTATATTATATTTGTTATGTTATAACATAACACTTTAAATTCAATGAATAAATAAATACAAAGAAAATATTTTCAGAATTTTTGATAAAAAAAATTATGTAAATTAATTAATTCAAGTAATGTTAGAAATCTTAAAAAGAATATAATATACTTATAAAATGTTAATAAATATTAATCCAGTTTTAAGCCCTGAATTACTTTTTAATTTAAGATCCATGGGTCACGATTAAAAGTGCAGCAAATGCAATTTTATCTGTTTTTCCATTAGATAGTTTTATCGTATCACAAGGGGGCTCACCTGCACTTAGAATGGAAGTAGATGATAAACCAGAGGAACTAACTGAAACTCATAAAGAATTTATTGAAGCAGTAAAAAATAACTCTGGTCCCCAATGGAAAGTGGGATCAATTTCAAGACAAAATTTTTATGAAGAAGCAAAAAAAGCATATTGTATTGTAACCACTACAGATGCTCGACCTTTTGGATGTTTTATTATTACTAAAGGAGTTATTCTTCCTGACGGTAAAGTCTGGTCTTAATTAAATGAAATCTATATGTGTATTTGGAGTATTTGTTGCAGACTTATGTTTTATTGGTGAAAAAATCCCTGAAGTGGGGCAAACTATTTTAGGAACAAAACACTTAATAGGACCTGGTGGAAAAGGATCTAACCAAGCCATTGCTGCAGCAAGACTTGGCGGAAACATAAGTTTTATTACAAAAATAGGTGATGATAATAATGCTGAAATGGCACTAAATTTATATAAATCCTCTGGAGTAAATACCGATTATATTATTAAAGACAAAAATCACTCAACTGGTGTTGCTGGTATTATGATTAATGCTAATACAGGTGATAATGCAATAAACATCATACCAGGCGCTGCTGGCACTTTAAATAGTTCTGATATAGATAATAATTTAAAAGCAATCGAGAAGTCAGATATATTCTTAACACAATTAGAAACACCATATGATGTTACTAGTTATGCTTTACAAAAAGCTAAAGATACTGGATCAATTACTATTTTAAATCCAGCTCCGGCTTCAAAAATATCTGAGAATGACTTTAAAAACATAGACTATTTTACACCAAATGAAACTGAGGCTAGTTTTTATTTAGAAAAGAAAATAGAAACAAAATCTGAAATAGAAAATGCAGCTAAAGAATTTTTAAAAAAAGGAGTAAAAAATATTCTAATAACTCTAGGTTCTAAAGGAGTTTATTTTTCAAATGGAACTGAAAGCCATTTTGTAGATGCTCATAAATTAAAAGACGATGTAAAAGATACTACTGGAGCAGGAGATGCATTTAATGGAGCTTTTAGTGTAGCATTAGCTAAATCATTAAAAATTGTTGATGCATTAGAATTTTCTAATAAAGTTGCTGGTATTTCTACAACAAAAGAAGGAGCTGCCAATTCTATGCCAACACATCAAGAGGTCGAGGTTTACTAAATATGAAATATAATGCTGATAGTAATAGATATTCAGAAATGTTATACAGAACCTGCGGTGATAGTGGAGTTAAATTACCACTAATTAGCCTTGGGCTTTGGCATAACTTTGGAGGCAAAGTTCCACTTTCTAATATTAAAAAAATATTATTTTATGCTTTTGATAGAGGCATTACTCATTTTGATTTGGCAAATAATTACGGTCCACCTTACGGTAGTACAGAAAGTAATTTCGGGAAAATAATAAGCAAAGATTTAAAAAAATACAGAGACGAACTTATAATTTCATCCAAAGCTGGTTACGATATGTGGGAAGGACCTTATGGAGAA
>LUMM01000059.1_pt1 | contig 28787 bp, 28 predicted proteins | sample 729971 | NCBI WGS metagenome assembly LUMM01 (sample SAMN03860263, study PRJNA289734) | marine metagenome | biome: seawater column; feature: ocean; material: water; isolation source: Red Sea water column Station 22 - depth 50m | place: Saudi Arabia: Red Sea | collected 2011-10-15 | depth 50 m | reverse complement strand
GGTATTGGATTTGGGTGAAGTTTACTTGCTACAAGACCGGCAATATGTGCAATATCAGCCATTAAGAAAGCACCAACTTCATCTGCAATATTTCTAAATGATTCAAAATCGATTGTTCTTGGATAAGCAGAATATCCGCATATGATCAATTTTGGTTTTGTTTCAAGTGCTATCTCTCTTATTTCATCAAAATTTAATTCACTAGTTTCTTTATTTACACCATAGTGAACTGCATTGAACCATTTACCACTCATATTTACTGGAGACCCATGAGTTAGGTGTCCACCATGAGATAAATCCATCCCCATGATTGTGTCGCCAGGTTTAAGTAGACTTAGGAAAACAGCAGCATTTGCCTGCGCTCCACTATGGGGTTGAACATTAGCCCAATTTGCATTAAATAATTTTTTCGCTCTCTGAATAGCTAATTCTTCGATTTCATCAACAAATTCACATCCCCCGTAATATCTTTTTTGGGGTAATCCCTCGGCGTATTTATTTGTAAGTACGGAACCTTGAGCCTGCATAACGGCAATTGATGCGAAATTTTCGCTTGCGATTAACTCAAGATGAGTTTCCTGCCTATTTTTTTCAGAGTTAATAAAATTTGATATTACTGGATCACTTTCTTTAAGATTTTGAAGGATATTCATTGAATTTGATAAGTAATACCCATAATATAGACGATATTTTTTAGAAAAATATAAAAAGAATATTTCAGAATTTTAAACGCGCCTGGAGAGATTCGAACTCCCGACACCCTGATCCGTAGTCAGGTGCTCTAATCCACTGAGCTACAGGCGCATAATTATGTAATATCTCTGTTTCAGGGTCTCTTAGTCAACTAGATTTCGGGTAAAATGTCTATTATTAACAATCTAATTATTAATATGCCTATAAAGTGGTACGGAAATGGTGATTTAGAAGATCCTATCTATAAACATTTTTCTCGAATAGTAAATTTTGTTATTCACTGCATGATATTTACTGCGATTGTAAGTGGCACGTGGCTTTTAAAAGAGATTAAATATGAAATCAGCTATTTTAATAATTTTGCAATTGTCTGGTCAGTTCTTTTGGCCTCCCATTTACTTTTCGTAATTATAAAAAAACCTAAAGATACTTCAAAACAATCAACTTAAATTAATTTTTATTTATGGACTCTCAGATAAGTATAAGTGATCTAGAAAATGTTATTTCCGAAAAGGTTTTTATAAAAATAGAAAAGTGGAATTTGTATCTTGGAGACGCTGGACTAGCTAGGCATCTTGCTATTGAATGTATCAGCAATAAAGATCAAGGCCCATTGGAGGCTGCAAAATTAAGTTTGAAAGCAATAAATGTAAAAGTAGGGGATGGTGTTAATAGTATTCCACTGATTAATTTAATCACTAACTCACAAATTCTAGAATTAGAGGAGATTTTGGAAAGTTTTTTTTAAAAACTAAATCTCTTTTTTTGAAACTTTAAATTTATTTACTTTCAAGAATTTTGTAAGTAAAAAATAAATCACAAAAAAAGTTAGAGTTCCAAATATTAATAATAAAAATTCTGCAAGATTTGAATTGAAGTTATTCGTAGTTTGGAGAATAGTAAAACAAAGTGTGCTGTCTATAAATGCTGCTAATGACATGAGGCTAATTTTCCTCAATAAATCCAAGTTAGGTAAATGGATATCTTCATTTCGCAGATTAAAAGAAAGCAAAATACAGACTATAAGGTTGACTATTACTGAAGATAAAATTATTCCCACAACTCCGAAATTATATGGAGAAAGATTCCCAAAATTCTTAATTGGGGCACCAATTAAAAACCAATCAAAAAAAATATTAAATATTATCCCTGCAAATGAAGACTTAAAAGGGAAGTTTGTTTTTTCTATTGAATAGTAAGTTCTTACTAATAAATCTCTATAAAGATAAAATGGTATGCCAACTGCATAAGCAATTAATATATTTTTTACTTTTAAAGTTGCTGAATAATCAAAAGATCCTCTTTGAAAAACTAATTGTACGATTTGATTATTGAATGTTATGAAAAATCCGGTTAAAAAAATAGCTGTCAAGAAACAGTACTCTACCCCAGATATCAATTTTTTTTGGAGACCTCTTTTGTCTTTTTCACTTCTTAATTTAGAAAATTTTGGAAGTAATGGCAGAATCAAGGAGTTAGATAATATGCCTAAGGGGGCTTGTATAAGAAAGTTTCCGTAAGCTAGTCCAGATGCTGCGCCTTGAAAACTTGAAGCGAAAAACATATCGATAAAAACATTAATTTGACTTAAACCTGATGAGATAGATGCTGGAATAATTAGTTTGAAAATTCTCCTCTCTTCATCTTTAAATAAATTGAAGGTTGACTCTAATCTCAAGAGACCAATTTTATTTATTTCCCAAATTTGAACAACAAACTGAATTAAAGTTCCTGTCAAAGTTGCAAATGCCAGTAATCCCGTGTAAGTAAAGAAATTAGAAGATGTATTTTCTTGGTTGAAAATCCAACTAAATAAAATAAAAAAAATAATAGTTACGCTTGTTATTGCTGGACTTATACTTGATAAAAAGAATTTTCTTTGGGAATTTAAGGCGCCAAAGCTTAAACCTATGAAGCCGGATAAAGGGATGCAAGGTGTAAGTATTTGTAATTGGTAAGTGGCAATAGATTTAGCTTCGTAACTTAAATTCGGGGCCAATAAATCAATTAATAAACTGGAATTCGAGTAAATCAATATGGCTAAAATTAATAATAATATTGAAAGTTTTATGCTTACTTGAGTTAAAACAATCCCTCCATTTTTTTTGTTAAGCGGAGTTAAAACTGCAACGACTGCGTTATGCAATGGACCATTAATACCCCCAATGATTATTAGCAAAAAACCAGGAATTATATATGCATAATTAAACGCGTCGTACGTTACACCAACCCCAAAAGCAGCAGCTATAAATATTTGTCTTATACATCCAGCTAATTTACTTAGACTAGTACCAAACGAAATTGAAAAAACATTATTTTTTAAAAATGAATGCATTTGGAATCGTCTAAATTTTTCAATAAGTTTAAGTTTCAATTATATTTGATTTCTAACTAACGACATATTTATGAATGATCGGTTAATTGATTTTGATCCATTAATTGAAGGGGTTTTAATTAAGAGGTATAAAAGGTTTCTTGCAGATATTGAATTAGAGAGTGGAGAGGTAGTAACTGCTCATTGCGCTAACACTGGCCCAATGAAGGGACTTTTGAGTGAGGGAGCAAAAGTAAGAATAAGTGTTTCCCCTTCTCCAAAAAGAAAATTACCTTTTACTTGGGAACAGATATGTGTTTTTAATGCAAAAAATGAGGAGGTTTGGGTAGGTATTAATACTCTATTTGCAAATAAGTTAATCAAAAAGGTTATTGAGAAAAATTTGCTTGACGAAATAATAGGAGAAATAGAGACAATTAAATCTGAAGTTCCTTATGGAAAAGATAAAAAAAGCAGAATTGACTTTTTTTTAACCCCAAAATCTTCAAATCCTGATAAACGTAACATTTACATAGAGGTTAAAAATACGACTTGGATTAAAGAAAATGTAGCTCTATTCCCAGATACAGTCACGAAAAGAGGCCAAAAACATCTCATGGAATTAAAGGAATTAATTCCTGAAAGTAAAAGTGTTTTAGTACTTTGTATAACGAGAAAAGACGCTTGTTTTTTTGCCCCTGGAGATGATGCAGATCCCTTATACGGCAGTCTTTTTAGAGAATCTTTAAGTGCAGGAATGATAACTATTCCATGTTCTTTTGAATTTCATAAAGACCACGTATCATGGAAAGGAATTAAACCTTTGAAATAAATAAAATCTTGATAATTTGAAACTCTTAAAAAAAAATTTTTTAAATTTAACAGATATAGTTTTAAGGTGCAACTATAAAATTGGTAACAACGACTACTAGACACTAATAAGTTTTTTGAGCAAAATTGAATATGAAAGGAAACAGCACAAACTGTTTTTTTGCAGATCTAATTTTTTTTTATGACCACTGCTTTGCAAACGCCTCAAAGGCGCTCTAGGTCCAAATTACAAGATGCAAGTCTTGTTAATGGACCTATGCTCCTTTTGAGGAGTATTCGAGGATTTAGTTCAAACCGCTCTATGTTGTGGCTTGCAACTGTTCCCCTAGCTTTGTTTGGTTTAGGTATTTTTAATCTTTCAGCTCACGCAGCTGATTTACCTGAGTTGAATGCAGCTTTTCTTGCTAACAATTTATGGCTTTTGATCGCTACTATTTTAGTGATCTTTATGAACGCTGGTTTCGCTATGGTTGAGGCAGGTATGTGTCGTTCTAAGAACGCAGTAAACATCCTTGCTAAAAACCTATTCGTATTTGCTCTAGCTGTAACCTCATATTGGTTTATCGGCTATTCATTAATGTACGGAGGTAGTGTTGCTGACGGATGGCTTTATTTTGGAGGCTTATTTTTTGATCCAACAGTTACTGCAGATATGGTAACTGATGCTGGATTAGTCCCAACAGTTGATTTCTTGTTCCAGTCTGCATTCGCAGGAACTGCGGCAACTATCGTATCCGGTCTTGTTGCTGAAAGAGTTAAATTTGGAGAATTTGTTGTTTTTGCTGTTGTATTAACTGCATTTATATATCCAATTGCTGGTAGCTGGAAATGGAATGGTGGTTGGCTTGATTCTTTAGGTTTTGTTGATTTTGCTGGTTCTTCAATTGTTCACTCAGTTGGAGCATGGGCGGGTCTTGTAGGAGCTATGCTTCTTGGACCAAGAATTGGCAAATACTCTGATGGGAAACCACAGGCTATGCCAGGACACAATATGGCTATAGCTACTCTAGGTGCATTAGTCCTATGGATAGGTTGGTATGGATTTAACCCCGGTTCTCAACTTGCTATGGATCAATGGGTTCCATATGTTGCTGTAACAACTACTTTGGCAGCAGCAGCTGGAGCTATTGGTGCAACTATTGTTTCAACATTAACTTCTGGTAAGCCTGATCTTACAATGATAATTAACGGAATCCTTGCTGGTTTGGTTAGTATCACTGCTGGTTGTGGTGATATGACTCTTGCTGGAGCCTGGTTTGCAGGACTAGTAGGTGGAATTATCGTTGTATTTTCTGTTGCAGCACTTGATGCCGCTGAGATCGATGATCCTGTAGGTGCATTCTCTGTTCACGGAGTTTGTGGTGTATGGGGTACTGTAGTTATCGGTCTTTGGGGTACAGCTGTACAAGGTGATGGAGCAGGTATGGGATTGTTCAATGGTGGAGGTATTACCCTTCTTCTAGTTCAAGCTCTTGGTGCCGCAGCTTATGCTATTTGGACACTAGTTACTTGCTGGATTGCCTGGTCTGTAATTGGAGGATTATTCGGTGGAATCCGAGTATCTGAAGAGGAAGAGACTCAAGGCTTAGATATAGGAGAGCATGGAATGGAAGCATATCCAGACTTTGCATCTGCTAAATAATCTAACTGAAAATTGATTTAAGAAACCTGACTTATGTCAGGTTTCTTTTTTTTTACGAAAAATTATTTAAAACGTTGTAATATAGGAAGATGGATACTCAAGCTTTTAGAAGATCCCTTCATCATTCTGATAGATACAATAGAAGGGGTTTCGATTCTCCAACAAAAAGAGCTCAAGCGTTAGAAGAAGCTTACCAAAGTGATTTGATAAGTTCTATTAGAGATAATGGTTTTACTTACACTAAAGGCAGACTAAATATTAAGTTGGCCCAAGCCTTCGGTTTCTGTTGGGGAGTTGAAAGAGCTGTAGCAATGGCTTATGAAACTAGAAGACATTACCCTAATGAGAATATTTGGATAACAAACGAAATAATTCATAATCCCTCGGTTAATGATCATTTAAGAAAAATGAATGTAAAATTCATCTCAGCTAAAAATGGAATTAAAGATTTTTCTTTAGTTTCTAATGGGGATGTTGTTATACTTCCTGCTTTCGGAGCTACTGTTCAAGAAATGAAACTCTTGCATGAGAAAGGTTGTCATATCATTGATACAACTTGTCCATGGGTTTCTAAGGTTTGGCATACAGTTGAAAAACATAAAAAACATGTTTTCACATCTATTATTCACGGAAAATTTAAACATGAAGAGACTCTCGCTACAAGTTCATTCGCAGGTAAATATTTAGTTGTACTTGATCTAGAAGAAGCGAACTATGTTTCTGAATATATTCTGGGGAGAGGTAATAGAAATGAGTTTATGAACAAATTTGCTAAAGCTTGTTCTAATGGATTTGATCCTGATAAAGATTTAGATAGAGTGGGAGTCGCAAATCAGACAACTATGCTTAAGAGCGAGACTGAGGAAATTGGAAAGGTTTTTGAAAGGACGATGTTAAAAAAATTTGGACCAGAAAACTTAAATAGTCACTTTTTAGCTTTTAATACTATTTGTGATGCAACTGAAGAAAGACAAGATGCAATGTTCTCTTTGGTTGATGAAGACCTTGATATTTTAGTAGTTATTGGAGGCTTCAATTCTTCTAATACTACTCACCTACAAGAAATAGCAATTAATAAAAATATTTCTTCTTTTCACATTGATACGCCAGAGAGGATATCAGTTAAAGAAAACTCAATATTTCATAAACCACTAGGATCAGAATTAGAACTTAAAAATAATTTTCTACCTAGTGGAAAAATTAATGTTGGAATTACCTCAGGTGCATCCACTCCTGATAAGGTTGTTGCAGATGTTATTGAAAAGTTAATTGATATTGCTTCCTGAATTTGTTATTCATTTATAAATTTGCTTAGTTTTTTTAATTTATTAGTCAGATAATTCCAAAAGATCTACTTTATTAACTAGAATAATGAAAAATTAATGAAGTATGGAAGACAAAGCACAAACTAATCAGGTTCAAACTGCAAGTATGAATAGAACTAAAGCACCCCAAAAAGTTGAAGTTGTAGTTGCCAATTCATCGTCAGGGTCAGAAGTAAATATCCTTGGAGAACTATCGATTTTTGTTTTAAGAATAGGTTTTTGTGCTTTGATGATTCATCATGGCCTAGAAAAACTTCAGGATCCGCAGGGTTTTGCTGAGTTTGTAGTTGGTAAGTACTTTCCATTTTTGCCAGGTGATCCTGTTATTTGGACTTTTGGAGCAGCAATTACTCAACTGGTATGCCCAGTTGGATTGGCTTTAGGGATTTTTGCGAGGCTTTCTTCTCTTGGTCTGTTCTCCACAATGGCATTTGCAGTTTATTTTCATCTCCTTGATACTGGACTAGAAGGTTTTCCTCTGGCAGTGGTTGAAGGTCATAATTATGCTTTCGAATTGTCTTTTATATATGGGGCTATTTCTCTCTACTTTCTATGTGCAGGTCCAGGCAGGCTATCTTTATTCAGAAAAACTAACAAGATTACATATTATCCAAAATCAACATAATTTAATGTAAAAAGTGCCTTTTTTGCGTAAATACCATTGAGATTCCTTTTGAATTACACATATCAATACTTTCTTGGTCTCTTAGACTTCCTCCAGGTTGAATAATAGCTTTTATTCCATATTCATTTGCTAGTTCTACAGTATCTGCAAATGGGAAAAACCCATCGCTGGCCAAGACAGCATCAGAACATAAACTTCCAGCTGCTTTTAATGCAATTTTTGCTGCTCCAACTCTATTCATTTGTCCAGCTCCAATACCAATAGTTTTTTGGTCTTTTGCAATAACAATGGCATTAGATTTCACGTGTTTACAAATTTTCCATGCAAAATTTAGATCTAAGTTAATTTGATTACTAGGATTTTTATTAGTTACTGAAATCCAATTTTCAGTTTTTTCTTCACTATCGTCAGTATCTTGAACTAGTAATCCTCCCATTATTGATTTAGTAGAATTTTGATTCTTTTTTGGAAGTTGATCTTTTGAAAACTTTAAAATTCTTAAATTCTTTTTAACTTTTAAAATTTCTAAAGCTTCCTCATCAAAAGATGGAGCGACGACACACTCTAAGAAAATATCTTTGAGGTGAATTGCGGTCTCACTATCAACATTTGAATTAAAAGCAACTATTCCTCCAAATGCACTAACTGAGTCGCATTCCAAAGCATTCAAAAATGCTTTGGAAGCTGAATTACTTATAGAGGCACCACAAGGATTATTGTGTTTTAAAATAACAGAGGCAAAGATGTTGTTTGTAAGTTCATCTTTTTCTGTGTAGCCAAATTCTAAAACTGTTGAAAGTGCCGACTCTAGATCTAATAGATTGTTATAACTTAAGTCTTTTCCTTGTAATTGTTCTGCTGAGTTCCATCCAATGTTACTTAAACCATACCAGAAAGCTTTTTGATGTGGATTCTCCCCATATCTTAAGGTTTTGATTAGTGGATAAGATTCAATATATTTGGAAGATTGTAAATCTCTTTCTTTTCTTATCCAATTAGATATTGCAGTGTCATAGTCTGCTGTATGTTGAAAAGCTTCAAGGGCTAATTTTGCTTTATATGAGTCTTTCAATTCACCTTTTTTACTTTCTTCAAGAAAATTTTGATACTGACTAGGATCTACTAAAACGGAAACATCTTTATGATTTTTAGCTGCAGAACGAATCATAGATGGCCCTCCGATATCGATATTTTCAATAGCATCTTCCCATTTAGCTCCCTGATCTACAGTTTTTTTAAAAGGATATAAATTTACAACTACTAAGTCAATTAACTCAAGATTGTTAGCTTCTATATCTTTTTTATGTTCCTCATCAGTTCTTTTAGCTAATATTCCCCCGTGTATTTTTGGATGTAAAGTTTTAACTCTTCCTCCAAGAATTTCTGGAGAATTAGTAAAATCAGCAACTTTAATAACTGGAATTTTAGCCTCTATAAGATGTTTGGCAGTTCCTCCACTTGATAGAATTTTATAATTAAATTGCTCTACCAATTCCTTACAAAATGGGATTATATTTTTTTTATCAGAGACACTTACTAAAGCTAATGGAGACATTATGGGAAAGTTTACTTACTTAAGAATATAAACATGAAATATGCTATCAATCATGAATTTGTCTCGATTAGCTCTCAAACTGCAACTCATAGAATTATTTTGATGCATGGTTGGGGAGCTGATTCAGATGACCTTTTAACATTTGGAAAGGAGATGACTGAAAAAATAAATCTTGATTTTGAGGTAATTTCTTTGAGGGCTCCTGGATTACATCCAAGTGGTCAGGGAAGACAGTGGTATGGATTATACCCACATGATTGGAATGGAGCTGAGGTTGAAGTAAATAAACTTTTAGTTACATTAAAAAAATTTGATACTGATCAGATTCCACTAAGAAAAACAATTTTGTTGGGGTTCTCTCAGGGGGCGGCAATGGCAATTGATGCGGGATTTAAGTTAAATTTTGGATTTGGATTATTTGATGACGTCGTACCTATAGATGCTTCTAGGATTATTTATGAAAAGGTAAAGAGTAAGTCTTCTAAATTTTGTGAATTATTAGAATTCGATGGATTTCATCAAATTGATTCAAATTTAATTAATTTTATAAGTTCAAATATAAGTAATATTTTTTAAACAAAAGCATATTCATATTCTTCAATCTCTTCCCAATCATCTGCAGTAAGTTCTAGACCCTCAAATATTTTTTCTTCACCAATTCCTTCAACTACAACTTTTAGTGATGGAAATAGAAAATGATTTTCTTCAGCATATTGGGCGCTAAATAACCCTTTTTCACCCCAAAAAAATCTATCGGTGGTGTGTTCATTTCTTCTGACATTGAAAACTGAAGGCGCAGAGAGACCATTTTCAGCTATGAATCTTCTTGCTGCTGTAACTGGTTTATGTTTGCCAGTTTCGATATGATAAATAGGTACATGTGCCATTACTCTTTGGCCAGCCAATCTTCTTCTGCTGATTCTTTTTCTTTTTTTTGACATTGATTGGTACTCCTGAAATTATTAATGAGATTAGTCTTATTTATTTTTACTAATCTTATATATGTGATTTTAAATTCACTTCAAATTACATAGAGGACCCATCAACCCCTGATGTAGCTTAAAATATGATTAAATATTCATATTTAAGGCTGGCTAAAGTCAGACCTCTTTATATATCTTAATACTTTTTTCATATTTTACAAGCCCTTTTTCAAGTTTTTTTTTTAAAAAAATTCTCAAAATTTCATTAATTATGAATCTTTCAAAAAAATTTGAAGAATTAATCATAAAACAGCTAGAGAGTTTTGGTTGCTCAATGGGCGTGACTAATTTAGTTATGTATCTTGCTTCAGCTAAGCAAGGAACTAAAGCATCTTTTGAAATGATTGGTCAATGGCCGCAAATTGATCGGCTACTTACTTCAATAGAAGATGATCCTTCCCTAAAGGTTTCATCGCCTAATAGAAGATGGTACCCGCTACAAGAAAACGATATTCTACTTGGTGTCCTTCGGGTAGAAACTGATTTGAAAGGGGGGAATTGGCCAGTATCTCTTGATTCTAGATTAAAAGCCCTTTCAATATCTTTAGCTAAATGCGTCTCTATCGAATTAGAACGTCAAAATAAAAATGAAGAAATCAATTATTTAAAAAATCAGGTCAATGTCATAATCCATCAATTAAGGAATCCATTAGCTGCTATTAGGACATATGCAAAATTATTAATAAAAAGACTTGGTTCAGATGATGATTCTATTGAAATAGTCGAACGCATGATAATAGAGCAAAAACAAATTAATCAATATATGGATTCTTTTGCTCAATTAAATTCACCTATTCAACTTCCTCTGGAAATTGGAGAGGAAAGATTATTATTACCACCAAATTTAGATAATAAAAAGGTAATAACTGTTCAGAGTTTATTAAGGCCAATATTAGAAAGGGGTAAAGCTAATGCGGACTTAGAGAATAGAGATTGGACTGAACCTTCTCTTTGGCCAGATTGGACTATTTCGCCATTAAAGGCATATTTGATGATGGTAAAAAAATAACCAAAAATGAAAACGAGAAAATTTTTGAAAAAGGTTTTAGAGGATCTGCCGCTAAAAAGAAGGACGGCACTGGTGTGGGACTTTTTTTGGCGAGGAAATTAGCAAAACAAATTGGAGGAGATTTGAGATTGCTGGAAAATAACTCGATTTCTTATGGTGAAGAATTAAAAAATCTTAAGAAGAAAAATATTTTCTATTTAGAACTACCTATAAAAGAATTGCATGCATAAACAACATTGCAGTTTCAACTAGTACAACACTTGCACCGCAGGCATCTCCATTGAAGCCTCCAATTTTATTACCCAGTATGTTTGGGATAGAATAGCTTAGAAAAATACCAATCAAAATAAGAATTAAAAATTTAATTAATATTGCTTGGGATGTAATTGAAACAAATTGGTATGCAATGAAAATTAAAAGAAAAATAATGGAGATCAAAGATTCTTTTTTAAATCCATTCCAAAACTTTTTGTGACTAATAGATTTTTTCTTATAACTCATATATTTAAACTTTTCTATAAAAAATAAATTTGAAAATCTTCCCCAAAATAAGCATATAGGTAAAACAAAAATTATTAGGTTTTGAATTTTCAGTATGCAAGCAATTTGAATTAAAGTTATAAAAACTAAAGCTTGAACGCCAAAGGAACCAACTTTACTGTCTTTCATGGCTTTTAAACGTTTCTTTTTACCCGCAAAAATACCATCGAAAGTATCCATTAAACCATCAATGTGTAGACCACCAGTAATTAAATATCCTGAAGCCAAACAAATTAATGCAGATGCATAAATTGACCAAGAGTTTGTTGTTAAAAAAAGAAAAATATAACTCTGTATTGTTCCAATCAAAAATCCTAAAGGCGGGGCAAATTGTGCAATATTTTTAAATTCGGGATTAATTAAAGGTATCTTTGGAAATGTCGTATAGAAAATCCAAGATCCTGCCAAATTTTTTATTAAATATTTTTTGATGAGATAAAAATAGATTCAATATTAAATAATAGGGTAGATTAATGAAAAAGGATCAAAAAATTTTATAAATTATCGTGTTTGAATTTGAAATTACATCGAATTGCAGTAATACAGCGGCAAGAACTGGTATATTTCATACACCAAATGGTCAGGTAAACACACCAAAATTTATGCCTGTGGGTACTTTGGCAACGGTTAAAGGAATTTCATCTAAGCAGTTAACCTCTACAGGATCAGAAATGATTCTCTCAAATACCTTTCATCTTCATTTACAACCTGGAGAAAAACTAGTTAAAGAATCTGGCGGAATACATAAGTTCATGAATTGGCCTAATCCTATTCTTACTGATTCAGGAGGATATCAAGTTTTTAGTTTGGCCAAATTAAATAATATTTCTGATAAAGGTGTGGAATTTAAAAATCCAAGAGATGGTAGTCATGTTTTTTTATCACCTGAAAAAGTAATACAGATTCAAATGGATCTTGGATCGGATGTTGCGATGGCTTTTGATCATTGTCCTCCGCATACAGCTAACGAAAATGATATTGAGGACTCTTTACAAAGAACTCATTCATGGTTGCAAAAATGTGTTGAGACTCATCAGAAATCCAATCAAGCATTATTCGGTATAGTTCAAGGTGGAAAGTATCCGAGATTGAGAGAATATAGCGCAAAATATACAAGTTCTTTTGATCTGCCTGGAATAGCAGTGGGAGGTGTAAGTGTTGGCGAGGCAGTCGAAGAAATACATAGTGTAATTAATTACGTCCCGAAATTCTTACCAATAAATAAACCAAGATATTTAATGGGAATTGGCTCCTTAAAAGAAATTTCTCTAGCTGTTGCTAATGGATTCGATATATTTGACTGTGTTTTGCCTACAAGACTAGGAAGACATGGGACTGCATTTTTTAATGATGAAAGATTGAATTTGCGAAATGCTCGATTTAAAAATGACTTTTCTCCGATTGACAAAACTTGTAAATGCGAAACCTGTAAATCCTATTCTCGAGCATATTTGCATCATCTAATTAGAAATGACGAAATATTAGGCCTAACTCTCATAAGTTTGCATAATATTGCTCACTTAATAAGATTTACCAATGCAATTTCTACTGCAATTAGAGATAATTGTTTTACAAATGATTTCGCTCCTTGGAAAACATCCTCTATTGCTCACCATACGTGGTAACGTCTTATCATAATTAATTAAATTATCAAAAAGGTGCTCATTCTATTTAATACATTCGCTGAATTGCCCGAGGCTTATAAGGCCTTTGCTCCAACTGTTGATGTTCTTCCACTGATTCCTTTATTTTTCTTTTTATTAGTGTTTGTTTGGCAAGCTGCAGTTGGATTTAAATAAAATTCTTTTAGTTTAGATTGTTACTATTAGAAGGGATTTTCAAGTAAAATCGCATCTCCAGAATTTTCTACAGCACTCTCTATAAAATCAGCAATTTTTAATGCTCTTGAGGCTTGCTCACCATCTACCTCAGGTATTTCTTTGCCCTGAACGCACTTAAGAAAATGCTCCAGTTCTGCATAAAGAGGTTCAATGGAGGTTGTGCTAACTTCTTCGACATATCCATCATTTCTATAAACTAATTCTCCATGCTCTGCTGTGTATGATTCATGAGACTTTCGATGGATTTGTAAAGAGTGATTTAAGAAATCAGTTTCTACTAGGCCATTTTGGCAGTGAGCACTTAAACTTCTAATTTTTTTGTGACTCATTTTGCTTGCAGTTAGGCTTGCAATAACATTATTTTTAAAAACTAAAGTAGCATTGACATAATCTATTAATCCTTCGCTATTTCTTCCTCCAACTGCTGCTAATTTTTGTATTTTTGAGTTTACAAGCTCCAAAATAAGATCAATGTCATGAATCATTAAATCCATTACTACAGATACATCATTTGCTCTGTCTGCATGAGGACTATGCCTCCTTGCTTCTAAAACAACAATTTCTTCATTATTTACTATTTTATTTAATTCTCTAAAAGCAGGATTAAATCTTTCAATATGCCCTACTTGTAATAGACAGTTACTTGCATTAGCAGCCTCTATTAAAGATTTTGCTTCCAACTCGTTAGCTGCAATTGGTTTTTCAATGAGAACGTTAGCACCTTCCTTGAGACAATCTAGTCCTACTTTTTGATGAAGTAGTGTAGGGACAGCAATACAGATAGCATCAACTTTTGGAATTAGGTCCTTATAATCCTTGAACCATTCACATTGAAATTGCTCAATAGCTAATTTACCTCTCTCCTCATTTGGATCTGCGACTCCAATGAGATTTGCATCTTTGAGTAAACTTAGTACTCGAGCATGATGCCAGCCCATATTTCCTATACCTATGACTCCAACCTTTACGGGTGATGAGGTTGGTTGCATAATTTCAAATCCATATATTAATTATCATTATCCTCTATGGGGAGTCACATTTAGCTTTTGGGAAGAATTATTTTAACACGATCAATTTTTGGACCTGACATAGAAATAACTTCAAATTTAATGTTATTAAAATCTAAAACGTCGCCAATTTTTGGAACCATTTGAAATTTTTCTAACATAAATCCAGCAAGAGTATGATAATCAGTACCTTCTGGAATAGAACATCCTATTTTTTTATTGATTTCAACAATTTCTGATTTTCCAGCTATTGACCATTTTTTAGAGAAATTATCTAACATTCTCATATCTGAATAAGTTCTATTATTGAGCATTTCCTCTCCAACTATTTCGCCATTTAGATCAGCTGCAGTTATAAGTCCTTCTGTTCCACCGTGTTCATCAACTACTAGTAAGAACGGATTGTAGTCTCTTACTATTGGAAATATTTCTGCTAGTGAACATGTTTCTATTATTTTTGTTACTGGTAAAAGGAATGGCTCTAATAATGTATCGGCTTCCATTTCACCTTTTGATATTGGCTTAGCTAGATAACGTAAATCTAATACACCTAATACATCATCTAAAGACTCACCAATCACAAAGAAGCGAGCATGTCGAGTTTTATCTACTTGTTTCATTAGTTCTGAAAAGGTTATATTTTTTGGCAAAGTTACCATTTCAGATCTTGGAATCATCACTTCTTTAACCTGTGTATCTTTTAAAGCAAAAACTCCTTCAAGAATATTCTTCTCATCTGGTTTTAAACCTGTTACATTATCTGTTTCTATAAGAGTTTCTAATTCTCCAGCAGATAAACCCGAGTTTAAAGAATCCCATTTGTTATTTAAATTGAACAAGCCTAAACAAGCGCTAGCAAAGAATTCTATTGTTTTCACTATAGGATTCATAGCTTTTCTCACGGCATCGAATATTGTGGTTAACCTTAATGCAGCAGATTCTGGATTGTTAATTACTAAAGCTTTTGGAATTAGTCCAGAAACAAGAGTAACAACTAAAACAACAAATAAAAATAATAGAAGATCATAAAATCTATTTGATAAAATATTGCTTTTCCAATAATCATTAGCCAGGTTATTGCTGAGCCATCCAATTGCAATTAATGAAATTGTTACTCCAAATTGAGAAGCAATTAGTGAAGATCTAAAGCGTTTTTGAATTTTTAAAATTGAAAATGCTCCTTTCTTTTTTTCTTCTATTAACCTTAAAACTTTACTTGGCCTTATTAATAAAAAAGAGAGTTCACTCGCTGCGAAAAAAGCTGGTAGAAATAAAAGAAATAAAAGTAGAGTTATTTTCATTCAATGACAAATGAATAATGGGGGTGGCGAGGATCGAACTCGCCTTAGCCAAATTATGAGTTTGGTGCATTCACCAGATTGCTACACCCCCAAGGGAATTTATGTAATTTTAATTACATTGAATTTCAATATACAATATAAAAATAATATTTCAAAAAACACCTCATTAGGAAGTTTTTGTGAGATTTCTTTTTTTTCTTCTAATCTTTAAATATAAATTTAACTTTTACTAATGGGCAAATTTTCGGATAAGTATGATTTAAATAAAGCAAAATTGTTAAAACAGTTAATTGAAAAATCTTACAAGAAAGGAAACTTCACTTTATCTTCAGGAAAAAAAAGCAGTCATTACTTGAACTGTAAACCAGTGTCATTAAATGGCGAAGGCTTAAACTTAATAAGTGAATTATTTTTAGATTTAAAGGACTCAAGGTCAAAAGCTGTAGCAGGATTGACATTAGGTGCAGACCCTATAGTAAGTGGATTAATTGTTAAAGCAGCTTTGAATGGACTAGACCTTGATGGTTTAATAATTAGGAAAGAAATCAAAAAATACGGTACCAAAGCTGGAATAGAGGGCCCTATATTAGAAGAAGGAACTTTGGTAACTGTCTTAGAGGATGTGGTTACAACTGCTGGTTCAGTAATAAAAGCTATAAAAAAATTACGAGAAAATAATTATGTTGTTGAGGAAGTTTTGTCTATAGTTGATAGGCAAGAAGGGGGATTAGAAGCCCTTGAAGATGAAAATGTTAAATTAAAGAGTCTTTTTACAATAAAAGACTTTTTATAATTATTTCAAAATGCAAGATATAAAAAAAAAGTTTTGGCTTGAAAAATTTGATTGTTTTTCAATTACTGGAAAAGATGCCAGAAAATTTTTGAATGGAATAACAACTGGTAATATTCTTAATTCAGAAAATAAAGTTATCAAAACTTGTTGGTTAACTCCAAATGGAGTTCTAAGGTCATTAATTGAAATTATTTTTTTAGAAAGAAGCTTAGAAGTAATTATCTTGGCGGGTAACACAAATGAAATAATTGATTACTTTAATCAAATTATTTTTCCAGCGGACGATGTACTTCTGAGTGAACCTTCCTTGATAAATAGAATTCAGGAAATTGATGAATCTAGTTCATGGAGAACTTACCAGCCTATTTTCTTCAAAACAGAAGATAAAGAATTTGAAATATATAAAAATAAACTAAATTTACTAAATCCCAATGATTTAAAACTTTGGAAGATTAATCAGGCAATACCCTCATTAGAAATGGAAATAAACGGAAAAAATAATCCTCTTGAGCTTGGATTACAAGATCTTATAGATTTTAATAAAGGTTGTTATTTAGGACAAGAAACAATGTCAAAAATAAAAAATGTTTCTTCTTTAAAACAGGAAATAAGAATTTGGAAATCAATTGAATCTAATTTGAATTTAGACTTAGAAGATAAAAATTTATATATAAATTCTGCCAAGGATATTTCTGTAGGCAAAATCACTAGTTTTTTTAAATCAGATTGTCAAATAAAAGGTTTAGCTATGATAAAAAGAAAATATTTAGAGGAAGAAAGTTATTTTTTTTCAGAAATTTTTGGAAAAATTATTATAAATAAATCTGTAGGATCAATTTTTCTTTAATCGATTTTTGATTAAATATTCTGCAATTTGTAGAGTAGCAAAACAATCATCTTTGTTATATTGGATAATTTTCTTTAAAAATATTTGGTTTTCTGTAATTTGATATTGAATCCACCAATAAAGTGCTTTAGAGCCACTTACATTTTTCTGCGCCCATTCAAATCCAAGCCAATTAGAAACAGTTTTTAAGCCATAGTTTTTTATTGGTAATATCCAAGACTTTCTTATTAAGGTATGTAAGTCAATAAATCTGGAGGAAAGTGAATCAATTTCTTCAAAACTAAAATTTAGTTCTTTAGCAATATTAATTATTGATATTTTTTCAGTTTCTCCGTAATGCAAAACTGGCCATTCCTTGTGTGAAAAAAGTATTTCAATAATTTGCCTGTAAGATTCTCCTTTATTGTTTTTAAGATTTAAGATTGGTTCATAAATAAGATCTTCTTTTTTTATAGACAAATTATTTACTTTTAAAAATCCATATAAAAAATCATGCTTTTCATCTGGATTTGACTCAATATCAAATATATAAAATCCCGAACATATTTTTTCTAATAGATCTTCCGTATTATTTTTATTAGAAATGAAATATGGTTCTCCAGAGATATATGCTTGTGCTTGCTTTACAAATATGGATGCTTTTTCATACTTCTGATCTTTGAATTTAGATAATTTCTCTCCAAGTTGTTTTTCGCTGTACGAAGCTAATGTTTGGGTATTAGTTATTCCATTTGCTTTGAGTAACGAGGCCGTTTTGGACCCTATTCCATCTATATCTGTTAGATATCCATTTTCTTTTGCTTCTTTGTCACAAAATTTTTGCCATGAACAAATAGTACATTTTTTTCTATCTTGAGTTATTTCTGGTATAGATCCCTCCAAGCATTCATTCAAATTTAATAAAACATTTAAAACTTTTTTTCTTAATTTTTTATTTAAATAAATTTCTTCAACTTTAACTTTTTTATAAAAAGTTGAAATTACTAATCCTTTCTCAATTTTAGATTCTTGAAAAGATTCCAAAAGCATAGAACAAAAAGCTAAGTCGAATAAATGTTCTTTAGTTGTTTTGTGGCCTAACTTATAAACAGCAGGTAAATATTTATATTGTCCCCATTTACTTTTACCTTTAGTCTTTACAAGTAATTGTGGACGTATCTCTGCGTTAATATTTTGGAAAAGATTCCCTTTGATTTTTAATCCAATTACCCCTTGATAACCATTTTCACAGGCTTTTAATCCTGTATATATTTCACCATTACAAAATTCAGAGAAAATTTGAAACTGATTAATTTTATCTATAGCTTTATGGGGAGACCAAACTTCATAAGATTTTTTACCCTTAAAATCGAGCCATGCTTTTCTTTTGCATCTTGTAAAACTTTTTAAATGAAGAGAATTCAAATTATTTTTTAAGGGCGGTTTTAAAATTTACTCATATAAATTAGTATAGATAATTAAAAGAAATCAAGGAAATTTGAAATTTGACAGCTGATAAATTAGATAAGATAAAATTTGGAACTGATGGTTGGAGAGGAATTATTGGTTTTGACTTTAACCTGTCCAATCTTTCAAGAGTTGTTGTCGCTGCATGTCAGGAGTTGCATTATCAATACTATAAAGAAGTTAATTCAAAGAAAATTATTATTGGATATGATCGTAGATTTATGGCTTGTGAATTCGCCAAGCAAATAGTGCCTTTTGTAAGAGGATGTGGTTTCGAACCGATCTTATCTGATAGCTTTGTTACAACACCCTCTTGTAGTTTCTATGCCAAAGAAGTCGGTTGTCTTGGAGCGTTAGTAATTACAGCAAGTCATAATCCATATAATTGGCTAGGTCTGAAAATAAAGAGCTTTAATGGATGTTCTGTTGACGAATCTTTTACAAGTGAAGTTGAAAAAAGATTAATGCTTGGAAATTCAATTGAAAAAATAGATGGTGTTAATCAATTGGTAGATATTAAGAAATTTCATTTAGATAGAATTAAATCCCTTTTTGATATTGACTATATTTCCAAGAGATTAAAAAAAATGAAATTGAGAATTTTTGTAGATTCTATGCATGGTTCAGCTGCAAATTGTATGGCTGAGATTTTTGCTTCTAATGATTTAGAAGTTATTTCAGAAATCAGGAAAGATGCTGATCCTTTTTTTGGAGGAAAACCTCCTGAACCTCTTTTGAATTATGCAGATGATCTAAAACAAACACTAATGAAAAATTCAACAAATGAAGTGAAAACTTTAGGAATTATATTTGATGGTGATGGTGATAGAATTGCGGCAATTGATGAAAAAGGAAGATACTCTAGTACTCAAGATTTACTCCCATACTTTATTAGCTATTTGGGCGAAATTAAAAATAATTCTTATCCAGTTTTAAAGACTGTTAGTGGTTCAGATATTATTAAAAATATATCAGAGAGTCAAAATAGAGATGTTTTTGAACTTCCAGTTGGCTTTAAATATATTGCTGAAAAAATGATTAAAGAAAAAATATTTATTGGAGGAGAGGAATCTGGGGGAGTTGGTTTTGGTGACTTTATGCCTGAAAGAGATGCTCTATATGCAGCGATGGTTTTATTAAATGGAATTGCTGAAAAATCTCAATATTTATATGAAACCTTAGATGAAATTCAAGAAGATTTTGGGCCAAGTTTTTATAAAAGAATTGATATTAAATTTCCAAATCAGTCAGAAAAAAATAACGTAAAAGAATTTATCATAGATAATATTCCTGAGAATATTAATAATCACAAGTTAAAAAGTATCTCAAAGATCGATGGAATAAAGTTGAGAATTGATAAAAATTTTTGGCTTCTTTTTAGGTTTTCAGGAACGGAACCTCTTTTAAGGTTATATTGTGAAGCACCAAAAGAATCTTATCTAATTGAGGTATTAGAGTGGGGTCAAGAATTTATAAATTTGGCAGGAAAATAAGGATGAAAAATTTATATTTAGCGAGTAAGAATAAAGGTAAAATTGAAGAATATAAGAAATTGCTTGCTGGAGTTAATTGTAAATTGTTACTCCAGCCAGAATCATTAGAAGTTGAAGAGGATGGACTGACATTTAGAGATAATGCAATTAAAAAAGCGAGTGAAGTTTCGAGAAAAACGAATAATTTTTCAATAGCAGATGATTCAGGAATTTGTATTGAAGCACTAGGTGGTAAGCCTGGCATTTACTCATCTAGATATGCAGAAAATGATCAGAAGAGAATTGAACGAGTTTTAAGAGAACTTGATGGAGTTCAAAATAGAAGTGCTTTCTTTATTGCTAATATTTGTGTTTGTTCCCCAAATGGTGAAGTGATTATTGAATCTGAGGCCAAATGTCATGGCAATATTATTTTAAACCCCAGAGGAAAAAGTGGTTTTGGGTATGACCCAATTTTTGAGGAGAGTTCTACCAGATTAACTTTCGCAGAAATGAATAATGATATTAAAGACTCTTGTAGTCATAGAGGTAAAGCATTAAAAAAAATTATTCCAGATTTAATTGAAATTTTTTCTTAAATTCAATTAACCCAAGATCCATGAAGGCCATGAGGAATTGAAATGGGTAATTCATAAACAGCTAATTCTTTTAAGTCTTTTGCGTCTAATATCACTAAATCGCTTCCTCTTCTTTCTCCGTTCCATAGAAGTATAAATAAAAATCCCTCATCTTCTTTTGAAGAGTTTTCTGATGGAACCATAATTGGTTCACTAACAAATCCACTTGGACCTGCTGACCAAAAAATCTCTTCCTTAGAAGTTAAATTTATTTTTTTTATTGCTTGAAGTGGAGCGTTCCCCAGCTTTTGAGATGTGCTTGCCATCCAACTAAAAGTTGCTTTTAATCCTAAGTTTTTAGGATTAACAACAGCAAATTCACAACATTGTTCACTGAAAGTTTCAAGTTCACAAGTTTTTGTCTTTAGATCGATAATTGATCTTTTCAGTTTTCCTTCTGGATATTTATCAAAGTCAATATCCCTAAAATTCTCGTCTGGACCAACTGATGGGAAATCATCATAAAAAATACTATCTAATACGATTTTGGAATCTTTTTCAAATGCGTTTACATGATGAAAAACGAATCCTTCTGGAGCATCTATTGTTAAAGGAGGCTGTCCTCTAAATAATCCACTTTCTCTGGGGATGATAAAAAACTTTGCCTTTTTATTTGGGTTTGACTTTAGACATTGTGCTGCTCCTCTTTGACCCATTACAAATGGAAGAGGATTGAAATCAATAGCATTCTGTAAAAATATTGCCCAATTAGTTGTAATTGCGAAATCATGAAGGAATGCAAAGCCATTAAAGGTATCTTTTCTGTCAAAAATGAGCTCTCCAGAATTTGTACCAGCATTATCAAATTCCATTAATCTAATGGTACTTTTTGGCCCGGTTTGTACTCCAAAAGTGACTAAAAGTTCTGAAGATGCATTTGAGTTTAGGTCTGTTTTGGGATGAGCACTGAATGCTTCGTTAGGCTTGAGTACCCCTTTTAATGTTGTTAAACCAATAGTGTCAAGACTATCAGGATCCATTGCATGTGGACCTGCTGCTTCCCATAATGCGAGAATTTCATCTCCTAATTTAATGACATGTGTATTAGCGATATTCTTGAATTTTAGATCTAATGCATTATTTAAAATTCCTCCATTTTTTTGTGTTCCAAAAACACCTCTATAAATAAATTTATCTATTTTTTCTTCTTCCAAATAGCCTTTAGTTTTAACAAATCTATTTGTTAAGAATGGCTGACCATTTTCGAATTTTATGGATGTTATCATCCCATCACCATCAAATGGATGATGAACCCATTGTCCACCTCTCTCTAATATTCCTGGTCCATTTCTTAATAATGTTCCATTTAAATTTTTAATATTATTACCTTTGCTAATTTTTAGAGGCTCTTTAGTTAGCTCCTTTTCTACATTTTGATAAGCACTTGACCAATCTTCTTTTTTAAAAATATTAAATTTATCAATTTTTTTATCTTGTAAATTAGTCACAACAAAATAATTACTTTATATATCTTCGCCAAAAATCAACTGAATTGTGGCTGATTCGAAAAAATTCCTATTTTATTGTTTTTCTAACATTCCTTTACTGCTTGGAATTGAATCAGATCTTCTTGGATCTATTTCGGTAGCCATTCTCATTGCTCTTGAAAAAGCTTTAAAGCACGCCTCAACTATGTGATGTGAATTACTGCCTCGTATTTGATTAATATGCAGAGTAATACCGCTGTTATTTACAAAGGCAATAAAAAACTCTCTTACTAGTTCAGTATCATAATTTCCTATTCTAGGGGCTTTTAATTGAAGATCATAAGATAGATGCGGTCTACCAGAGCAGTCTAAAGTGACTTGAACTAATGCTTCATCTAATGGGGCAAAGAAATGTCCAAATCTGCTTATTCCTTTTCTTTCTCCCAAGGCTTTTGAAAATGCTTTGCCTAATGCGATTCCTACATCTTCATTTGTATGATGATCATCAATATGGGTATCTCCAATTGCTTTTATTTTTAAATCGAACAAACCATGACTGGATATTTGATGAAGCATATGATCTAAGAATGGTATCCCGGTATCAATCTCAGAAATTCCATTTCCATCTAAGTTTATAAATACAGAAATATCTGTTTCATTCGTTTTTCTTTTTATTTCAGATTGCCTTAGAGATGACATTTTTATGCAAAAAACTTAGTTTACATTCCATTAATGCAGTAACCCGCATCAACATAAATTGTTTGGCCTGAAATGCCGCTAGAGAGATCACTTAATAAAAAAGCAGCTGTATTACCTACTTCTGTTTGAGTGACTGTTCTGCGTAAAGGAGCCTTTTCTTCAACATTGTGAATCATATCTAAAATGCCACCTATAGCAGAACTCGCAAGTGTTCTTATAGGCCCAGCACTTATTGCGTTAACTCTGACTTGTTTTTCGGGACCAAGTTCTGCAGAAAGATATCTTACTGAAGCTTCTAAAGCTGCTTTAGCAACTCCCATCACGTTATAGTTAGGAATCGCCCTTTCTGAACCTAAATAAGTTAATGAGACAACTCCAGCACCATCACTAAAAAGTGGTTTTGCTGCTTTACATAAAGGTGCTAACGAATACGCACTTATATTAAGAGCCCTATCAAAACCCTCTGAAGTGGTAGCACTATAATCTCCAATCAATTCATCGCGTCCTGCAAATGCTAGGCAGTGAACTAATCCGTCAATTTGCCCCCAATTGTCTTTTATATTTTTAAAGATTTCTTCAATTTGAGCTGGATTTTGAACATCAAGAGGCAAAAATAACGATGGGTTTAAAGGTTCAGTTAGTTCTCTAACTTTAGACTCGAATCTTCCCTTATCATCAGGCAAATATGTGATTCCAAGTTCTGCGCCAGCTTTTGAAAGTTGTTGAGCGATACCCCATGCTATTGAACGATTGTTGGCAATTCCCGTAACAAGAATTTTTTTGCCAGTTAGATTTAGAAGCATTTTGTTTATTATTTCTATTATTCTCCTATATAAAAGTACCTATCTTTACGGATTACTGCAAAATATACAATAATTTTCAAATATCAAAGAATTTTTAACTTGAACATGGTAAGAACAAATTCTATGGTTTTGGAATTAGGTTTTCAATTACCGAATTTCGAAATGTTAAATGCTAATTCTTCAAAAAATGAATATTTTAATTCTCATAATCTAGATAATCGGCATTTACTTTTAATGTTTATTTGTGCCCATTGCCCATTTGTTAAATATATTGAGAATCAAATTTTCACCTTAAGTAAAGAAATTGAAAATACAGTTCAAACAGTTGCAATTTCTAGTAATGATATTGTCACTCATCCTTCAGATTCTCCTAAAAATTTGAGATTACAAGCACAAACACAGGGATGGAGTTTTCCTTATCTATATGATGAAAATCAAAATTTTGCTAAGAAATTAAAAGCGGCTTGCACCCCAGATTTTTATCTTTTTTCAAATGAAGGAGATGGTGATTTTTTATTGTATTATCATGGCCAATTAGACGATAGTAGACCAGGTAATAATATCCCTCTATCTGGAAAAGATTTGCGCTCTGCTGTAAAAGATTTGAATCAAGATAATTCTTATCCTTCAAATCAGATGCCTTCTTTAGGTTGCAATATAAAATGGACTCCTGGTAAAGAACCAAGTTGGTTTAAATGAATTAAAAATTTTTTTTACCCATAGAAATATGGTTTAGGGTTAATATATTTACTATGCAGATACCTCCATTTACTTTAGATAGGCAGTTCCAAGAAATTGGCTCTGAAATTGAGAGTGAGGTTTCTAAAGTTTTAAAAGGGGGCCAGTATATTGGAGGACAAGAAATTGCCAAATTTGAGGAGAGTTTTTCAAATCTGATTGGTGTTGAAAATACTATTGGATGTAATAGTGGAACTGATGCTTTAGTATTAGCTTTGCGCGCATTAGATATTGGTGTGGGTGATGAAGTTATTACCTCATCTTTTAGCTTTTTTGCAACTGCAGAGGCTATTAGTGCAGTTGGTGCTAATCCTGTTTTGGTAGATATAGATCCAGAAACTTATCTCATTAATACTGAACTAATAGAACAAGAAATAAATTCTAATACCAAGGCAATTATGCCAGTTCATCTATTTGGTAATGCAGTGAATATGACCTTAATAAAATCTTTGGCCAAGAAATATGACTTAAAAGTAATCGAAGATTGTGCTCAGGCAACATGCACAATGTGGGAAAATTCCAAAGTTGGTAGTATCGGTGATATAGGCTGTTTTAGCTTTTTCCCTACTAAAAATTTAGGAGCTGCTGGAGATGGTGGAGCAGTAACAACTTCAGATCAGAAGATTGCAAAAAAAATTAGAGAACTGGCTGTTCATGGCAGCCCAATAAGATATCATCATACCCAAATTGGATATAACAGCAGACTTGATACCATTCAAGCTGCCATATTAAACATTAAAATTAAATATATTTCTAAGTGGATTAATAATCGCCAAAAAATTGCTAATAATTACCTTGATTTATTAGAAAAAAATCCATTTATTAGTTTTCCAAAAATTAGCTCTGATTCAATTTCCCATTCTTGGAATCAATTTGTAATCAAATTAAGAAACGATAAATATTTTTTAAATGAAGATTTTTCAAATTTATTTGATACTGATTGCAAAAAATACTATTCCTTAAGGAATTTGGTAAAACAACAACTTTTTGAAAAAGGTATTAATTCAATTATTTATTATCCAATTCCAATACACGCACAAATAGCTTACAAAAATAAAAATTTTTCTAGAACAAAACTCATTAATACAGAGAGAATTTGTACAGAAGTTCTTAGTCTTCCAATGTTTCCTGAAATTTCTTATGAAGAGCAAGTTTATGTAGCAGAAAATTTAAATAAAGTTTTAAAGAATTGTATAGAGGAAATTCAAATTTCAGCATAAAGTGATTTAAATAATCTTTGTTGTATGTTGTGATTGACAATAGGGCTTGAATAATTATTTTTTTCTAAATTAGATATCTCCCCATTTAATAATTCTGAATTTGACACTTTAGATAATTCAGGAATCCAATATTTTATATATTCGCAAATAGGATCAAATTTTTTTGCTTGGGTATATGGATTAAAAATTCTAAGTGGTTTTGGATCCATACCGCTACTGGCGCTCCACTGCCATCCCCCATTATTTGCAGCTAAGTCTCCATCAACCAAAGTCTCCATAAATTTTTTCTCGCCCATTTGCCAATTGCATATAAGATCTTTTACCAGAAATGAAGCGACTATCATCCTACATCTGTTATGCATCCAGCCAGTACTATTTAGTTGACGCATTGCAGCATCAACTATAGGTACTCCGGTCTCTCCGTTGCTCCAATGCTGAAACCATTCATTATTGTTTTGCCATGGAAAGTGATCCCATTTTTTTCTATATGGACCTTTCTCTAGCTCTGGGAAATGGAATAAGCAATGTTGATAAAATTCACGCCAAACAAGTTCTTTTTGCCAAGTTTCAATTGATAGGTAATTTCCTTGATTTGCAAAATCTGAATTTAAATTTAATGTGGCGTTCCAAATTTTTCTAATGCTAATGGTGCCGAATCTGAGAGATGCACTTAGAAAAGATGTCCCATTATGGGAAGGAAAATCTCGTGCAGAATTATAAGAATATATTTTTTTTTCGTTAATGAAGTTTTCTAATAATGTTTCTGCAGCATTCTCTCCAGGTCTACATGGACAAATATTCGAACCAGGAAATTTGATATTTTTGATAAATTTCTCTAGAACCGAATCAGATGAATTTATTGTCTTATTTTCTTTGAGTTTATTATCTATATCTTTAAACTGGAAAACAACTTTATCTTGGTCATATGGACCTAATAAATTCATTTTTGATTTAAGGTTTTTATAAAAAGGCCCATAAACTGAATAAGGTTTATTATTTCCGGAAAATATTTTTAAAGGTTCTACTAATAAGTGATCCCAAGTTTCAATAACTTGAATATTTTGTTCTTTTAAATTTTTTTTTATTTGTAAATCGCGATTAATCTCATAAGGTTCAATTGATCTATTCCAAAAAACAAATTTAGCATCTATTTTCTTTGCTAATTGAGGAATTATTAATACCGGATCTCCTTCTTCCATAACTAATCTACTACCCATTTTTTTCCAATTATTTCCTAATTCTTGAAGCGAATTTCCTAGAAACCAAGCTCTTGAACTTGCATTGAAATCGTGTGAGTAATTTTTATCAAATATATAAGTTGAAGTAATAGCATTTGATAATGAAAATGCTTTGATTAAAGCTTGATTATCAAATATTCTTAAATCCTTTCTATGCCAAAAAAGTATTCTAGGTTTATTCATAATTTATCTAAAAATTGTTTAGCTCTAAACCAAGCCGTCACGGTTTTTGCGTCAAGAATTTCATCCCCACTAGAAATAAGATTATCTAGTTCGTCTGGATCTAAAATTAATACTTCTATATCTTCATCTAAATCTCCTTTAACCTCGGAATTGAGTTTGTTTAAATCACGAGCTAAAAATAAATAAATTTCTTCATCTGCATAACCAGGAGCAGGGACAAGAGTTCCTAGTTCATCCCATTTGTTTGCACTGAATCCAGTCTCTTCTTGTATTTCTCTTTGAATTGAATTAATAGGTGTTTCACCTATTTCTAATGTACCTGCTGGAAATTCTAATAAATACCTTGAAACAGCAAATCTATATTGCCGAAGAATGATAACTTTATTGTCTTTTGTAATAGGTACGGCTAATGCTGCCCCAGGATGCTTAATGTATCCATATTCACCTTCATGTCCATTTGGAAGCTCAATTCTATTTATAAATTCCGATTCATGAATCTAGGGTGAGGTAATGTTAATTCCTCGTCAACCGTATGAAAATCTTCCCACCAAAGAATATCTAAATCGAGACATCTTGATAGCCATTTCTTACCCTTTGGCGTCTCTTCTCGTCCGAAAAATCTCTCTAACTTTTTTAGCTCTTTTAAAAGTAATTTCGCGTTTTTATTTGATGGTTTAGGGAAAGAATTACTTTTTATAAGTAATAGAGTATTTAAATAATTTGGCTGCTCATTTTCAACACCATGGGGTAATGTCTCATAAATTGAAGACCAAAAAAAGTTTGCATGAAATTTGCTTTTCTCTTCTTTTTTTTTGTTAGAACTATCTCCCCACTCATTTATTATTTCCTCTATTTTTGGTTTGCAAATTAATAGTGACTCAAGAGGGCTTCCGAATTTACTATCAATATTTGCTCCGAGGGATATACATAGTCCATTTTTGATATTAAGATTTGATAATTCCACTACAAAAAACAAAGTTATTGGATAAATTCTATATCAGGCATTTTTAAAGTGATTTTGAACCCCGAGTTAAAAGAAAAAGGAGAAATAAAAGATTTAATGAAGTCAAAGGATTCTTTTAGAGCTTTCCCTTTGGCCCTTTTGGCAGCAGTTGATCCTAGTTTAGGAGGAGTGATTATTGCTGGCGGAAGAGGTACTGGTAAGTCAGTATTAGCAAGGGGTTTGCATACTTTACTCCCTCCTGTAGAAGTATTAGATAATGAATCAATACTGGAAACACTATCTAAGAGAAATAGTAATACTTCATTAAGACCTATTGGTAGGAACCTAGATCCAGATAAACCAGAGGAATGGGATATTAGTACTAATAAATTGTTGGAGGAGGTAATTGGAAGTGATTATTTGAATCAAATTGAAGAAATTCCGAAAAAAGTAAGAGAGGCTCCATTTATTCAAGTTCCCATTGGCATAACTGAAGACAGGCTTGTTGGATCAATTGACGTCGCTGCATCATTAAGTACGGGGGAACAAGTTTTTCAACCTGGAATTTTAGCAGAGGCTCATAGAGGTGTTCTTTACGTAGATGATATAAATTTATTGGATGATGGCATTGTAAATTTAATTCTTGAAGCCATAGGAAGAGAGAAAAATAATAT
>LUMM01000121.1_pt1 | contig 30084 bp, 34 predicted proteins | sample 729971 | NCBI WGS metagenome assembly LUMM01 (sample SAMN03860263, study PRJNA289734) | marine metagenome | biome: seawater column; feature: ocean; material: water; isolation source: Red Sea water column Station 22 - depth 50m | place: Saudi Arabia: Red Sea | collected 2011-10-15 | depth 50 m | reverse complement strand
CCTAGGCCCTTCATTAGTTCCTTAACGCCAAACGAGTTTATGGCTGACCCAAACCAAATAGGGGTTAAGTGCCCTTCCAGTATAGATTTTTTATCAATTTTTGGTAAAAGAGATCTGACCATTTCAACCTCTTCAACCAATTTTGTCAAAAGCTTATCTGGCACATGCTTTTGTAGTTCTGGATCTTCCAATCCATTTATCTTTATGGACTCTACTGCGTGGTTACGGTTTGCTTTGTCAATAAGCTCAAGGCTATCATTAATTAGATCATAACAACCAATAAAGTCTTGTCCTGCGCCAATAGGCCAGCTCACTGGTGTGACATCGATAGCTAAGTTGTCTTGAATTTCATCAATTATTTCAAAAACATCTCTGCTTTCCCTGTCCATTTTATTACAAAACGTAAAGATAGGAAGATCTCTTAGGCGGCAGACCTCAAATAATTTTTTGGTCTGGCTTTCAACACCTTTAGCACCATCAATTACCATCACAGCAGCGTCAACTGCTGTTAATGTACGGTAAGTATCCTCGGAAAAATCACTGTGGCCAGGAGTATCAACAAGATTAAACCTAAATTCGTTGAAATCAAAAGACATGGCGGAAGCTGAAACCGAAATACCTCGATCTTTTTCCATTTGCATATAGTCAGACCTCGTTCTTCGAGCTTCACCTTTGGCTCGAACTTGCCCGGCCATTTGAATTGCCCCTCCAAACAAAAGAAATTTTTCAGTTAAAGTGGTTTTTCCTGCATCAGGATGAGAAATAATAGCGAAGGTTCTTCTGCGTGCAATTTCATCCGGTATTTTTATTCTGTTTGCAGACAACTCGTTCATGATTTGCGATATATTGTTCGAATTTCAAAAAGGCAAGGTTGTTTAAATATGAGAAGTTTTGATTTAATTTTAATGAGATATATTTGATTTTAATTTTCTGCATCATGGGCTAATAACTTTATCAATTGGTTTTTAAAAATAAGCTTAGTATGAATTTGTATAAACTGCAGTTTCTGCTGGATAAGTTAATCATCTTTTTTTCGAAAAGGAATTAAAATTGGATTTGGGTATTAAAGGTAAGAAAGCTATTGTTTGTGCTTCGAGTAAGGGGCTTGGTTTAGGTTGTGCAATTTCTTTAGCTGAAGCGGGCGTTGACTTGATTATAAATTCCAGAGACCCTAAAAATCTGGATGCTGCTGCAAAACTTCTTAGAAGCAAATATCAAGTTCAAGTCGAGACAGTTGTAGCAGATATTACCACCGAAGAAGGCCAAGAAGCTGTTCTTGCAAAGGCGGAAAGCAATTTAGATATTCTAGTTACAAATGCAGGTGGCCCGCCACCTGGTCAGTGGAGCGATTGGACACGGGCCGATTTCATCTCGGCATTAGATGCCAATATGTTGACACCAATTGCTTTAATAAAAGCTGTTTTGCCTGGAATGATTGATAAAGGGTGGGGTAGAATTGTGAATATTACATCTCAGTCTGTAAAAGCTCCAATACCAGTTCTGGGTTTATCTAATTCGGCAAGAGCAGGGTTAACAGGTTATGTAGCAGGTACTTCTCGGCAAGTTGCCGAGTTTGGTGTTACGATTAATAATCTACAACCTGGTGTGCATGATACTGATAGAATTAAGTCATTAGATGCACATATTGCAAAAGAGGCAGGCATCACTGTTTCAGCGGCCAAACAAGAGCGTCGTAACGCAATCCCAGTGAAACGCTATGGTACTACAGAAGAATTTGGTGCCGCTTGTGCCTTCTTATGCTCTCAATATGCAGGGTTTATTGTTGGACAAAATATTTTATTAGATGGTGGCGCTATAAACTCTACGATGTGATTATTTGTATGCATTTTTGGAGTTCAAATTCTTTGATAATATTGAATATTGATAGATTGCTGCATATAAGGACTGATCTTAAATGATAATTTGAAGAGATGTGAGACTTTGCCAAGATTAGAAGTAAAAAATCTGTCACGATCGTTTGGTAAATTGTGTGTTGTAGATGGAATTGATCAGCATTATCAAGTACCTGCAGAGGTTCGATCAATAGGTCTAATGTTTCAAGACTTTGCTCTTTTTCCCCATTTGAATGTACAGCAAAATGTTTGTTTCGGGCTTGCTGGCGCCAAAGAGTATCAAAAAGAAAGATCGCAAGCTCTTTTGGAAAAAGTGGGACTTTCTCACTTAGCATTACAATATCCTCATTCGTTATCAGGCGGGGAACAACAAAGGGTCGCTTTAATTCGAGCTTTAGCTCCACAACCTAAAATTATGTTAATGGATGAACCATTTTCTGGGCTTGATGATAGACTTAGGGATGAAATTCGAGATGAAACTTTTCAGTTGCTTAAGCTAGAAGATACAGCAGTTTTAATGGTTACTCACGATCCACAAGAAGCCATGAAGGTCGCAGATGAAATAGCATTAATGCGAAATGGAAAAATTCTTCAAAAAGGTGCGCCATACAACATCTATAATACACCTGTAGACCAGAAAGCACTTCAATTTTTTTCGGATGCAAATGCAATTCAGGCTATCTTAAAAGGTAGTCTTGCAGAAACACCATTCGGTCAGTTTTTTGCTCCTGGTTTATCTGATGGATCAAAAATAGATATTGTATTTAGACCTCAACATGTTCGTATTGATTTCGATAGGAATGGGAAGGGACCGTCGCCAACTGTTGCTCAAGGTGTTGCTGCAAGAGGAGTCGTTAAAAGAGCTCGTTTTATTGGAAATGAGAGTTTGGTCGAATTTGATATGGACTTTGGTGGAACTATTAAAGCGTCGGTGCCAAATGTTTTCTTACCCAATTTAGGTCTTCCACTCTGGCTAACTATCCCAAGAGACAAATGTTACATTTTCCCAAGGCAATAGCCTTCAATTTTAGATCTGAAATTGGGACTTCAAGAGCTACTTTACGAACATGCTTGATAAAACTGGGAGTTAAGAGTACTTCGTTACCTCAAAGAAATAGTAATTTTTAGTAATTATAAAGCATTCTGGCTTTATCATGTCGAAGAAATATATAAGATATGACAAGAGTTTAAGAACCGCTATGTAAAAGGAGATCGAAATGTCATACTTAATTGCGCCCTCTTTTATTCAAAATGCTGGCCCGATGGGAATACTACTTATTGCCGTTGTTGTGCTTGTACTATTTGGACGCGGCAAAATTAGCTCTCTTATGGGTGAAGTAGGTAAAGGCATAACAGCTTTTAAAAAAGGTGTTAACGATGGAGCTAAACAGCTGGAAGATGAGGCCAGTGAAAGCGCTAAAGACGTTACGCCGGATGAAGATAAAGACAATAAGGCATAATTTATGTTTGACCTTGGGCTGACGGAGCTACTCCTGATAGGAATAGTAGCCTTAATAATTGTTGGGCCAAAGGACTTGCCAGTTTTATTTCGGCGTGTTGGTGAATTCGTCGGACGAATGAAGGGAATGGCAAGGGAGTTTACGTCGGCTATGAATGATGCAGCCGATCAAAGTGGTGTGAAAGATATTTCTAAAACAATTAGGACTGCGACTAATCCAGTTAAAACAGGTTTGGACAAAGTAGGCGAAGCTACTAAAGAGTTTACAAACTTTGATCCATTATCTGAGACGGGTAAATTAGCCTCTAAAAGAGCGGAGGCGGCAAAAAAAATACATGAGGCCACCGCCAATCGTCAAGACAATAATAAAACCAAGAAAGCAGGGTCAAATTTAGAAGAAAGTGAGAAAAGCAGTTCTGAAAAGATAATCAAGAGTGAAAACAAAAAATGAAGGAAGGAAAAGAAAACGTAGAAGATTCTTCTGCCCCATTAATAGAGCACTTAACAGAGTTGAGGCAGCGCTTAATATATTCAGTGGCGGCTTTCACAGTTGCAATGCTTGCTTGTTTCACAATATGGAAACCTATATTCAACTTTCTTACTTTACCACTATGTAAATCTATGATCCAGCGTGGTCATCAAGACTGCGGGTTAATATTAATAAAGCTTCAAGAGGGGTTTTTTGTAGCTATTTCTATCTCTTTAATGGGTGGTTTGATTATAGCTTTTCCGATTATTGGATATCAAATGTGGAGGTTTGTTGCACCCGGTCTTTATAAGTCTGAAAAAGGGGCATTTTTGCCTTTTCTTTTGGCGTCACCTTTAATGTTTTTCCTTGGAGCCTCATTTGCTTATTTCGTGGTGACACCATTGGCCTTTGATTTCTTCCTAGGTTTTCAGCAGCCTGGATCACTGGCTAGTGGAGAAAACTCTGAAGCAGGTACGGCTGGAATAGCATTTCAAGGTTCTGCTCAGGAGTATCTTAGCCTGACAATCAAATTCATTGTAGCATTTGGCATATGCTTTCAATTACCTGTATTACTAACTTTGATGGGTAAGGCTGGCTTAATAAGCTCATCAGGTTTAAAAAATGTGAGAAAATTTGCAATTGTTGGGATATTAGTGCTTGCTGCGTTAGTAACGCCGCCTGACGTAATTACCCAAATTATTTTATTTGTAGTTGTTTATGGATTATATGAAATTTCCATTTTTTTAGTTGCCAGAGTAGAAAAAAAAATAAATGAGCAATTGGCTAACGATGGTTATTTTGAAGATGAGAATGAAGATTTTGATGATCCAATCATGAAAGAATTCGACGAAAAAGAATAATTCAAAAGTGATAAAGATTTTTGCATGTCAGAATATGATTTTAAGAAAATAGAAATTTCTTTAGACCAAATAGTTGGGGCATTAGAAAGACTTAGCCCGCCACCAAGTCAATATCCTAGTTTTGAAAATCACGATGCTTTTGTTTGGAATACAGCGCCAGACCATTTGAAGCCTGTAATTCAGGTCTCCAGAGTTGAACTGGATTTATTGGTTGGAATTGATAGAGCGCGCGATATTTTGTTAGAGAATACACTCAAATTTTCAGAAGGTTTGTCAGCCAATAACGCTCTATTGTGGGGGGCAAGGGGAATGGGTTGTAGAACTTCAGCGTGAAGATCTTGCTTCGGTTAGCCGACTGCTAGATATTTTACGAACCTCTTCCCAATGATTTCTGCTTTTTTGTGATGATTTAAGTTTTTCGCATGATGATCAGCATTATAAATCTCTCAAAGCTGTTCTCGATGGTGGGTTAGAGGGGCGCCCTGAAAACGTCCTCTTCTATGCAACATCGAATAGAAGACATCTAATGCCAAGAGATATGATAGAAAATGAGAAATCGTCTTCGATTAATCCGTCTGAGGCCGTTGAGGAAAAAGTTTCTCTTTCTGATCGTTTTGGTTTGTGGTTAGGGTTCCACCCTTGTACTCAAGATGAGTATTTAGAAATGATTGCTCGTTATTGTAAAGCGTATGAATTGTCACTGGACTTCGATTTTATAAAGGCTCAGGCTATCGAATGGCAGGCAACAAGGGGAGCCCGATCTGGGCGCGTGGCTTGGCAGTTTTTTGTCGATTTAGCTGCAAAGACTAACACTAATATCGATAATTAGTTATCGGAATTTAATTAAAAAACTCCATTGGATCTATTGACTCAAATCCTCTTCGGACTTCAAAGTGCAGGAAAGAAGGGTCCCCAGAGCGAATATTTCCAATTATTTGGGAACGTGAAACTTTTTCTTTTTCTTTTACAGAGATATTTCCAAGACCAGCATAAACTGTGAGTAAATTTCCTTCATGCTTCAATACAATTATCGGTACACCTTGCGTATCGGCAGTAATAGCAGCCACAACACCTGTTTCGGCGGCAACGACAGGAGAACCCTCTGGTGCCGATATATCAATTCCATCTGTTTTATTTTTTACATAATCACGGATTATTTTTCCATTCACTGGATAAGCAAATCGACCTTCATTATTAGTTTCTATACTCTTCGTCTGATCAGTTTCTAATTCTGATGTTTCTTTAATAACTGGATCTGGAAGAGCCTCTGAACTGCTTGGCGGCGAGGGAGTGTTACTCACTTGTCCGGGGCTTGCACTTTCTGACACAGGCGCAATCTGATCTTTAGGAAGCGGAATTAAAAGATATTGACCCTCTCTAATTGTAAAGTTGCTATCTAATCCATTCCATTCGGCAAGAGATCGAATGGAAACATTGTAAAGTCTTGATATAGTGAAAGCAGTATATTAAACCCTTTTTAAGAGCAGTTTTTATTTCTTCGCTATAAGATCTGTAGTCATGTCCAACTATGATTCTTGGATTTTCTTTTTTAGTCTGTGAGCTGACTCTATTCGGTAAACTTATTAGCTGCCCTTCATTTAGGGTTTCACGTGAGCTCATACCATTGTATCTGGCCACATTTTTTGAGTCCAAACCAAGACGATCAGAAATGTTTTTTATCGTGTCTCCCTGACGTGCCACCGCTACTTCATATGTCGGATAAGAGATAATTCCTCTACTATCTGGCAAAGGTCTTGTTTGCATTGCCTTTCTTACAGCATCGGATGTGTCATATTCATTTCCTCTCAAATCAAAATCAAAATTGCCCAAACTTCCACATGCGCTAAAACCCAATGTAATTAAAAATGAACTGATTTTTACAATTTGATCTGATTGGCCAACTGGTATAATCATAATTCCTCCTATTTTTAATTGTGAAAGCAAAGAGGCAGGGGGATCTTCAGAGGCGGCAGTTACAATTATTTTATCGAAAGGTGCCTGTTGCGGTAAGCCATGCCCTCCGTCAGCTAATATAGGAATTATATTACTCAAATCTAATTTTTGGAAGGTTTTAGTTGCATTATTCACGAGCAAACTATGACGTTCCACCGTATAAACACGTCTAGCCAACAAGCTTAAAATTGCTGCTTGATATCCTGACCCTGTGCCTATTTCCAAAACTTTATCTCGTGAGTTAAGTTTCAACGCTTGGGTCATTATGCCCACAATTGACGGTTGACTTATCGTTTGACCGCAAGCGATAGGGAGAGGTGTATCGTCATAAGCTTTTTCAGAAAAAATACTTTTAACAAATTCTTTTCTATCTATTCGCTCCATAGCTGATAAGACTTGGGTGTCGACTATACCCGCTTTCCGCAACAAAAAAAGAAATTGCATTTTAAGATTTGCATTATTTTTCATTGAAGCTCGTTGAAAGAATTGAGTGTTTCGTAATCTGTCAAATCGGCTTTCATTGGAGTTACTGAAATATAACCATCCATATTCATCTTTGCGTCGGAATTATCATTCATAATAGTGTGTTGATTACCGCCCTCTACAAATAAAAAATCTCTTCCAGCCCTTTTTTTACATATTTCCCTCCACGCACGTCAGCCGCCGCAGTCGGTGGGAAGTTTACATTATAAAATATTTGGTATCCGTTTTTCTGCGGCAGTTCTTTTCCTAAGATATCATCTATCACTTCTGTCCCATGAACTTCACTTGCTTCAAAAGGATTGTTTAACTTCAAATTTTTCTCACCATAATATTGAGATAAAGCAATTGATTTAATTCCCTGTAGGGCTCCTTCTATAGCTGCCCCTATAGTGCCTGAGTACAAAACGTTTTCTGCAGAATTATTACCCCGATTTACTCCGGAGAGCACGATATCTGGCTTTTGACCATTAAATACGTGATATATGCCTGCGAGAACACAGTCTGCTGGGTAGCCGTCTACACTGAAACGGTTTTTTTCAATTTCAGTTATCATCATTGGGCTGGTATAGCTTATACAATGCCCAACCCCTGATCTTTCACTAGAAGGCGCAACTGTAAAAATATTATCTTCATTAGTCAAACGAAGAGCAATTTTTTTTAATATTTTTAGTCCAGGTGCATTTATTCCATCGTCATTGGTTATAAGTATTCTCATGATAATCCTTAATAATGATTTCTCAAACTTAAATCACATATCTAAAAGTGAAACGAGCCTTTTTGCTTCTAAGTCAATAGATTGTAAATCGTTTCGATTTTCCCCTGGATAAAAGCGACCTCTTAGTGCGGTAGGCATTGGGTTGGGTTGAAAAATATGAATCCGTGGCCCAGTTGATTTAGTTTCATTTTGCCAGGTTTTTGCAATATGAATTTGAGCGGCTTTAGTTGCTCCATAAATCGAAGAAAATTTTTTCATAATTGTTTTGTCTTCAAAAAAAATAACCTCACTATCATCTCCAAGTAATGGGGTTACCATTGGTATAAAATGAGCAAGCGCAGTGACGTTATTTTTCACAGATTTATTCCAATCACTACTATCGATTGTCATTACAGGTCCGAGCGGAGCGGCATGAATAGCTGTATGAGCCCAAATTTTTAAGGTGCCCCAACGGTCAAATATTGATCTGCAAAGTTGTGCTGTAGCCTTTTCATCGGTCAAGTCAATGGGCGCTAAAGTACAAGAACCCCCTTTGGATTTAATTTCATCATCTAAGGCCTCTAGCGCTCCTATAGTCCTGGCCACTGCAATTATATGGTGAGTTAAGGAAAAAATCTTAGATAGTTCGGCACCTAAGCCTCTTGAGGCTCCAGTAATAAGTGCAACTGGTTTAGTCATAAATAGGCTACTCCGCAGCTTTCAACATAAAGCCTTTTTTGATCATATCGCTTGGGCTAACTGGGTATTCACCTGAGAAACAAGCATCACAATACTGTGGCTTTTTCGGGTTTCTTCCATTTGTTTCACCAACGGCTCTATATAATCCGTCAAGAGAAATAAATTTCAAGCTATTTACGGAAAGATGTTCCCGCATTTCCTCCTCTGACATTGTCGCGGCCAACAATTTTTCTCTTTGAGGAGTATCAACGCCATAAAAGCATGGCCAAGCTGTAGGTGGAGAGGCAATCCTAAAATGGACTTCTTTTGCACCAGCGTCTAAGATCATTTCCTTTATTTTTCTTGATGTTGTGCCTCTGACTACAGAGTCATCTACTAGAATTATACGGCGGTCTTTAATTAGCGCACGATTTACATTTAGTTTTAATCTTACGCCCATATTTCTTATTTGTTCTGTTGGTTCGATAAAGGTACGGCCCATGTATTGGTTTCTAATTATGCCCATTGCATAGGGAATGCCACTCTCTTGGCTAAAGCCAATTGCTGCAGGTGTTCCACTATCAGGAACTGGGCATACTAAATCAGCTGCAACAGGACTTTCCTTCGCTAACTCTACGCCTATTTGTCGCCTAGTCTCATAAACTGAATGTCCACCAATAATGCTGTCTGGTCTTGAAAAATAAACATGTTCAAAAATACAAAAACGACTGTTTTGCGGCTTGAAGGGAAAATGACTTTCGACGCCACTATTTTGTATTACTACCATTTCACCAGGTTTTATTTCCCTAACGAACTCTGCTCCAATGATATCCAAAGCGCATGTCTCAGACGACAGGGCCCAACCATCTCCAATTTTGCCCAAAACAAGTGGTCTTACACCTAAAGGGTCACGAACACCAATTAGTTTTGTTCTTGTCATTGCAACTACCGAAAATGCTCCCTCCACACGACGCAAAGCATCCTCCATTCTTTCTGGAATATTTCTTTGTAACGATCGTGCCATTAAGTGAATTATGCATTCACTGTCTGAGGAACTTTGAAAAATCGACCCTCGTTCAATTAGCTCCCTCCTTAAGTCGTCTGCATTCGTTATATTGCCATTGTGTGCAATAGCTGCACCTCCCATCGCAAACTCTCCAAAAAACGGTTGAACGTCTCTTATCGCCGCAGACTTTGAACCTGTGGTTGAATACCGAACGTGGCCAATCGCAATTGGGCCGGGTAACGTTTTCATAACAGACTTGGAAGTAAAATTATCTCGGACGTAGCCAAATCTACGAGCTGAATTAAAACCGAGATTGGCATCATGAGAAACTATTCCACCAGCTTCTTGGCCCCTGTGCTGCAGCGCATGTAAACCCAACGCAACGAAATTTGATGCATCTTTCACTCCAACGACACCAAAGACTCCGCATTCTTCTTTCAATTTATCAAAGTCAAAGGGGTTAATATAAGCTGACGTCAAAAATTCATCTCCGATTCACAAAGAACATCTCAATTTTTAAACTGTTTAATAAACTCTGTCACCATAACAAAAGGGATATTTCCGAGTATTTAGTATCAATCAATTTTCACAAACTGAAACTAATTGCTCGTATTGCAGAGTCAGCCATCCTAGTGCTTTTTCAGGGTTTTTTTCCGCTATATCATCTGCCATGCCCCCAAACACACGTGCCGATTGACTTTCTTCCAAAATGATAAAAGTACCTGTGCTCAATATTGTTTGATAAGCAAAAAAGGATATTGCAATTAGAGCGATTCCTCTCAAGACCCCAAATATAAACCCCAAAGCTTGGTCAGGTTTATTTAAAGCGGTCTTATTGATGACAACTGATAAAAGTGGGGTAAAGAAAGAGACAAGCATTAAAGCCACAGCGAATACGGCTGCAAACGATGCTAAAATAGCTAATTCGCAACTGTCCGATAAAATAGGTCCTACGTAAGGGATTTCTTGGATGAATGGCATAACTTCGGGAGCAAACAAGTAGGCTAATACCGCTGCTATTATCCACGCAGCGATCGACATTAACTCTCTTACAAGTCCACGTGAATAGGCCAGAAGAGATGAGACTATAACTATTGCCAAAATGACGCCATCTACAATATTGAAATCTGTCATCTGCATTCAGGTCCCTAGGGTTTGTTTTTTTGTATCATCTACCAATTTATTTACGAAGGACAAAAGGTCCAGATTTTCAAAAACTTCTAAATTTGAATCTTCTACTGACTGAATGTTTTTAGGGCCTTCAGCTTGCTTGAAACCAAGTTTTTCAGCCTCTTTCAACCTATTTTCCATTTTGCCAACTGATCTTATGGCCCCTGATAGTGAAACTTCGCCAAAAAATACATAACTTTCAGGGATGATAATATTCTCTCTAGCTGAAATCAAAGCTGCGGCAACGGCGAGATCTGCAGCCGGCTCTGAAATTTTTAAACCTCCCGCAACATTTAAATAAACATCCAATCCTGAAAATTGAATTTCACATCGAGCCTCGAGAACGGCCAATATCATGGCCAGTCGGTTACTGTCCCATCCAATTACGCTTCGCCTTGGTTGTGAGAGTGGGGTTGGCGAAACTAGCGCTTGGATTTCTACTAACAAAGGTCTAGTTCCTTCGATGCCAGCAAAGACACAAGATCCAGCGCTAGGAGCTCCTCTTGAAGATAAAAATAGTGCTGATGGATTGATGACTTGTTGAAGGCCTAATCCTGTCATTTCAAAAACGCCTATTTCATCCGCAGGGCCAAATCTATTTTTTACTGATCTTAAAATACGAAATTGGTTGCCTCTTTCTCCTTCAAAATAAAGTACTGTATCAACCATATGTTCAACAACACGTGGCCCTGCTATTTGACCTTCTTTTGTAACATGTCCCACCAAAACTATGCTTGTATTACTTCTCTTTGCAAAAGATGTAAGTTCATGAGCTGCTGCTCTTACTTGGCTTACTGTTCCTGGTGCGCTTTCAACTTTATCTGACCAAATGGTTTGAATTGAGTCAATTATAGCTAAATCCGGTTTTTCTTTTTCTAGAGTTGTTAGAATATTTCGCAGGTTAGTATCTGACCCTAATTGTATTGGTGACTCTTCTAACTCAAGTCTTTTTGCTCTTAATTTTACTTGTGATGAGGCTTCTTCTCCTGACAGATATAAAGTTTTTAATCCATTTATTGCAAACTTTGCGGCAGCTTGTAACAAAAGGGTGGATTTCCCAATACCGGGGTCACCTCCTACCAAAATAGCAGAGGAGGGCACCAAACCTCCCCCTAGTACTCTATCTAATTCATCTAAATCACATTTAATCCTCTGTAGGGGCTTGTCTGTACTTTTTAGGTTATTTAAAGGTATGAAAAGGCCTCTGGATCTTCCTAAACTAGTTTTTGTTGGCCCTTGAGATAACCCGGTGTCTTCCGAAATACTGTTCCACTCACCACACGCTTCGCATCTGCCAGCCCATTTAGAAGTTATATTTCCGCAAGCGGTACAAGAATAATTAGAATTAGACATACATTCATGTGCCAAAGGCACGAGTCTGAAGCAAGAACAAATTTTATTTAATTTCAACTTATGTTGTTAACAAAAACATTATAAACGTCAGGATAAAAATAATTAGAAAACATGTTTCTAAAATAGAATTTGAAAACTTAAATAATGATATTCGAGTTAAGAAGAGGAAACTTATAAAAAAAGGCAAAAACCATCCATTTGCTAAATTTGAAATAGTATGGATCAAATTAAAGGGGTTTGAGTCTTTAATTGATATAAACAAAGGGTTTTGAGCATAGATTGTAATTAAACAAATAAATGTAATGGCCAGCGCAAATAGGCGTGGTTTAGCCTGGCTATAAAAACTCATTAATAGGCCCAAAACCATGCATAGCGGGATATAAACCGCTGTTTTAAAAAAAATTACAAAAAGAAAAAATGGAGATGGCTGGAAGAGATCCGTCATTATCGTAAAGTTTCGATGGGACCCTTTACAGAGCCGGAAATAAACTGGTTTAGATATTTATTTTTTGATTTATCAATGTTTTTCAAAGGGCCCGTCCATTGGATGGTTCCGGCATGAAGAAGCGCAACCTCATCTGCAATTGATCTAACTGATTGCATATCATGTGTTATTGTAACAGCTGTAACACCCATTTCCACCACTAGTTCTCGTATCAATTTATTTATTACTTGAGCCATAATTGGATCTAGACCAGTTGTTGGTTCGTCGAAAAATATAATTTCAGGTTCGGTGGCAATGGCTCTTGCCAGAGCTACCCGCTTTTGCATTCCACCCGATAATTCAGAAGGGAAACTATCAGCAAAGCTATCTTTTAAACCTACGCGGTTTAGTTTATCAATTGCAATTTTGCGCGCCTCGCTAGTACTAATTTTTCGTTTTCCGTTTAAATATCTAAAGGCAACATTCTGCCAAACCGGCAAACTATCGAATAACGCGCCACCCTGAAAAAGCATTCCGATTTTTGCCAATGCAATATTTTTTTCTTTACTATTTGGATCGATACCATTTAACAAAACTAGCCCTTTATCAGGCTTAATTAATCCCAGCAAACATTTTAGAATGACAGATTTTCCTTGTCCTGATGCTCCTATGATCACCATCGACTTCCCATCACTAATTTTAAGGTTTACGCCTTTTAATACGTTATTTTGGTCAAAAGATTTATGTAGGTCAGAAACTTCTATCATGATGAAAAGAAAGCCTCGGTCAGAAAGTAGTTCGCTGCAAGAATTAAAACGGATGCTGAAACAACTGCTGATTTCGTTGCCTGTCCAACGCCTCTAGCTCCTTTTTCACATCGCATACCAAAAAAGCAACCCATTACAGATATTATGCAACCAAAAACTGCACCTTTTATGAGGCCACTCAATACATCCCAAAATTCTAAGTAATTTATTGAGTTTATAAGATATATAGCATTGTTAAAATCAAGCCTTGTTGTCCCGATCACATAACCACCTAGGACTCCAATAGAATCTCCAACTCCTACCAAGACTGGCACAGCTAAAACGGCGGCTATTACCCTGGGTACTACTAGATATTTAATTGGTTCAGTAGAGAGGGTAATTAGGGCATCAATTTGCTCCGTTACTTTCATCGTTCCAATTTCTGCAGCAATTGAACTTGCTACTCTCGCAGCTACCATCAAACCTCCTAAAACGGGTCCAAGTTCGCGAACCATACCAATCGCCACTATAGATGGGACAACCTCTTCAGCATTGAACCTGGCACCACCAGCATAAATTTGTAGAGCTAAGGCCCCCCCAGTAAAAAACGAAGTTATTCCAACTACTGGAAGAGATAGCCAGCCTATTTGTATTATGGATGAAAAAAATGCTCGCAGGAAGAATGGTGGTACTAATAAGTTGGTTAAAATACGGAAACAAAATATTATTAGTTCACCAACAAAACTACAAAGTTCTAAAAATAACCTGCCGGTTCGAGCTGTCAGACGTATCATTTAACCAAGCCTTTATAGTTCCTATGATATCTATTGCCCAGTGAAGTCAAAAATTCATAACCAATAGTTTTCGCTCCACCAGCTATTTTGTCTATTGTTTGTTGTGAATTAATTAATTCTAGTTTTTCTGGCTCAACGTCTAGACTAGTTATATCTACCCCTATTAAATCCATGGAAATTCTACCAACTATTGGACAACCAATGTCTTGAAAATATAATCTTGTATTAGTGCTCAATAATCGAAAAATACCATCAGCATAACCAGCTGAAATTGTTGCTATTTTTCTTTTAGATGGCGCCGTCCAAGTGTTCCCATATCCTACGGTTTCGCCTCTCCCTATATCTCTAATTTGGATTACTGGTATCTCAATTTTCAAAACAGAAAAACAATCCTGCATTGGTGAGCAACCATAAATTCCAATTCCTGGTCTTGTCAGATCAAAATGGTATTCGGGGCCTAATAAAATACCACCCGTAGCTGATAATGATTTCTTAACATTTATCTTGTCTGTAAGTCTGCGAAAGTTTTGCAACTGCATTGCATTCATTTCATGGCGAGGCTCATCTGCACAGGCTAGGTGAGACATAATTAAAACAGGATTTAGAGACAGAGTAAGCTCTTTAACAGTTTCCCATTCCATCGGTTCCATTCCCAATCTGTTCATACCTGTATCAAGCTGAATTCCAAACTTTTGTTCTCTTGACAGTTCACAATGCCGAGAAAGTTGCTCTATGGAGTTGATAAGAGGTATTAAGCTATAATTTTTTATTAAGTCCGTATCACCGGTCATGTGGCCCGAAAAAATATAGATATCTGGTATTTTCCCCACAATAGACCGTAATTCAGCACCTTCTTCCGCAGTGGCAATAAAAAATATTCTCGCACCTTCATTATAAAGAGCCGACGCTACTTGTTTTACTCCTAAGCCATATGCGTTTGCTTTAACAACTGCAGCGGTATCCCCACTTGATAACCTTCGCAATTTTTGCCAGTTTTGCCGTATAGCATTTAAATCAATTGTTGCTGTTGCTGTTGCCATTTGTAAAAAATCGAATTTTTAGCTTGAATACTTAGTGAAACAGTAGCCTAAAAAAAATAGGAAAACCAACAAATTAAAGAACTTTTCCTAAAAACCTTAAATCATCTTCATAGCGTTTGAATAACTTAGTTTAATTACTGTTGCCAAGGTTTCACAAGGTTCCCAAAGCGTGTGTATTTACCTTCAAAACTAAGTTCAACTGTTCCTATTGGACCGTGTCGTTGTTTACCTAATATCAATTCAGCTCGTCCATGTAGCCGATCCATTTCTTCTTGCCAGATTGCCATTTTTTCTAGATCGTGATCACTAGGTTTTTCACGTTCTTTGTAATACTCCTCACGATAAACAAATAAAACTACATCGGCATCCTGTTCAATAGATCCTGATTCTCGTAAGTCAGCAAGTTGAGGTCTCTTGTCGTCTCGATTTTCGACCTGTCTCGATAATTGAGAAAGAGCAATCACTGGGATATTCAATTCCTTTGCAATAGCTTTTAAGCCTTGGGTGATTTCAGATATCTCATTTACCCTATTATCTCTGCTCGAGCCGGCGCGAACTAATTGCAAATAATCAATAATCAAAGCATCAAGACCATGTGTCCGTTTTAAGCGTCGAGCTCTGGAGGCAAGTTGGGCAATTGTCAGCGCTGGGGTGTCGTCAATAAATAATGGTGAGCTTTCAATAGACTTAGCGGCTTCAACGAACCTACGAAATTCACTTTCAGTCATATCACCACGTCTTATTTGCTCAGATGGAATTTCAGCTGTTTCTGATAAAATACGGGCGGCTAATTGTTCAGCGCTCATTTCCAATGAATAAAAACCAACTATTCCACCATTAACTGTTTCTGATGTTCCATCAGCGTTATCATTTTTTTTGAAAGACTTAGCGATATTATATGCAATGTTAGTAGCAAGCGAAGTTTTTCCCATCGACGGACGGCCAGCTAAAATTATTAAATCAGAGGAATGAAGACCACCCATTTTTTTATCCAAATCAATGAAACCTGTTGATATTCCAGCTAGATTTCCGTCCCGATGATGTGCAGCATTGGCAACTTGAACCGCTTCTCCTAGAGCTTTAAGAAACGATTTAAAGCCAGTTTCCGACTTACCACTATCTCCAATTTTATAAAGATTTTGTTCAGCTAAAATAATTTGTTCTTCTGGTTGTTCGTCAACTTTAATGGATTGAGCTCGAGAACTTATCTCCTGACCCAAAATTATTAATTCTCTTCTGATGGCCAGGTCATAAACTAATTTTGAATAATCTTTAATTGCTGAACTTGCTACCGATCCGGCCATGAGCTGAGCTAAATAAGAACTGCCCCCCAGTTCTTTAAGGCCTTCGTCTTCAGTGAGAAAAGTGTTTACGGTTACAGCGGATGCCAGTTTGCCATCTTTTATTCTAGTAGAGATAATTTCAAAAATTCGAGAATGAACCGGATCGTAAAAATGTTCAGGGTCTACTTTATCCTCTAGCGAATAATAAAGATCATTATTATTCAATAATCCACCAAGAAGCTGCTGCTCAGCTTCAATGGAATGTGGCATAAGTTCGTCAGTATTATTAGAAGCGCTGATTTCTGCAAACTTGTTCATGTGCACCCTTGAGAATCGACTATTTCGTCATAACTTCAACTGACACCAGAGGCAAAATGTATATCTATGTGGATAACATGTTAATTACAACATCTAGTTAATAAAATATAGATAACACTATATGTGGTAAAAAGAAAGCCAATATACCTGTAAAATCTTTTAGTTAATTATTGCGACCTTTTTTCCTGCCACTTTCGAGGTTCTTCTAGGAACCGTTTAACCTCAGATAATGTTTGGGCGTCAAAGTCTTCATTTTTTTTAGCTTCTTCAAACACGTCCCACCAAGTGCATAGACTATGTAAAGTAATGTCTTTTTTACTTAAAGTTTTTTCTGTACCGGGAAAAATACCATAATAAAAAATTACTGCCGTATGGGAGCAATTAGCGCCAGTTTCTCGGATTGCCTCAACAAAAGAAAGCTTGGAGCCACCGTCTGTTGTTAAATCCTCTACTAACAAAACGTTTTGATTCTCGGTGATCACGCCTTCAATTCGAGCATTACGACCATAGCCTTTTGGTTTTTTCCGAATGTAGCTCATCGGTAAACCCATTCTCTCAGCCACTAAAGCTGCAAAAGGTATCCCGGCTGTTTCTCCGCCAGCAATATTATCAAAAGCCTCAAACCCAACATTACGCAGTACTGTCACAGTTAAGAAATCCATAAGTGTTGATCGTACTCTTGGAAAAGAAATTAATTTTCTGCAATCAATATATGTCGGACTAGGTAGACCAGAAGCTAAAACAAATGGGTTTTTTGAATTAAAGTGGACAGCTTTTACCTCAAGCAACATTCTTGCAGTCAATCGTGCGATCTCTGTGTTAGATGGATAATTTGATGAGATCATTTTTAAGTCCTTTACGTCTGCTGAGATTTTTTAATTTATTACTCACTTTTTACTTCCCAGTACGTTTCAAAGTTAGGTTTAAATATAGTCAGTTTACCGCGGGGAGTTGCTAATTTTTTAGGAAATAATGTGGGTGTATCATTTTTAATAAGTTTGATTTTTTCCATGTTGACTTTTTTACCATAAAAATTGGCTCCATTAATCGATATGAATAATTCTAATTTATTCAATGACTTTTGCTCTTCAAAAATATGTGCCAAAATTTCTAATGTATTTGTAGCAGTAAAGCAGCCAGCACATCCACATGCACTTTCTTTGTCATCATCTAAATGGGGTGCGCTATCTGTTCCTAGAAAAAATTTAGGGGATCCTGACGTTGCGGCTTTTACTAAAGCTAGCCTATGAGATTCACGTTTTACGACTGGCAAGCAATAAAAATGAGGTTTTATTCCACCAGCAAGCAAATCATTTCTATTAATGGCAAGATGATGTGTTGTAATTGTTGCCGCTAGGTTTTCGTTTGCTGAAGAAACATATTCAACAGCATCCTCCGTTGTAATGTGCTCCAGAATAACTTTGAGAGTTGGATTTTTAGTTCTAATTTTTTCCAAAATTGTGTCTATAAATACCTTTTCTCGATCAAAAATATCAATGCTGTTGTCAGTTACTTCTCCATGAATACACAGAGGGCAACCTACTTTTGCCATCATTTCGAGATTAGGTTGAATTTTTTCAAAGTTTCGTACGCCAGATCCAGAATTTGTTGTGGCTCCGGCTGGATATAATTTTACAGCCGATATTAAACCTTTTGTAAAACCCTCTTCAATTTCTTTAGGGTTCGTTTCTTCTGTCATGTAAAGTGTCATAAGAGGCTCAAAAGACATATCTGGCTTTAGAGCCTTTATTATGCGTTGTTTGTAATTTTTTACATGGGTTAATTTGGTAACTGGTGGAACTAAATTAGGCATGATTATGGCACGTGCGAAAGATTTAGCTGTTTCATTTACAGTTATTGGTAGAAAATCGCCATCTCTTAAATGCAGGTGCCAATCATCTGGCCGAGATATTACAATTTCTTTTACCATGTCATGGCGTTACACAATATTTTGGGGGCTTTCTAGTTAAAGATTGTATTATCTTTTGGATTTGAGTTGTTTGCGAAATTAATCTAGCTAACTTATTGGTATGAACAAAAATGTAGTCAGTTCATTTGGATCAAGTAGATTATGAACCTAGAATTTGATAACGTGCTCCACTTTGCCGCTGATTGGCATGAAAAAGGTATGGGAGCAGTGGTGGTTACCGTGATTGATACATGGGGATCCGCTCCTCGTCGAGTTGGCTCTCAGCTGGTTGTTTCAGGCGCTGGACAAATGGAAGGTTCAGTTTCTGGTGGGTGTGTTGAGGGTGCAGTAGTACTAGAAGCTTTAGACTCTTTAAAAGATGGCCAGACAAAAGTGCTAGAGTATGGTGTCAGTGATGATGATGCTTTTGCCGTTGGCTTGGCTTGTGGTGGAAAAATGCGAGTTCTAGTTGAACCAATTGGAAAGCAGTTTCCAATTGAGCTTCTGGTTTATAAAGGCTACGAAGACAGGATCCGTAGGGATAGATCAGGGTTCAAAGAGGACAAAATAACATTTTTAAATGTGTTTTCGCCCAAGCTGAAAATGGATATAGTGGGGGCGGTTCATATAGCTCAAGCTCTTGTGCCAATGGCAAAAATAGTTGGGTTTTTGCCTAGGATAATTGATCCAAGAGAAAGTTTTGCCAATAGAGAAAGATTTTTAACTGTTGAAATATCTAATGACTTTCCTGACATAGCTTTGTCTAATTCAGAGCCAAATTCTAGAACTGCTGTTATTCTATTAACACATGATCCTAAACTAGATGATCCCGCATTACACATAGCCTTAAAAAGCCAGGCTTTTTATATAGGAGCGTTGGGTTCTAAGAAAACCCATGAGCAGCGAAAAGTTAGACTCAAAAACGCTGGATTTACTGAAAAAGAAATAAATCGGATTAACGGTCCAATAGGGCTAGATATAGGTGCATCATCCCCAGAAGAAATTGCAATTTCAATTCTTTCAGAGGTTATTGCCAATTTGCGGTTAGTAAAATGATTTTTGGTGACACAGATGTTAAAAATGCATCTGGATGTATGCTTGCCCACGCCATTAATCTAAATGCTCTCAAATTTCCCAAAGGTCACACTCTCAGTGAGGCAGATTGTAAAGAATTGTACAGGAATGGAATTAATGTGGTTAAAGTTGCGCGGTTAGAGGATTTCGACATAAGTGAAAATGACGCAGCTTTGATAATTGCACAGGCAATTTGTTCCCATGAAAAAATTGGTAGAATTTCAATAAAAAGATCCAGAACGGGTAGAGTTAATTTAGTGGCTGAGCAAGCTGGTGTAGTTCGTTTGGAAAAGCAGGCAATTGTTGATGCAAATATGGTGGACCATATGATCACCATAGCGACAGTGCCCGATTTCCAACAAATAAAAAAAGGTGGTTTGATTGCGACTATAAAAATTATTAGCTACGCAGTCGACAAAAATTCTGTTCAAAAATTCTGCCGGCTGATCTCTGGATCTATAAGTTTTTACGGCCCTAAAATTTCAAGTGCGGCGTTGGTGGTGACATACCTTGATGACCAAAAAGAAAAAATTCGTATTGATGCCATAAAAGACAGACTAATAAATCTAAATATTTCACTAGAAAAAGTTATCTTTTCTAAACATTCCCTTGATGCCTTAGCGAAAAGTTTGGCTAATCTCCAATCAGAATTGATTTTGATTTTAACGGCTTCGGCGACATCAGACTATTTTGACATAGCGCCAGAAGCTATTCGCATGTGTGGTGGAACAGTGGGAAGATTTGGTATGCCTGTTGATCCTGGAAATCTGTTATTTTTAGGAGATTTAAAGGGTTCAAGCGTCATTGGGCTTCCCGGCTGTGCTCGCTCACCGGCGATAAATGGAGCAGATTGGGTTTTGTCTCGGATCGCTTGTGGTTTTTTGCCTGATGAAAAAGACTTTGCAGAGATGTCTATCGGTGGATTACTTAAAGAAATGAAGTCCCGCCCATCTCCCAGAAGGAAAGGTGAAAAAAATAAGGCGTAAAAATCGCCTTAAATTCTTTTAAATTAGCAAACTAATTCACTTAGTTGGCAAAGGGCCTATCATCATGGTCATCTGTCGACCTTCTAATTTAGGAATATTTTCAACCTTCCCATAATCTTTCACATCTTCTGCTACTCTTTCAAGTAATTCTCTTCCAAGTTCTTGGTGGGCCATTTCTCGGCCTCTAAACCGCATAGTAATTTTTACCTTGTCCCCATTTCCCAAAAACTTATAGACGCTTCTCATTTTTACATCGTAATCGTGTATATCCGTGCCAGGTCTGAACTTTATTTCCTTAACTTCGATTATTTTTTGCTTTTTACGGGCCTCGGACTCGCGTTTTTGCTGCTCGTATTTATATTTTCCAAAATCCATTATTTTGCAGACAGGAGGATTAGCGTTGGGTGAAATTTCGACTAAATCTAAGCCAACATCTTCTGCCATTGATAGAGCCTTTTCTGGGGAAACTACCCCTTCATTTTCTCCTTCAGCACCTATTAGTCGGACTTCTGGGCTCTGGATGCCATCATTTACTCTGGGTCCAGTTTCGCGCGAGGGGGGCGCGTTGTGCGGTTTACGGGCTATTGCTTTGTTCCTTTATTAGTTTTTCTACATATGAGCGCAAAATAGTCATGCTGATTTGCTCTTTCAAGACACAATTTTTTTTTATTGAATTTATTTTGAAAAATTAGGTTAAACATAAATATTTCTTTTTCTAGCTATCCTACGAATGCTTTCTCTACAACATAATGAGCTGGCTCTGAATTAGCACCTTCTTTAAGCCCAAATCCTTCAAGGATTTTTTTCAAATCAGTGTTCAAACCTAAAGATCCACAGACCATTGCACGATCTGTTTGCTCTGAGATCCCTTCAATTCCTAAGTCTTTAAGCAGTTTTCCACTTTTTAGCAAATCTGTAATCCGGCCCATTTGATTGCTCGGATCTCTAGTGGTGGTAGGATAATATATCAGTTTTTTAAGAGAATCCTCACCAACTAACTCCGACATTAGTCCGCCGTTTTGTATTTCCTGAATTAAATTTTCCCCATAAGCTAACTCATTTTTTTCACGGCAGGTGTGGGTTAAAATGATTTGTTCATAGTCTTCATAGGTTTGTGGTTCTCTTAAAATAGATGCAAAAGGCGCAATTCCTGTTCCAGTCGCAAACAACCAAATTCTTTTACCTGGTAGCAGGGCGTCATGCACCAATGTACCTACAGGCTTAGGTCTTAAAATAATTTGATCACCCTTTTTAATATGCTGCAGCTTAGAGGTCAGTGGACCGTCTTGAACCTTTATAGAGTAGAACTCTAGTTCATCATCCCATGCCGGAGACGCAATAGAATATGCGCGCAGTAGCGGTTTTCCGTCTTCCTTTAGCAAGCCAATCATAACAAACTCACCAGACCTAAAACGCAGTGTTTTTGGACGTGTCACTTTGAAAGAGAACAACCGATCAGTATAATGTTGGACCTCAATTACAGTTTGTGCATCTGGAAGTGTTGGCGTTGCCTGCGGAGCGTTCAATTTATAAGCCCATTAATTTTATTCTGTTTTGATTGTTCTGATAAATAATAACAGAACTTTCTAATTTAATGTATCTAAAATTTATTTTGTTTTACATCAATCTATTATCACGAGATGGCTTTACAGTTTTAGAACAAATTTCTATAAAACCGCCATATTTTGCTTAAAAATGGATTAAAGTTCTAAGTTAATTATGAAAATAGAAAGAAAAATGAAAGTTGATGCTACCGATCAAAAGATTTTGATTGAACTCCAATCTGACTCTAGTCAGTCACTAGATGAGATTGCTCGAAAAGTTAATTCTTCAAAAACCCCTGTTTGGAATAGAATTCGAAAAATGAAGGAAATGGGTATCGTAGGCCCTCAAGTTACTTTGCTGGATGCAGAAAAACTGGGTTTTGAGGCTTGTTTTTTTGTTCTCATCCGAACAAGTGAACATGACGCAAAATGGCAAGTAAAATTTTTGGATGCCCTTAATGAGAGTCCTGAAGTTCAAGAAGCCCATAGGTTGGCGGGAGACGTTGATTACATTCTCAAAGTTCGGGTCAAAAATGCCAGAGCATACGATGATTTTTATCAGTCTTTAATCCGGCAAGTAAAGGTTCACAATGTAACAGCACTTCTTTCTATGGAACAAATCAAAGAAACTCCAAAGCTACCCTTGTAAGTTTATTGATAATTTTTCTAACCCATGAAAATGGTAAACATTTGCATAGCGAGGGGGTTCTGCGAACTCCATGTAAGGGTATTCTTTGAATAACATTGGCAAAGCTATCTGCATTTCTAGTCGAGCAAGAGCGGCTCCAACACAAAAATGAATACCACCGCCAAATGCTGTATTTTTTTTGATAGTTCTATCAGGATCAAAGGAACAAGGATCTTCCCAAATTGTTTTATCTCTTCCTGTTGCTCCCAAAACTAATGCAACTTCTTCACCTTTTTTTATGGTATAGTCGCCAAGATCAATTTGTTCATATGCATAGCGAGTAAAGATATGAAGTGGGGGATCAAACCTTAAAATTTCTTCAATAAGTCGATTAATTTTATCCTCACTGTTCCAGTCTATCTTAAGATCTTTATTTTCTATTAATGCTTTAATACCATTGCCCAAGGAATGTACTGTTGCTTCGTGGCCAGCATTTAGTAAAAGAATGCAGGTGGTAATTAGCTCTTCTGTGGTTAACTTTTCTCCATCTTCCTCGGCTGATATCAAATGAGTAATCAAGTCATCTTCAGGTTTATTTCGACGCTCATTAACATATTGCCTCATAAACATTGAAAATTCTTGGGAAGCTTTAACGGCACGCGCTTCATGTTCTTCTGTTCGCCGTGCTTGATACATCATGACCATATCATTAGACCATCTAAGCAACTGGTCGCTCATTTGTTCTGGGACGCCCAAAAGTCTCGCAATGATGATGACGGGTATTTTATTAGCATATTCGTTTAATATGTTTACTCTATTACCAGAAAAACGCTGTGTAAGCTGATCACACAGAGTTCGTATTTCTTCAGTCATCGAGTTAATCTTTCGGCTTGTAAAAGCTCTTAAAACTAGGCCACGAAGCCGAGTATGTTTTGGTGGCTCTAGTTGCAGCATGGAATGATCTTCCAGCTCATAAAAAGGTGCCAATTCTTTGCGGTAACCTTGTTTGTTTTCTTCTGGGCATTCGCGACCAAATCTTCTATCTTTAAGAATTTTTGAAACATCTTCATGTTTAAAAAGGGAGATCATATTATAATCTGACCAAAAAACTTTACCGCCTCTAGCTAAACACATTTCATAAAAAGGGTAGGGATTTTGTACAAAGTCATTATCGACAGGAGATTGTGAAACTTTTTGTATCATTTTTCCTCTACGATGCGGCTTTAATTATCTCTATAAAGTCACTGCTTTTAAGGCTGGCTCCACCAACTAAAGCTCCATTTACATTAGATATAGAAAATATTTCCCTTGCATTTGATCCTTTTACGGATCCACCATATAAAATTTTGACATTATGAGCCTCGGCTCCAAAAGTACTTGCTAGAAAACCTCTTATAAAAGAGTGTGCGGACCGAATTTGATCTATCTCTGGTACAAGACCTGTTCCAATTGCCCACACAGGTTCATAGGCAACGACCGTATTTTTTGGGTTAACGTTTTTAGGAAGACAGTTAAGCATTTGTTCTTGCAATACCTGCAAAGTCCTATCCGCTTTTCTTTCTTCTAATGTTTCGCCTATACAAATGACTGCGGTTGCTCCGGCTCTCTGAACAGCTTCTGCTTTTTGTTTAATTATTTTATTTGTTTCATTGTTGTCTTGGCGCCTCTCCGAATGCCCCACTAATACCAATTCAGCGCCCACATCGATAAGCATTTCTGCGGACACCTCACCAGTATGTGGCCCATTGGCATTAATATGACAGTTTTGCGCTCCAATTTTTATATTTTTCGTCTGTTGATGTGCGGATAAAATCAATTGAAAAGGAGGGCATATTGCGACCTCACAGTCGATTTTATGGCAATACTGGTCAATTACCTTTATCTCAGAAAGCATATTTTGGTCGCCAAACATTTTCCAATTACCAGCAACTAATTTAGACATCAAAGCCTCTCTCAATATATTAGGAACAAATTGTTATATTTTTTCAAATTCATATTACTTATTATATTTCAAGCCATAAGACTTAAAAATTAATTTACATATTTTCGAATTTGATTGACTCTCCGCAGCCGCATGCCTCGGTGACATTTGGATTATTAAATTTAAAACCTGATTCAAGTAGTGAGGATTCATAGTCAATTTCTGTACCAAAAAGAAACATTTGAGCCATTGGAGCTATAAGCACCCTTGCTCCGTCTTGCTCAACTATCTCATCATTTTTGTCCGGTTCGGTAACATATTCCATTGTATATTCCATGCCCGCACAACCGCCTTTTTTAACCCCAACTCTCAGGCCAAAATATTTGCTAGTCTTCATTAGCTTGTTAATTTGCAAAACTGCACTTTGGGTTAGTTTAATTGCATTTTGTCCTGGAATGGCAAACATTCTACTTATCCACCTACATAAAGCCTAATTCGAGACGCGCTTCGTCGCTCATCATATCCATTCCCCAAGGTGGTTCCCAAGTTAAATCTACCGAAACTTGTCTAACTCCGCCTGTTCCATTTATAGCGTCTTCTACCCAACCAGGCATTTCGCCAGCAACAGGACAGCCTGGAGCAGTCAGAGACATGATTATGTTAACATCGTTATCTTCGGTGATTTCAATTGTATAAATAAGCCCTAAATCATAAATGTTAACTGGAATTTCGGGGTCAAATACTGTTCTGCACGCATCAACGATAGAATTATATAGTGGGTGCTCCGTTGAGGAGGGAGAAATCAACGGTGTACCTTCCATTGGTGGACTTACTTCATTCATTGCCGAACTCTTTATTATCTTGACAATTTATATAAGGTATACGAGGCCGTTCGTCTAGAGGAACGATTAAGTTGTAGTACTATCAGGTAAAGATAGTGATGAGACTTGTTCAGAAACTGGTGCAGTGTTTAGTGGGTGCAAATCTAATTTATATTCTTCGTTTTCAGATAGTACTCGCCACTTGTTATTTTGAAAAATTTCAACACCCTTAAAATTTACTTTATAGTCCATTTTCTGACTTCCCGGGACCTAATAACCTAAATATAGGTACGGAAGACCTAAGTCTAATGCGACTGAAATATGATCTAAAATCATAAATGTGCCCAATGATTTTTTTGATTTATCTGGATCAAAAAAAGAATAAACCATACTAAGGCCGTCACTAAGAACATCCGTTAAGCATACAGCTTCCAAGATATTTTTGTCATAATACTCCATTACTTTTGTCTCTATGGAAGACTCTTCAATCATTGCTGCAAATTCAAAGACATCCATGTCAGCCATTCCGCCATTTGCATGCCGTTCACGCAAATACTTTTGAAACAAGTCGTATTGTTCTTCTGTGGCCCAAGGACTATTTGATCGTCGGCTAAGAAATTGATTGCGTCGGAGTATTTTCTTTTGGCTTTTGGATGGAGAGAATTTTTTAACATCAATGCGGGCAGACAAACAAGCAGAACACTCATTGCAAGAAGGCCTGTATAAAATATTTTGAGAACGACGAAAGCCTTGCTGCGATAGTGCATCATTGAGTATCTGTGCGTCATCACCTTGAATTGAAGTGAATAGTTTCCGCTCAATTCTATCCGGTAGATAGGGGCAGACTTGTGGTGCCGTCACATAGAATTGGGGTGCAATGGGTAAAGTATGGCGCATGCTGTTACTTTAGCAATTTTTTTATACTGGGCAATGAAGTTTGTTAGTGAATATATAAAGCATTGTTATTTATTAGAAAAATTTTCTTACCTTATTTTGATTTGAAGTAAGTTTAGTTTTTTTTTAAATATATGGTCTTTGACGAACTGATTTAATTTCTACATAATGGAGTTAAATTGGGGTAAAAGATCAAGTTCATGACATTTGAATTTAAGCCTGAGCGAATTCCAAAAATTTTTGATCAACGAATAGCTAATGAGGTTTATGATCTATTTCCCAAGTTTCCAGAGAATTTGAGAAATTTTTTTGCTGCAACTGCTTCCTGCAGCCCATTTTTATTTTCACAAATACAAAATGAGCGGGATTGGTTAGTAGATGTCATTAAAGAAAAAGAATTTGATCTTTTGTCGCTTTTGCACCCGCTAAAATCAGAAGCTTATGATGCCCTATATTTTAAATTGAGATTGGCAAAAAGAAGGGCAGCACTTTGGATTGCTATATGTGATTTGGCCGATATTTGGTCGCTCGAAACAGTTACACAAAAACTATCTGAATTCGCAGACAAAGCCGTAAATTTAGCATGGTGCGCAGCGTTTAATATAGAATTAAGAAAGGGTAAATTTCCAAAGAAATATGATGCGAATCCAGATAACGTAGGATTTTTTATACTGGCTATGGGTAAATTAGGTGCCTATGAACTCAATTATTCTTCAGATATTGATTTGATTTGCTTTTTTGATGAGGAAATTTTTAATCCTGAAGAATTTCAAGCTATGCGTCGAACCTTTATAAATGCAACAAAAAATATGTATCGTCTTTTAAATGAAAATGGAAAAGACGGTTATGTCTTTAGGACAGATCTTCGTTTGAGACCTGATCCATCTGTTACGCCAGTTTGTATGGGAGTTGATGCGGCAGAAAGGTATTATGCCAGCCTAGGTAGATCATGGGAACGGGCGGCTTTTATAAAAGCCAGAGTTTGTGCAGGTGATTTTTTGGCAGGAAGTAAATTTTTGAAAAATTTAGAGCCATTCATTTGGCGTAAATATCTTGATTACGCTGCAATTGCCGATGCCCATGACATAAGACTGCGAATAAGGGATCATTACCAAACAAAAAGTGGAAATATTACTTTGCCCAATCATAATATGAAGCTTGGGCGAGGTGGTATTAGAGACATCGAATTTTTTACTCAAACTCACCAAATTATTTTTGGTGGAAGAGATAAAAGCATTAGATCAAAGGCAACTATTAAGTCATTGAAATTAATATCGGAAAAAAAATGGTTACCAGTTAATTTAGTAAAAAATTTAACAGATCATTATTGTTTTCATCGAACAATTGAACACCGGTTGCAGATGATAAATGATGCTCAAACACACGAACTTCCATCTTCTGATCAAGGTTTTGCTCGCCTCGCCAGCCTAATGAGCAAAGATAAAGATGAATTGAAACAAGAGCTGTTTTTTAGGTTAAGTGAAACCAATGCTGCAATAGAAGGCTTTTTTGAGCCACAAAAATTTGAGCAAAATATAGAAACACAATCAATTCCCAAAGAATTTGAAGAGCGAATAAAAAATTGGACCAGTTTCCCAGCTTTACGAGCTGACAGAGCGATTTCTATATTTGAGCGTCTTAAACCCTCCATCTTCAAGAAAATAAATTCAACCTCTAGACCAAATGAAACTTTAAAAGCATTTGATAACTTTCTTTCTAAATTACCTGCAGGGATTCAACTATTTTCTTTATTTGAAAATAATATTCAGATTTTAGATTTATTAATAGATATTTTGGGGACTTCCGAGGCTCTCTCGGAATACTTAGTCAAAAATACTGCTGTGCTAGAGTCTGTTATCGCACCTGAATTTTGGAAAAGTTGGCCAAATAAAAAATATCTCGCTGATGAATTAGTGGCAAAGCTGCTCGCTGAAACCGATTATGAAGCTAAGTTAGATTTGGCGCGGCATTGGTGCAAAGAGTGGCAATTTAGAATTGGAGTTCATTTTTTAAGATCCAAGGAAGATGCTATAAGTGCAGGTGCTCAATACGCGGAATTGGCCGAAGTCACCCTAAGTGTTCTGTGGAAAGAAGTTTTGGTTGAATTTGCAAAAAAATATGGTCCTGAACCTGGCAAAGGAGCGGCTGTGATTGCTATGGGTAGCTTGGGGGCTGGAACCTTGCATGCAAATTCCGACCTTGATTTGATAATTATTTTTGACTCAGGTAGCGATGACAAATCTGAAGGTTTAAAGTCAATTCCTTCTCGGCAATATTATTCCCGCCTTACCAAAGCATTTATTACCGCCATATCTGCCCCAATGACCGAAGGAAAATTGTATGAAATTGATATGCGCCTCAGACCTTCAGGTTTTCAGGGCCCTGTAGCCACTTCTTGGAATTCTTATCAAAATTATCAAAAAAACGAAGCTTGGGTTTGGGAACACTTAGCACTGACAAGAGCTCGAGGTGTCGCTGGCAACAAAACTTTATTAGGAAATTTTGAAAGCTTTCGCGGCTCCTTTTTAAAATCGTATGGTAGGAATAATATCTTTAAGGCATTAAATGAAATGCGATCAAGAATTTCTCAAGCAAAGTCTTTAAATCCTTGGGACGCCAAAGTAGGACCTGGACGTTTGCAAGATATTGATCTGCTATCTCAAGCTGCATGTTTGTTTGCTCGTTCTGTCTCACGTAGTACATCAGAAGGTCTTAAAACTCTTTGTAATGAAAATGTTTTGACCAAGAATGAATTTCTAGAAATAAAAGCTGCTGCTGAACAGTTATGGTCTTGGCAAATTGGGTTAAATATACTGTTTAAAGGGCAAGTAGAGCTTAAAAATAAAGGGTCCCTGATTTGGCCAAAAACAATTTGCTCATTGTATAATAAATCTGAGACATTATTTTGTTGGCCAGACAATGGATAAGACCCATAGGTAATCTTATAAAATTGAATAGATTTTGATAGTGTCTCCAGATTAGAAAGCCTAGCTCTATCGCGCGTAAACTTACCAGCTTCAATAGATACGTAAAGCATAAGTACAAAAATAAAAGTAAACGCGGTGAGTTTGATGAGAAATTTTATCAAATGTTAATTGCCTAATAGTTGATTATTAAAATCCATGACAATATTTGTGAAGTCTAAATACAAAAATGCCATCAAAATAAAACTAAGCAGGGCTATCATGACAAAAGATTGATTGAAAAGTGATTTAATATAATCATCAACTTCAGGATTAATATCAGGGCGTACGGGAATTCCTCCCACCCGTGGATTTAATTCTCCACTGACCCGTAGCATGGCATCCCTAATTTCCTCTGCAACCAAACGACGTGGAAGAAAACGGGCGTAAAACTGCCCCTTGGGATCTTTTTCTGCAAGCGATTCCGGATCAGGATGGCGGCTACTTCGGCGATAAGTTTCAGAAGTTAAAATCAAATGGTTCAGCTTCTTTACCGACCATCCGTTTTTCATGAACCAATCAGCAAGGTAATCGAGTAAAGCAGGGTGTGTTGGTAATTCGCCGGTTCCACCAAAGTTATTTGGATTACCGGCAAGTCCGCGTCCAAAATGCCAGGACCAAATGCGATTAACCATCACTCTGGCAGTAAGGGGATTTTTTTCATCAACAATCCATTTAGCCAAGGCTAAGCGCCGCTTACCTTGCCCTTTGGGGATGGGACTGACTTTCATTCCACCGAGTGATTCCGCAGCACTCAAGCC
>LUMM01000055.1_pt1 | contig 30893 bp, 28 predicted proteins | sample 729971 | NCBI WGS metagenome assembly LUMM01 (sample SAMN03860263, study PRJNA289734) | marine metagenome | biome: seawater column; feature: ocean; material: water; isolation source: Red Sea water column Station 22 - depth 50m | place: Saudi Arabia: Red Sea | collected 2011-10-15 | depth 50 m | reverse complement strand
GTTTATGGTAGTACTGGGTTCGAATTCGATAATATAAATGGAGAGTAAAACAGACATACCTTTAGAAGTTATAAAAGAGCTTTGTGGACAGTCAGAAATGTGGGAAATTAATAATCCAAGAGTTATAGCAATGCTCGATAACATTTTTAAATGTATCAATGATGAAGAGAATTTAGATGATGACAGTAAAGAAACTTTTATTAATATTGTATTTTCAAATTTGATAATTTACACAAGATATGATTTAAATAAAGTTTGAAATACATGCTCTTACGAAAATTTGAATTATCTTTAGAGTATGAACCAGGGCATTAAGTTCTATAAAACGTACGAAGTTAAAAAAATTTCAGATTGTCATCAATCTATTGGTCCAAAAACTCTGACACCAAATTCTCGTTTAGATCGATGGAGTGGAGTTCATAATGCTATTTCTGACTGGCTACTAAATGAAGCAAATGATGATGTTGCAGTTAAGGTTGCAGAAGAAAACTTTCAATTTTATGACCCATTACAAAGAAAAATAATGTCTGAACTTTTTGAGCGATTTAGAAGTTTGGTTCCCAAACCATTACCTCAGGTCAATATAGATTTTTACAGACAAGAAATCATCAAAGAAATTGATGGTGAAGAAAAGGGTATGTATACGTCATTTCAATATCAACTTGAAGATGAAGACAACACTGAATACATAAAGCTTAAGGCAGGAGTGTCTGATATTGAAGATATAGATAGAGCTATTGTCGCAGAAACCAAACTAGAGGGTGAAACATTTCTAACAGCTCAACTTATTCACGATGACTTTGATGAGATTAAGGAACCAGAAAATTCAAAAGAAATTATTGATAACTATTTCGATATTATTCAAGAATTTGAGACAAGTAGAAAACAAGCAACTCCCGGACTTCATTGCTATATGTGTTCTAGACCATCAAGGTGTGGTCAATATCCTGTAGTTGATGGACAAGAAGCAAAGTCGAATAATAGGGGAATTTTAATTAGTAAGTCAAACTTGTTAAATCTTGAGACTTGTGAGAGATGGACGTCTTGGAGAGCACAATATGCAATACCAAAAGATATCGAAAACGAATCATTTGAAGCTGAACTTGGCCAAAAATTTCACTCATATTCACAAAAGATGCTTGAAAAAAATAAAGACATCTTTGGAGATAAAGAAATTGAGAGATTGAAAAAGCTACTTGTAGATGAAGAGGAAAAATTTGCATCTCAGATACTCAAAAAATATGAAGAACTTATCCAGGCCTTAGATGATGAAGTCGAAGATCAAAACGAATTAGAAATAAAATTATCAGAGTATGGTCTTGGATTTTCCATATTAAAAGATGGAATAGTCTCAAATTCAAAAATGGAGTTAAGAGAGGATAAAGTCGCAGTAACATTCATGGGCCAGGCTGATCTTGTTGGAAGGTACAAAGGAAAAGGTCTTGTTATTGAACTCAAAACAGGACAAGAAAGCAGTGATGACCTTACAGAGGCAGAATTGTATGCATTAGGTGCAAAATTGTTACTCAAAGAGGACGAGGTCTACGTTTTTCATATATATACAAATAAAGATGGTGGAAAACTTAAGAAAAGAAAATTTGGAGAAAGTGAGTTTGATTCAATCATTAAAAAATTCGAGGATAAAGCGCAGAGAATTGCCAATTGGAACCCTAATGATTCACTATCACCCTCATTTAATGTTGGTGATTGGTGCTCAAATTGTGATTATCAAACCACTTGTCCAGAGTACAGATAAGGTTTTAGTAAGAACTATATGAGAATATAATTAAAACGATGGATTTATCAGTAACACCAGCAAGTTTAGTTTCCTCAGTTTATGAGAATCTAACTGAGAATATTAAGAAATTAAGAGAGAGGAAAAATGCTCCTCTTACTCTTGCTGAAAAACTTCTCTTCGGTCATGCAACAGATATTAATTCTGTTTCTTTAAATAAAGGAGAAGACTACGGTGACTTTGCACCTGATAGAGTTGCAATGCAAGATGCAACAGCACAAATGGCTCTATTGCAATTTATGCAAGCAGACCTTCCAGAAACAGCAGTTCCAACAACTGTCCACTGTGATCATTTAATTCAAGCTTATGAAGGAGCAGCTAGCGATCTTCAAGTAGCAAACAAGACACATAAAGAGGTTTTTGACTTCCTTAGAACTGCTTCGGAAAAATATGAAATAGGCTTCTGGGGACCAGGGGCTGGAATCATCCATCAAGTAGTTCTAGAACAATATGCATTTCCAGGAGGAATGATGATCGGTACGGATAGTCATACTCCAAACGCTGGAGGTCTATCCATGATTGCAATTGGTGTTGGAGGTGCAGATGCAGTTGATGTAATGGCTGGTATGCCTTTCAATACAAAAATACCTAGCTTGATTGGAGTGAAGCTAACTGGTTCTTTGAGCGGCTGGTCATCTCCTAAAGACATTATTTTAAAAGTTGCAGAAATCTTGACGGTTAAAGGTGCAACGAATGCAATAGTTGAATACTTTGGAGAGGGTACGAAAACTATTTCAACCACTGGAAAAGCAACTATAACAAATATGGGTGCAGAGATTGGTGCAACATGCTCAATATTTCCATATGATGAAAAGGGAAGTGCTTATCTAAAGGCTACCGGCAGAGATGAAATAGCTGAATTAGCAGACTCGAGAATGGATTTACTCACTGCTGATGATGAAGTATTAGAAAACCCAGAAGAATTTTTCAATCAAGTTATAGAGATTAATTTAGATGAACTAGAGCCTCATATTGTTGGACCACACACACCAGATTTAGCTAGACCAATTTCTGGATTAAAAAAGGATGCAAACGACAATGAGTATCCTGTAAAAATCTCAAGCGCATTGATTGGATCTTGTACAAATTCATCATATGAGGACATAGGTAGAGCTGCTTTTATTGCTAGAGAAGCTGCAAAGCATGGTCTTAAGGCAAAAGTACCATTGATGGTTACTCCTGGCTCAGAACAAACCAGAGCAACAATAGAACGGGATGGATACTTAAAGGATTTAGAATCTATTGGAGCTACTGTACTTGCGAATGCATGTGGTCCTTGTATCGGTCAATGGAAAAGAGATGACATCAAAGAAGGGGAGAGTAACTCAATCGTCTCATCGTTTAATAGAAACTTTCCTGCTAGAAATGATGGAAATGCAGAGACACTATCATTTATTGGTTCACCTGAATCAGTTATAGGTTTGGCACTTGGCGGAACATTAGATTTCAACTTCTTAAGCGACACTCTTACTACTCAAGATGGGGAAGAAATTTTACTCAACCCACCTGTTGCAGATGAATTACCTGACAAAGGCTTTGAAGAAACACTCGAGGGATTTATTCAACCAACACCAGGTGATGATGTTGAAGTAATAATTGATCCAGAATCAAATAGACTTCAAAAACTTACCCCATTTCTTCCACCTAATGAAGAAGACTATGTTTCAATGAGCGTCTTAATGAAGGCAGAAGGAAAATGTACAACTGACCATATTTCTCCTGCTGGTAAATGGTTACAGTTCCGAGGTCATCTTGAAAATATTTCACAAAACTTGTTCAATGGAGTCAATAATGCATTTGCTGAAAAAGCAGGTGATGGTGTAAACATACTCACAAAGGAAGTCGATACATTGCCAAACATAGCAAAGAATTACAGTGAGGAGAATGTTAGCTGGGTAGCTGTTGGGGATGAAAACTATGGTGAGGGCTCATCAAGAGAGCACGCAGCAATGGAGCCGAGATTTAGAGGCTGTAAGGTCGTGTTGGTAAAAAGTTTTGCACGAATACATGAAGCAAACTTAAAGAAGCAAGGTATTTTACCTCTAGTCTTTGAAGACAAAAACGATTATGAAAAGATAGAACAGTTCGACAAAATGACTATCGGTAGCCTAAAAGATATTGCAGTTGACACACCCGTTGAGATTATCCTCGAAAAAGAAAATGGTGAAACAGAGACAATCAAAGCAAATCATTCTCTATCTGAGGATCAGATTGCTTGGTTTTTTGCTGGTTCTGCATTGAACTATATCAAATCAAAATAAATGGACAGTATATCTGACAAAGTTAAAAAAATTAGGGTTGAGTACGAAGAAAAGCCACTAAATATCGAAGATCTAGATACTAATCCTTTAGAGCAATTTAATGTATGGTTTCAAATTGCTATTGACGCAGAGGTTAATGAAGCAAATGCAATGGCGATATCTACTATCAGCGAAGAGGGAACACCAAGATCAAGGTACGTACTATTTAAGGATATTGTCGACAACAAACTTGTTTTCTACTCAGATTATGGAAGTAGCAAGGGTCGGGAAATGGAAAACAATCCAAATATTTCAGGATTATTCTTTTGGCCTGAGTTACATCGCCAAATTCGACTTGAGGGCGTAGTTTCTAAAACATCCGATGAGGTATCTGATAACTACTTTGCTTCAAGACCGAGGGGAGCACAACTAAGTGCTATTGCATCAAGTCAAAGCACTGAAATTGAAGGAAGAGAAACGGTTGAAGACAGGATTAAAGAGTTGGAAATAGAATTTGAAGGAAAAGATATTCCAAGACCAGACAATTGGGGTGGCTATGCAATTGATATTAGTTTCTGGGAGTTTTGGCAGGGTAGAAGAAGCAGAACCCATGATCGCTTTATTTATGTTAAAAATGATAATTCATGGGAAATAACTAGACTATCACCTTAAGAAATAGATTTATGCGAGATATAAAAGTAACCAAAGATTTTATTAATTCAGAAAACACTTCAGTGCTCTATGAGTCTGGAAACACGAAAGTTTTGATTACTGTTTCCATTGCTGATAAGGTCCCAAGATGGCTTGAAAACTCAGATAAGGGTTGGTTAACAGCAGAATACAATATGTTGCCTGGATCTTCAGATCAGAGAATATCAAGGAAATCATTCGAAGGTGGTAGATCAAAAGAAATCTCAAGATTAATAGGTAGGTCACTTAGATCAGTTTGCGACCTAGCAATACTCAATGGTTATTTAGTAACCGTTGATTGTGATGTGCTAGATGCTGATGGAGGTACAAGAACGGCCTCAATTAATGGTGCTTGGATCGCTCTTAATGAAACATTCAATAATCTCGTTGAACAAAAGAAATTAGTACAGAATCCACTAACGAACCAGATTGCAGCTTTGTCAGTAGGAATTGTTGATGGAGAATTTATCGCAGATCTGGATTATGAAAAAGATTCAAGTGCTGAAGTGGATTTAAACCTTGTTCTCAATGACAATTTCGAAATTCTAGAAATTCAAGGAACTGCTGAACAGAAACCATTCTCAAAGGAAGACTTAGACAAGCTTTTTGAGATGACTAAAGATGAGGTAAATAAAGTTTTCGACGTACAGAAAAATGTATGAAAATTTTATTTGCCAGTAAAAATAAAAACAAATTCGAAGAAATTAAAGAAATCTTTTCAGATTCAGATTTTGAAATTATTTTCGATGATAGTTTAGAAGATGTTGTCGAAGATAGAGATACGATCATTGGTAATGCTCAGAAAAAATCAGAAGAGATTTTTGAAAAACATAATGTCCCTGTTATCTCAGATGACTCAGGATTATTTGTAGAGGCTCTAAATAATGAGCCTGGAGTAAAAACAGCAAGATATGCAGGTGAAACTGCAACAGCCGAAGACAATATTCAAAAACTGCTTAATAATTTGGAAAATGAAGATAATAGAAATGCCTTTTTTCAAACAGTGTTGTATTTTTTTGATGGGAACAATCGTCTAGATACTGAGGGAATTCTACCAGGTACCATTACGACATCACCAAGAGGAGATAATGGATTTGGCTATGATCCAGTTTTTGAAGTAAATGGTAAAACTCTTGCTGAGCTAAGTTTTGAGGAGAAGACAAAGATCAGTCACAGGAAAATCGCAACAGAGAAAATGTTCACGTTATTGAGTGAGACATTTAAAGAATAAATATATTTTTTGTAGACAAGCAAATTATCGAAACTATTATGAATTCATGATTAATTTCATAATTATTATTTAAGAACAACGAACTTATCGTTGTTACCCTTGCGTTGCAGGGGTTTTTTTTTGGAAGAAGACGAATGAAGATAGACATATTTGATACGACACTTAGAGATGGGTTTCAACAGGAGGGAATCTCCCCATCAGTAAAGGATAAATTAGCTATTGCTAAGTTAATTGACGAGTTGGGTGTTGATTATATTGAAGGTGGATGGCCTGGAGCATCACCTAAGGAAAAAGAGTTTTTTGATAAAGCAAAAAAAGATTTAAAGCTTGAGAATGCAAAATTAGTTAGTTTTGGTTCTACAAGAAAATTAAATGTAAAAGTTGAAGACGATCCACAAGTACAGGCACTTATTGATTCTGAAACAGAGTATGTCTGCATTGTAGGTAAATCATCCAATCTCCACATTACAAAGGCTTTGGAGACTGATGTAGACAGTGCGATTCTAATGGCTACAGACACCGTTAAATATCTAAAAGATAATGGACGAAAAGTATTTTTTGATGCAGAACATTTCTTTGATGGTTTGAAAGAGGATTCAGATACTACTTTGAAAATTTTAGATGCAGTAGTAAAAGAGGGCGTTGATTGTTTTATATTTTGTGACACCAACGGAGGAACACTTCCACATGAGGTCACGGATCTTTTAACGCCAATTGTAGAAAAGTACCCCGATCAATCATTTGGCGTTCACTTTCAAAATGACAATGGTTGTGCAGTTACAAACTCTCTGGCTGCAGTAAACCTTGGTGTGGAACATGTTCAAGGGACTATGAATGGTTATGGCGAGCGTACTGGTAATGCAGATCTTTGTACTCTTATTCCTAACCTCTCTTTAAAAATGGACTTTGAGACAGTGCCTGAAGAGTCACTTGAAAAACTAACTCCTATAGCAAATCACATTGCGGAATTAGTAAATATCGCTATTGACTCAAGACATCCTTATGTTGGTTCATCTGCCTTCACACATAAGGCAGGACTTCATGCTTCTGGTATGTCAAAAGACAATACTCTCTATGAGCACATAAACGCAAGTCAGGTAGGAAACTATACAAGAACTACTGTCTCTGAGTTAGCTGGAAGAGCAAGTGTAATTACTAAAGCGAAAGAATTTGGAATAGAACTTACAAACGATGATGCAAAAAATCTTATTGAGCAAGTACAAGATCTTGAATATCAAGGGTTTCAGTTTGAGGCTGCTGATGGTTCTCTATATTTATTAATGAAAAAAATCAAAGGAGAAGTGCCATCTTTCTTTGATTTTGAAAGCTTCAGAGTGTATTCAGAAAGAAGAAACTCTGAAAACGTTGTTTCAGAAGCTGTTTGTAAAATATCTGTAAATGAAGAAAGATTCGTAACAACAGGAGAGGGAGTTGGCCCTGTCGATGCTTTAAATAAAGCTTTGAAATCTGCCTTGAACAAGAACTATCCGGATGTAGATAAGATTAAATTAACTGACTATAAAGTGAGAATCATTGACTCTTCAGATGGAACTGAGGCAAAAACAAGAGTCCTTGTTGAATTTACAGATGGCGAGATAAATTGGAGCACTATTGGTGTTCACGAAAATATAATTAATGCATCTTGGAATGCTTTATGTGATGGCTTTAATTATTATTTTATGGAAAGTTCATCATAAAATTTTTATAATTACGTTAGGTAATTAAAAAATGTCTGAAAAAATTGAAAATTTACTAGGAGAAGATAGAACTTTTGACCCTCCATCGAGCATTGTAGAGAATGCAAACGCTACACAAGAATGGTTTGACCTAGCCAATGAAGACAGACTGGCTTACTGGCAGAAACAAGCTTTAGAGAGAATCACCTGGTACAAAGAACCCAAAGAGATCTTGGACGACTCAGATGCACCTTTCTATAAATGGTTTAAGGATGGAGAACTCAACCTCGCATACAATTGTCTTGACCGACATTTAGAAACTGATGGAGACAGAATTGCTTTCTACTGGGAGGGAGAACCAGGAGACTCTCAAGAAATAACCTATCAAGATCTTTATGAGAGGGTCTGTAAGCTTTCAAACGGCCTCAAAGAGCTTGGTGTTAAGAAAGGTGATAGAATCGCAATTTACCTTGGTATGACACCTGAAATTGTGATCTCCATGCTTGCATGCGCAAGAATAGGTGCCGTCCATTCTGTTGTATTCGGAGGTTTTTCTGCAGAAGCTCTAGCTGACAGAATTAATGATGCCGAAGCAAAAGTTGTAATTACAGCAGATGGTGCTTGGAGAAGGGGAGATATAGTTCCTTTAAAACAGAATGTGGATGACTCCCTAAAGCTTACCGATCACATAGAGAGCGTAATAGTTGTAAAGCGAACTGAGAATGAAGTAACCATGGTTGATGGCAGAGATTATTGGTATAGCGAACTTGTAGATAAGCAGGAAGCTGATTGTGAACCAGAAGTAATGAATGCAGAGGATATGTTATATATCCTCTATACATCAGGTACAACAGCTAAGCCAAAAGGAATCGTCCACACACAGGCTGGATATCTTACTGGTGTTACTACAACACATTCTGCAGTATTTGATGTAAAAGAAGATGATATCTATTGGTGTGCCGCAGACTGTGGTTGGGTAACAGGTCATAGTTATATTGTGTACGGACCTTTAGCAAACAAAACAACAAGCGTTATGTATGAGGGTGCACCAAACGCACCAGATGAAAAAAGATTATGGAGTATCGTTGAAAAATATAAAGTAAATATATTTTACACTGCCCCAACTGCAATTAGAGCTTTCATGAAGTGGGGAGTCGAACATCCCCAAGCACCGAAAACATAGGAAATGAATCCTGTGCAATTGTAGATACATGGTGGCAGACAGAGACTGGTTCAATAATGATTACACCCCTGCCAGGCATTACGAGTACTAAACCAGGGTCAGCATGTGGTCCAATGCCAGGCATAGATGCAGTTGTTGTTGATGAAAATGGGAACGAAGTCTCAAAAGGTGAGGGTGGATATTTAGCAATCAAAACACCTTGGCCATCAATGCTTAGAACAGTGTTTGGAGATGAGAAAAGATATATTGACACCTATTGGTCAAAGTATGATGGTATGTATTTTGCAGGAGATGGAGCAAAATATGATGATGATGGATATTTCTGGCTTCTCGGAAGAGTTGATGACGTGATGAATATATCTGGACATAGAATTTCAACTGCTGAAGTAGAAAGCGCACTTGTTGCACATGAATCGGTTGCTGAGGCAGCAGTAATAGGTAGAGCTGATGAGATTTCTGGAGAAGCTATTGCTGCATTCGTAACATTAATCGGTGGTTTTGAGGGCAATGAAGATCTTATATCCACTCTTAGACAACATGTGAGCGATAAAATTGGTCCGATTGCTAAACCTAAAAGTATTGTCATTACAAACGATCTTCCAAAAACAAGAAGCGGAAAAATTATGAGAAGATTGTTGAAAGATATTTCTGAAGAAAGAAAACTAGGAGATGTAACCACATTGGCAAATGCGGATATAGTTTCTGAGTTACAAACAAGATCATCTGAATCAAGCGATGAATGAGAGAACACATTCCTGGGATCCACCTTTAGATATCGCAGAAAAACTTCTTAACCTAGACAAAGAAGATAGACGAAAATTATTCACTGAATTAAAACCAGATTCTTTTGGAATTGGTTCATTAATGGGTTTTAGCAAGATTGAAATCGATGAAAAAGGGCAGGCGTCATTTTACTGCGTACCCGAAGAGTTTCATTACAACCCAATTGGTAGCGTTCATGGAGGATTAGCAGCTACACTTCTAGATTCTTGTAATAGTATTTCTGCCCAATGTAATTTAGATAAGGGTTTTATTGCATTAACAACTGATATAAAAGTAAATTATTTAAGCCAGATAAGTGCCGACACTGGTGAAATCGTAGCTCGGGGGAAGATTGATAAATTAGGAAGAAAAGTAATTTTCTTAACGGGTGAACTTCGTGATATGAATGGAAAGCTTCTAGCTACTGCTTCGTCAACTGAACTTGTTGTAGCAATCTCTTAATTTTGTGCGGATGAGAGGACTCGAACCTCCACGAGCAAAGCTCACTAGATCCTAAATCTAGCGCGTCTACCAGTTCCGCCACATCCGCTAAATGTCGCGTGGGTCGCCGGGGACTTGAACCCCGAACCTGCGGATTAAGAGTCCGTTGCTCTGCCAATTGAGCTAGCGACCCTTTTTACAGATTAACTTAACTCATATTACTTAACTATAAATTTTTTGATTTATTGTTTCCATAAAAGCGTTATCATGGAACAATAATTAGACGTGCGGGCTGTGGCTCAGCTTGGCTAGAGCGCCTGCTTTGGGAGCAGGAGGTCGTGAGTTCGAATCTCACCAGCCCGACTAGCGCGGGTGTAGCTTAATGGCAAAGCTCCAGCCTTCCAAGCTGGCTATGAGGGTTCGATTCCCTTCACCCGCTCAAGAGGCTCTCGTAGCTCAAATGGATAGAGCAACAGACTTCTAATCTGTAGGTTATAGGTTCGAGTCCTATCGAGAGCGCCGTGGTGATCGTAGCTCAGTTTGGTTAGAGCGCCTGGTTGTGGTCCAGGAGGTCGCGGGTTCGAATCCCGTCGGTCACCCACCTTATTTAGGAGAACAATTGAAATATAAAATAAAAAATACGAGTGATTTTGAGAAAGAACTTGATCTAAAAGTAGACAATAAAGACCTCGAAGAATATAAAGACGAGGCAATAAAGAGAATTTCTAAGAATTTAAAAATAAAAGGTTTTAGACCCGGAAAAATACCACCAAATATCGTCACAAGAGAAGTTGGTGAAGATGCCATAAATGAAGAAGCAATAGAACTATTCTTACCAGAAAAATTGTTTTCAATCCTAAAAGATGAAGAAATAAATCCAGCAACAAGACCAGTAATTAAGAAAATTGAAAAGAAAGAAAAAAACTTTGAAATTGATGTTCTGATTACTCTCTGGCCTAAATTATCTAAACTTCCAAAACTAGAACAAGAAGTTGAAGTGGAGTCTATAAAACCAACAGAAGAAGAACTTGACGATCAGATAGACAGGGTAAGAACCCAGTTTGCGGAAGTTTCAAAAGTTGAAAGACCAGTTCAATCAGGCGATTATGCGTTAGTGAATATCTCTGCAAAAAAGAATAACAATGATCTGAAAGATTTTAACTTTCAAGATTATCTTTATGAAGTTGGATCCAACACTTTGACTGCTCAACTTGATTCAAAATTGGAGGCAGTATCTCCTGGTGCAATCGTAAAATTTAATGAAAATCTTCCACAACTAGGGGAGGAGAATGTTGAGGTTACAGTTCTCGTAAAAGAAGTAAGAGAAAAAATACTTCCAGACCTGACAGATGAATGGGTTTCAGAAACTACTGAGTTTGATGATATTAAAAATCTAAAAGAAGAGTTAGAGAAAAATATTGAGATGATTAAGAAAAGACAAGTAGCTTCCCAGTACCAAGCGGAATTAACAAACAAACTCATTGAAGAAGCAAAAATTGACTTACCAGAAATGGTCGTCATACTAGATAAAGTTATTGAGGATTTAGACATCAAGCTTGAAGATGAAGATAACGCCGTAATTGATGAACATATGAAATCACATGATAACGAAGACGACGTTGAAAACACCACTCACAGACTTAATCTTGAAGCAGAATCCCTCAGAAATAAGGCAATGATTCATGTTTTGAAGTCAGGATCGTCAGTAGACAAAAATGGTGAAAAAGTATATCTTCAAGATGTGTACAATCAAGATACAGATACAAGAGAGGAAGAATAACATGAAAAAAGAGCCTTCAAATTATGTTGTACCTACAGTTATTGAGAATACAAATAGAGGCGAGAGAGCTTTCGATATTTATTCAAGGCTTTTAAAAGATAGAATTATATTTCTTGGCACTCCAATTGATGATGGAGTAGCAAATCTAATAATGGCACAGCTTTTACATTTAGAGTCAGAAGATCCAGAGAAGGACATCTACGTATATATCAATTCTCCAGGAGGATCTATAACATCATTATTTGCAATCTATGACACAATGAAATACATCAAGCCAGATGTTGCAACTGTTTGTATGGGACTTGCTGCTTCAGCAGGTGCTGTGATTTTAGCTGGTGGAACCCCAGGTAAAAGATACTCACTTCCACATGCAAGAATTATGTTACATCAACCAGCTGGTGGGGCAGAAGGCACCTCAAAAGACATCGAAATCCAAGCAAAGTTGATAACAGACATGAGAAACCAAATAAATGGACTTTTGGCAGATTTTACCAAAAAAGACATAGAACAAATCGCTGTTGATACCGATAGAGATTTCTGGATGACTGCGCAAGAAGCGTTGGAATACGGTATAGTAGATGAAGTACTAACTCAAAGGGAGTTAGCAGACAAAAAATAACAACAGGGTAAGGTTATGGCTAGTAAAGAATCATCAACTGATCCGTTAAAGTGTAGTTTTTGTGGTAAATCACAGAAACAAGTAATTAAACTCATCGCCGGACCAGGCGTTTACATTTGTGACGAGTGTATTGAGCTTTGTGTCGAAATTATTGAAGAAGAAAAAGTCGAAACCCTTGAAGCTACAAGCGAGACACATTTACCTCTACCGAAAGAAATCAACCATGCATTAAATGAATTTGTTATTGGTCAATCTGAAGCTAAAAAAACTTTATCTGTTGCAGTCTATAACCACTACAAGAGAATTTACAAAGATGATGAAAAGAATGATGATCTTGAAATCCAAAAATCTAATGTACTGATACTTGGCCCTACCGGAAGCGGTAAGACACTTTTAGCCCAAACTTTGGCAAAGATACTTCAAGTACCTTTTGCAATCGCAGATGCTACAACGCTGACTGAAGCTGGTTATGTTGGTGAAGACGTTGAAAACATCTTATTAACTTTGATTCAAGCTGCAGACTTTGATATTAAAAAGGCAGAAAAAGGGATAATCTACATTGATGAAATAGACAAAATAACTAGAAAATCAGATAATCCTTCAATTACAAGAGATGTGTCTGGAGAAGGCGTACAACAAGCTTTACTTAAAATTCTAGAAGGCACCACTGCACAAGTACCTCCTCAAGGGGGTAGAAAACATCCTCAACAAGAATATTTACAAATTGATACAACAAACATCTTATTCATTGTCGGTGGAGCATTTGATGGACTTGATCAGATAATTGGAAAAAGGCTTGGAGACAACTCTATAGGGTTTAACACAAACTTGAACAATAAAGATAAGGTCAATGAAAGTACAATTTTCGATAATGTTGAGCCAAAAGATTTAAGAAGATATGGTTTGATACCAGAGTTTATTGGAAGACTTCCAGTTGTAACAAGTGTTAATGAATTAGATAAAGAAGCATTAATCAAAATACTTGTAGAACCAAAAAATGCAATTACCAAACAATTCAAAAAAATCTTTGAGTTAGACGATGTAGAGCTTACGTTTACAGATGATGCTCTTGAGGCAATGGCCGAACTTGCTCTTGAAAGAAAAACTGGAGCTAGAGGTCTAAGATCAATAATTGAAAAATTACTACTTGATGAAATGTTTGAAGCGCCATCAAGAAAAGATATTGAAAAAATCATTATTGATAAAGAAAATGTTGTTGATGACATTCAACCAAAGATGGTTCTAAAACAAAGCAAAGACAAAAAAGACTCTAAACCAGCCTGAGTCTATGCTTGAAGATTCATATGAGCCATTAAGTATTGAACAAAAATGGCAATCAGAGTGGGAATTAAAAAATCAATTCAAACCAGTTGAATCTGATAAACAATTTTCGATTGTAATACCACCTCCAAATGTAACTGGCTCATTGCATATGGGTCATGCGTTAGAACATTCAATAATTGATGTAATTGTACGTATAAAAAGACTTCAGGGATTTGAAACATTGTGGGTTCCAGGAACAGATCATGCAGGGATTATTACACAACTACTTGTCGAAAATGAATTATCTGAAAAAGGTCTTTCAAAAGAAGATGTTGGTCGTGAGAATTTCATTTCAAAAGTATGGGAGTGGAAAGAAAAATCAGGTGAAAACATATCAGGTCAGATGAAGAAACTAGGTATGAGTTGTGATTGGTCAAGGGAGAGATTCACAATGGATGAAGGGTTATCAGCAGCTGTTAGACAAGTTTTTGTAACGCTATATGACTCTGGATTTATTTATAAAGGTTCAAGAATGGTTAATTGGGATACAAAACTAATGTCTGCAGTCTCAGACCTTGAGGTCAATCTTGAGGAACAAACAGGCAAACTCTGGAGTGTAAAATATAAATGTGGTGATGAATTTATCACAATCGCTACTACCAGACCAGAGACTATTCTTGCTGATACAGCCGTTGCAGTTAACCCTGATGATGAAAGATATAAGAGCTTTATAGGAAAAACAGCAATTATCCCAATCGTAAATAGAGAGGTTCCGATTATCGCCGATGAGTATGTAGATAAAGAATTTGGTTCTGGATGTGTAAAGATAACACCTGCACATGATTTTAATGATTATGAGATCGGCTTGAAACATGATCTAGAAGTCATATCTTGCATGAAGTTAGATGGAACAATGTCTGACGATGATTTTATGCCAGAAAATTATAAAAATTTAGACAGATTTGAAGCAAGAGACCAGATAGTGAATGAGTTATCTGAATTAGGCTTCCTTGTCTCCGCTGATGATCACGTAATCCAATTACCAAAAGGAGATAGGTCAAAAAGCATACTTGAACCAATGATCACAGACCAATGGTTTGTAAAGACAAAAGAATTGGCTGATAGAGGTATCGCTGAAGTTGAGAATGAAAATATGAAGTTTATTCCAAAAAATTGGGAGAAAACTTATTTTGAGTGGATGTACAACATACAAGATTGGTGCATTTCTAGACAAATTTGGTGGGGTCATCAGATTCCGGCATGGTATGACGAGGATGGAAACATCTATGTAGCTACGACTGAATCAGAGGTTAGAGAAAAATATAAACTCTCAGATGACTTGAAACTATCGCAAGATAAAGATGTTTTGGATACTTGGTTTTCATCAGCATTATGGCCCTTTTCCACTCTAGGTTGGCCAGAGGAAAGTACGGATTTAGATAAATACTATCCAACCTCATTATTAGTAACAGGTTTTGACATAATCTTTTTCTGGGTAGCCAGAATGATAATGATGGGTCTGAATTTTAATGACGATGTCCCATTCAAGGATATATTGATTCATGGGCTGGTAAGAGATTCTAAAGGTAGAAAAATGTCTAAGAGTTTAAAAAATACAATTGATCCATTGGAGCTATCTGAAAAACATGGTGCAGATGCATTGCGCTTCTCATTAATAGAGAAAGCAGCTCCAGGACAAGATGTTCCTTTTGATGAAGAGTGGACAATTGCTGCAAAGAAATTTGGAAACAAACTATGGAATGCTGCAAAGTTTGTTCACTTGTACTCCCCAGAAGAAAAAAGAACTGATGAAATTAAAGAAATAACTTGTCCCGAAAACGTATGGATTGCCTCTAGATTTGATGAAGTCCTAGCTGAATTTAATGAATTATTTGAAAAATATAAAATATCAGATGCATATAAGCTAATTTACAATTTTGTCTGGTCAGATTTGTTTGATTGGTATTTTGAGTTTTCCAAAAACCTAATTGATGATGAGAAAACAAAAGATGAGACTATGTTTGTACTTAGAACTACATTTTTAAAAAGCATAAAAATATTGAATCCTGCAATGCCTCACATAACTGAAGAAATTTGGTCAACCTTTGAAGATGATCTTTTAATAAACAACACTTGGCCTGAAGTTGACGACAAAGAGTTAAACCCTGAGGTTAACGACGTTGAAAATTTGAAAGAAGTTATTTCTCAAATAAGAAATTTCAAAGCTACCTATCAATTAAAAAATAAAGAAATATTAAAACTTAATTCAAGTAAAGATGTTGGTCCTTGGTTTACAAAACAGCTTGAAAACATTGGCAATGTAGAATTAAATCTTAATTCACCAGAGGATAAAGATAAAAAACAAATAGTTTTTCAATCAGGAAACTATGAATTTTATCTTCTAGCTGAAGACTATATCGATATTGATGTAGAAATTAAAAAGCTAGACAAGAAAATTGAAGATCTCTCTAAAACACTAGCTGTCTCTAGATCGAGATTAGAAAATGAAAAATTTATCAAAAATGCAAAAGAAGAATTAATTGAAAAAGAAAAACAAAATGTTATTGAAGTTGAAAACGAGATAGAGCTACTAAAACAGACACGGGATCAATTCAGTGTCTGATGAATTCAAGATATATCTAAATTCAAAAATAGGAAAAAGAAATAAAAATTTAGAAGTCCTAGCTTCTTTTTTCGAAAGTAATGAACTTCAAATTTTAAAGGAAAAGTCAATATCTATTGTTGGTACTAATGGCAAAACATCCTCGGCATTTTATTTAAATGAAATTTTCACAAAGAATGATATCTCATCTGTTTTATTTACTTCTCCTCATTTGGTTGACGTAAATGAGCGAATAAAGATAAACAATGAAATAATTTCAGATGAAAAGATTTCATTGTACATGGATGATTTAAAACAATTTGAATCTGAAAATAACATTGAACTAGCATATTTCGAGACACTTTTTCTTACAAGTTGTAAATTATTTTTAGAAAGTAAAGCTGATTATTTTATTGTGGAGGCAGGTATTGGTGGATTATATGACACGACCTCGATACTAAATGTAGATACAGTCTGTATTACTAATGTTAATTACGACCATATGGATTTGTTAGGTGAATCGTTAGAAGAGATTTTCTATCAAAAAATCCAAATATCAGACAATCCAAAACGTATTATTTTTGGTGATCCTAATTTATATGAAGTTCATAAAACTTACGTGCATGATAGGTTTGATTTAACTGATAAAGATATATATTTGAATGATTTAGAAAGCCAAAACAAGATGAATCTTAATTTTGGAACAGCATTAAAAATATTTGAATCAATCATTACAAATTTTGATGAAGACAAAACCAGTACTGTAGAAAGCTATCCCAAAGTTCCAGGGAGGTTTGAAGAAGTTTCAAAAAATCCTATAAAAATTATTGATGGAGCCCATAATTCTTCAAGCTTTGAGACATTAGTTAGTTTTATAGAGGAGAACCATACAACAGGTGATTTTGATATATACATTGGAATGAAAAAGGGAAAAAATATTATCGAATTTATGAATAAAATTTTTACAAAGAAATTTAATCAAATTTATCTTATTAAAAATAATTCATTCTTTGAACAAACTAAAACATCAGATTTTGAGAATTATTTTAATGCAAATGGACTTACCTATAAGGTAGCAACTATCGGTGATTTTTATACTTCAAAGAATCCATCTATATTGACGGGAAGTTTATATTTAGTTGGTAAATATAAAAAGGAATATTCATGAAAACTTTCTTTATGGTAAAACCAGATGGTGTAAAAAGAAATATTGTTGGACAGGTAATTGACCGCGTTGAGCAAGAGGGATTTAAAATAACAAAAATGAAAATGATGACCATAACTACAGAGCTTGCTGAGCAACACTATGGTGAACACAAAGATAAACCATTCTTCCAAGATTTAGTTTCCTTCATAACAAGTGGCCCAGTTGTAGCCATGGAAGTTGAAGGAGAAAATGCTGTAAGTGAAGTTCGTAGAATAATGGGCGCCACAAATCCAGCTGACGCAGACCCAGGGACTATAAGAGCAGATTTTGCAACCAAACTAGAAGAAAATGTAGTGCATGGTTCTGATTCTGAAGAGAGTGCTGAGAGAGAATTAGGCCTTTTCTTTAACAATTAAATTTCTATTTAATTTGATTATTCAGTCTATTAATCTAGATATACATGGCTGGAATTAATTTAAGAAGATCGCTTTTTGGTGGCAACGATATCGCTATTGATTTAGGAACTGCCAACACTTTGATATACGTCAAAGGCGTTGGAGTGATGGTTGATGAACCTACGTTGATTGCTGTAAATAAAGAGGATGGCTCAATCCTTACTGTTGGGGAAGAGGCAAAAAACTTAGTGGGTCGGGTCCCCGATTCAATAAAATTAATTAAACCTCTAAGAGATGGTGTGATTTCAGAAATCGAAATGGCAGAAGAACTTGTAAAAACCTTACTAACAAGAGCAATAGGAAGGTCCTATTCAAGACCAAGAATTGTTATGTGTGTTCCAAATGGTGTTACCAGCGTTGAACAAAGATCCATAGAAACTGCTGCTCACGCTACAGGTGCATCTGAAGTTTACACCGTTGAAGAGCCAATGGCAGCTGCAATAGGTGCAGGTCTACAAATTTATGAACCTTTTGGAAATATGGTAATTGACATTGGTGGAGGAACAACAGAAATTGCTGTTATTTCAATGGGAGACATAGTAAACGCTAACTCCGTAAGAGTTGGTGGAGAGGATATGACCGATAGACTCATTGAATGGTTAAGAACAGAACATTCTATGTTGGTGGATGAGGGAATTGCAGAATCTCTAAAGCATGCAATCGGATCTGCTTATCAATACGACAAAGAGCCACAAGTTACAGTAACGGGTCGAGATATTGTAAAAGGTGTCCCAAAACAAGTTCTACTTGAGGCCTCAGATGTCAGAAATGCACTGAGTCCGGTGGTTCAAGATATTATTGAGGCAGTAAGAATGTCTCTTTCCCAAACTCCACCTGCGTTAGTTTCAGATATAGATAAATATGGTGCATGGTTAACTGGGGGAGGATCACTCTTAAAGCAATTGGACAGGAAGATAGCAGAAGAACTTGGTATTCCAATTAATATGACAGAAGATCCCCTAAGTACAGTTGTTGTTGGTTCAGGTATATGTCTAGAGAGATTTGATGATTACAATTCCGTACTCAAATCATCTCCAAAACCTAACTAAATATGAAAGATGGCAATCTTAGAGTAAGAAATTACATAATCTACGTTATTTTTATATTGTTTTCCTTTTCTATCATGGTTTTGGACTTTTTTTCAAACCAAGAAATATCCTCAACTATCTCAAAAAGAATGAATTTTCTGATTCCTTCAAGCGTAAATTTTCCAGATTATTTGGAATTTTTTGATACTGAATTGTTCCAAACAAGAAATAATTTGATAAATGAAAACATACGTCTAAAGAATGAAGTTTTAGAGTTAAGAAAACTTAAAATAGAAAATGATCTCTTAAAAGAGGAACTAGATGCTAACAAAAATCTTATCGAATCTGTTGATTCCACAAATTATTTTTATATAAAAACTACAGCATTCATTAAAAATAATGAAAATAAATATCTCGTATCAGGAGGTTATGATAAAAACTTTGAAAAGAACGACATTGTTATCAATGAAGAAGGCTTTGTAGTAGGATTCGTTGATAAAATTTTTCAAAACCACTCTGAAATTGTTTTTTTAGACGATGTCGATTTTTCAATGCCAGGTTTAGATAGGTTTGGAAATGAATATTTAATACAAAACAATGGAAGCCAATTGTCGATATACACAACATCAGTAAATGAATTAACTGCAAATATTGACTTTATATTTACGGCTTCTATATTTGATCAGCCAGGAAGATTCCCCATTGTATCTTTATCTGATGCAAAAATCACAGTTGATGACAATAAAATATCTTCAAATATAGATATAGAAGAAATAAGTTTTTCCTTTACTGATATTTATATAGTTAAGACCAATGATTTACCTTAGAAATCTACTATCAATTATTGCTTTTGTTTTCTTGTTGTTTATTGAGTTAATAATTAATACAGTTTTAAATTTTGACTATTTTTTAATAATGCCATTTTTCATTGGAATGTTTGTAATTTCAACTCGAAGATTTTCTAATTTTTACATATCTGTATTTTTGGTTGCTGGTATTTATTACGACGCACTATATTCTTCAAATATTCTAGGATTTTCAAGTGCTAAATTTTTAATAACAATGATTTTGATGAACTTCATAGTTGCAAACCAACAAAATAATACATATCTGGACCTTGCTACATTTACAGTAGGAATCTTTATTTATAAATTTACATATTCATTGGAATATCTAAATCCTGAGTTTTTATATCAAATATTGGTTTCATCTTTGGTCAATTACTTTTTATTTAGAATTTTGAACATTACCATAGGTAAAAATGTTCTTAAACAAAAGATATAACCTCTTTGCATTATTTTTAATTGGCTTCTTTATATACATAGTTTCTTTTCTTTTTGATTTACAAGTTTTATCAAGGGATACGGCATTAAGTGCAATAGACAACCAAACTACTGATACATTTTATATAACAGCACCAAGAGGAGATATCTTTGATGACCAAAATGAAAGATTAGCGACATCTTCTATGGAACCTCATCTTTTTCTAAATTTAAGGAAAATTGATGACAATAATATTGAGATTTATGAACAGTTTATACAATATAATTTTCCTGATTTAGATCAAGATGACTTTAACAAACTATTTATAAACAGGAATAATCTTGAAATTGTTGGAAATATATCTACCTTTTCTGCACTTGAGCGACAGAAACTTTTAGAGTTGGATGCATTTGAAATCTTTGATTTTCCAATCAGGAAATATAATTATGACAATTTAACATCTCACGTAATTGGATATGTTGGAAAGCCTACCTCTGATGATTTTGAAGAATTTCCACATACCAAAAATTCATTACAAGTTGGTAAAAACGGTCTTGAAAAATATTACGAAAATACATTAACTGGTATTCCAGGGGAAATTATTTTTAAGGGAAGTGAAATATTAGAGTTCACACCTCCACAAAAAGGTAATGATATATCTATATCACTAAATATTGAAACCCAAAAGGTCGTAAAAGAATCTCTTTTACAGGGAATAGAACTTGCAAATGAAAATGAAGATACAAAGGATGAAGTGATTAGAAGTGCATCAATTGTTATTGATGTAAATACAGGTGCAATAGTTTCCATGGTATCTTTACCAGATTTCAATCCAAATCAGTTCATTGATGGAATTTCAAATCAAGATTTTGAACAACTTAATCGTGTACAAGCATTTAATAATTTTGCTATTCAGGGCCTCTATCCACCTGGTTCGGTATTTAAAGTTGTATCCTATTGGCTTGCAGAAAATGAAGGACTTTTTCCAGAAGGCTTAAATTCAAGAAGAGGAAGAGTCGATTGCAAGGGAAGTTTATCATTTGGATTTGATGATGGTTCTCAACAAGTTTATCAAGACTGGAAAGAAGACGGTCATGGAAGAGTAAATCTAAGTTCAGCGATGCAACAATCATGCAATGTATATTTTTGGGATATAGCGCTAAATATCTGGAGAACCTATGAAGGTACACAAAATGAATCCATCTTACAAAATTACGCAAAAGACCTAGGTTTTGGTGAACTCACAAATATAGATCTTCCGTTTGAGAGAAATGGAATAATACCTGATAGAGAAGTTTTTGAAGAATGGACAGTCTCACGTCCTGATTTAGTTAGACCAGAGGGGTGGCTGGGTGGTGACCTTATGAACTTAATTATTGGTCAGGGTGCTATAACTGTAACACCTATTCAAGTAGCGAATGCCTATAAAACATTACTTACCTCAACTTCATCTAGTCCTTATCTCAATCTTGAAGCTTCTGATAACTTTAAGTTAAGAAAATACAATGTATCTGAAGAATTTATTGATTTTTTAAAAAATGATTTAAATTTGGTAACTAACAAAAATGGAACGGCATATGCAGCATTTGAAGTAATGGGAAGAAAAGCAAATGATGTTGGTGGTAAGACAGGTACTGCTCAAAATCCAGGAGAAAAAAATAATACTTCATGGTTTGTTGGTATTGACTCTGTTAGCAATCCTCAGCATGTTGTTGTCACCGTAGTAGAAGAGGGAGGTTCAGGAAGTGCTATCGCAGCACCAATTAGTAGAAGAATAATTCAACATTTAATCGGCAGTGAACTAACTCCTGTAAAATATGGAGAGATTACCGAATGAATACAAGAAAAATTACTCTTTTAGGACCTCAGGGAACAAACATATTTATTTTATTGATATTCCTTTTTTTTATTTTTATATCATGGTTTACTCTTTATACACTTACAGATTTTGAAGGTCTTGAATTTGATGTAGATAATATTTTGACTAGACAAGTAGTTTTTTCAGTAGCCTCAATTATTGTATTTTTTCTCCTTACATATTTATCAATTGATAATCTACAAACTTATGCCAATATTTTATTTTTTATAGTTGTAGGTTTATTAGGTTCTTTATATTTCACACAACCAAGATTAGGAGTACGTAGATGGTTCGATCTTGGTCCAATTGACATACAGCCATCTGAATTTGCAAAAGTAATCATTGTTGTTTTTGTTGCTAACTACCTTTCAAGAAACTTAAATAAAGGAATTTTGATAGCTTTAATATTTGGAACAGTACTTCTTATAAACTTTCAACCAGATTTAGGAACTGCTTTAATTATTTCTTTTGTCTTTTTATCAATGTTGCTTCTATCAAATATAAAGTTACGATATATGTCACTCCTTTTATTAACAGGAGTATCTCTATTTTTTATATTTTTAGAAATAGGGTCAAGAGTTGACAATATAAACATTGTCACTCAATACCAAATCAGCCGCTTGAATGAGTTTTTTTCTGCTGAGCTTGATTTCTCTCAATCTCAAAGTCGTTTACTAATTTCTAGTGGTGGACTATTTGGACAATATTTTGCAGCCGAAAATATTGAAAAAATATTTGTTCCAGTTGAGACAACAGATTTTATCTTTGCAGCATACGCGTACAATTTTGGTTTTTTTGGAATTTTATTCTTACTTGCTCTCTGGGGTTTATTATTTAGTAGGCTTAGAAGAATCTTGACAGTCTCTGACTCAGATTTTGACAAGTTTGTGATTGCTGGATTTATTGCACTACTATCTTTTCAAATAATTATAAATATATCAACTGTCGTTGGCTTAATCCCTGTTACTGGCTTACCCTTTCCTTTGTTAAGCTTAGGAGGATCATCTATGGTCTCAATAGCTGTAATTTTTGGGATTACAAACAGAATATTTATAGAAAATAACATCACAATTTAATATTTAAAGCGTATTATTCTCTGACTATGAAGTTTTTAAGTATATTTTCACATCATAATTATGGAGGTTTTAATGTTTGGTATTTTCAAAAAATCGAAGGTAGTACGAAAGAGCGAAGATAAGTTTAGTAATACCGAAACAAAATGGTATAACGGACAAAAAGTAAAAATTAAATCTGGTACTTCAAAGTCCAGAAATAAAAGAGAAGATTACAGAAAATCTAATCGTCAAACTTGGTTTAGAGAGACTCCTTTACCAGTCCCTTTTGTCGATAAAAAACAAATGCTTATAAGTTTTAAAGGCGGTTCCTCTAAGATTGCAATTTTGGAAGGAGCAACATTAGTTGAATATTATACAGCTGAAGCTAAATCAAAATCCCTTGTAGGAAATATTTATCTCGGAAAGGTTAAAAATATACTTCCTGGGATGGAAGCTGCATTTGTATCAATAGGTGAAGAGAAAAATGGTGTGTTGTATGTCGCAGATGTATCTAATGCAAAGCGTAATTCAAAAATAGAGAATCTTTTAAAGCAAGAACAAGAGATTTTAGTTCAAGTTGTAAAAGATGCAATGGGTGAAAAAGGTGCAAGATTAACGGGACAAATTTCATTTCCCGGTAGATATTTAGTGCTAATTCCTAATTCAAACACAAAAGGTATATCAAGAAGATTGCCGGATGAGGAACGCAATAGATTAGATAAAATAATACGAAAAATTAAGCCAGAAGGATTTGGTGTAATTGTTAGGACTGCAGCTGAGGGAGTAAGCGAAGAATCACTTAAGAACGATATAGATAAATTAATCAGTGAATGGGAAAAGACTTCTTCAAAAGACTCTGGTAGTTCTCCAGTTTTAATCCATGAAGAACCAGATATATCAATAAAAGTTATAAGAGAACACTTGAGCTCAAACTTTAAAAAATTATTGATTGAAAATAATGAAAAATTTGAAGACATAAAGAGCTATATTTCAGATACTTCACCTGAACTCAATGAAATAGTTGAGAAATACTCTGATGATCTAGATCTTTTTGAAAGATATCATATCGAAGATCAAATTAAGAAAGCCCTAGATAGGAAGGTATGGCTTCCATCCGGCGGTCATTTAATTATTGATAGAACAGAGGCGCTAACAGTTATTGATGTGAATACAGGAAAGTTTGTTGGTAAAGACAGTCTTGAGCAAACTGTTTTTGAAAATAACCTTGAAGCAGCTGAAGAGATTGCAAGACAGTTAAGACTCAGAGATATTGGTGGAATAATTGTTATTGATTTTATTGATATGGAAACACAGAAGAGACAACAAGAACTGCTCAGCAAATTCAAACAGGAATTAGCGAAGGATAAAACTAGAACACAAGTATTTGATATATCTAGATTAGGGTTAGTTGAAATGACTAGAAAAAATGTTTCAGCAGGACTTATTGAAAGCTTTTCTGATGAATGTGAAGAATGTAATGGTAGAGGACTAATCATTGGTGACATATTTTCCAATAATTCAGTTGATACTGATTTACTTGAATCTGAAGCCGTAGTAGAGTAATTGAGTCATGAGTAAATATGCAGTTGTAAAAATAGGATCTTCTCAAGAGAAGGTAAGTGTTGGTGATGTTTTAACTGTGCCAGCTAACTTTAAAATAGAATCCAAAACACCAATACTAATGAGTGCTAGAAAAGGCTCATTGATAACAGACGAAAAAAAACTTTCAAAGTATTCTGTTAATTTTGAACTTTTGGATGAAAAAAAGTCTAAGAAACTAAATATCTTTACCTATAAAAACAAATCTGGAATAAGAAGAAAATTAGGATATCGTGAAGATATAAAAATTGTAAAAGTAAAATCAATCTCAACCGGTAAAGGTGAGGAAGAAGAATAAATGTCAAAAACAAAAGCAGGTGGTTCAACTAGGAACGGAAGAGATTCAGAGTCTAAACGACTTGGTACAAAAGTTTTTGATGGCCAAAAAATCTCTGCAGGTTCTATCGTTGTCAGGCAAAGAGGAACAAAAATCCATCCAGGAAACAATGTGCAAAAAGGTGGAGATGATACTCTTTATGCCAAAGTAAATGGAACCGTAAAATATTCAACCCGAAACGGAAGAAAACTAGTAAATATAATCCCGTAATGTCATGTTTGTTGACACAATTCAAATTAATCTGTTATCAGGTAGTGGCGGTTCAGGCTCTGTAAGTTTTAGTTCTAAAAGTAGTAAAACCTCTCCAAATGGTGCAAATGGCGGTAACGGTGGATCAATTATTTTTGTTTCTGATTCTGGAGTATTTGATTACTCAAACTTGAAGTCAAAAGGATCATTTAAAGCAGAAAACGGCGGAGATGCGTCAAAAAATTTACAAAATGGTCCCAATGGAAAAGATATGTATTTAAAAATACCTATTGGGACATCTATTATTTCGGATGGAGAATTGTTAGCTGAAATAATTGATGAAAAAGTTGAATACAAGATATGTCAAGGTGGAATGGGCGGTAGAGGCAATAAAGATTTAATATCAAAAAGAAATCCAAACCCAGAAATATGTGAATCTGGTGAAAAAAGAAGAAAAATTACTTTAGATCTGGAGTTAAGTCTTTTAACTGATGTAGCTTTAATTGGACTACCAAATGCTGGTAAGAGTTCATTAATCCAGACAATAACAAATTCAAATTCTAAAATTGACAGCTATCCATTCACAACAGTTAGTCCAAGTCTTGGAGTATATGAGAATAGTAAAGAAATAGTTACAATCTGTGATCTACCTGGCCTCATTGAGGGAGCAGCTGAGGGAACAGGTTTAGGTAAATCAGTACTTAGACATCTAAAAAATACAAAATTCATTATTTTTCTTCTTGATCCAGATAATTCCGAATACAACATCGAAGAACAAATAAAGCTATTAGAAAATGAAATTGAGACATTTAATCCAGAATTCAGAAATATTAAAAATTTAAAAGTAGTTAATAAATCAGATTTAAATAAGACTGAAAAAAACTATCTAAACATTTCTACTGTTACTAAAGAAGGAATAAGCGAATTACTTCAACAATTGGATGAAATATCATTTAGAGAACTTAATAGGGTGAACAAAAGCTATGAGAAGATTTTTGTTGAAGCCGATGAATTTGACATTGAAGCAGATGAAGGTATTTGGAAAATTAGAGGAAGAAAAGCAGAAAAAATTACTAATCTTAAGGGAAATTCTCATGAAATATTAAATGAGATTTCATACCGATTTGAAAAATCTTCCATATCTCAAGAATTAATAAATCAAGGAATTAAGAAAGGGGATATAGTAGATTTAAACGGACACGAATTTTCTTATGAGTAATAAAACTATAGTTATAAAAATTGGAACAAACACCTTGTTTGAAGAAGATGTTCTTCGAGATGATGTTATTGATTCACTAGCTGTTTCAATAAATGAATTGAGAAAAGAAGGTATCAATTTCGCCATTGTCACATCAGGTGCAGTACAGTCTGGCGCAAATGAGTTAAATCTATCAGAACGACCAAAAAACCTCAAGGAGTTACAGGTAGCATCTGCAGTTGGTCAAGTCAGTCTTATAAACAAATATAAGGAAATATTTAATTCTCATCAATTAAATATTGCTCAGGTTCTCATCTCAAAAAATGTACTGGAAGACAGAAACCAGTTCATTAACACTACAGAGGCTTTGAATGGTCTCATATCAAAGGATATTATTCCAGTGATTAATGAAAATGATGTAGTTGCAACGGAAGAGTTAAAATTTGGAGATAACGATAGGCTTTCAGCAATTGTCTCAATTTTACTTAAAGCTGACAAATTGGTAGTAATTACAGATAAAGAAGGCTTATTTGATTCTGATCCTGAAAAGATTGAGGAAGCAAAAAAAATAGAAAATATTGAATATAACTCTGAGGAATTAAATGATCTTATTCCTAAATCCTCATCTGGAAAAGGTATGGGGGGTTTTTCAACAAAAATTATGGCAGCACAGATGGCAGGCTTTTCTGGAATCGAAACACAGATTATTTCATGGTCTCCGAATTGTATAAATGAGGTTGTAAAAGATTCAAAAATTGGCACAATCATTAAGCCATCAAAGAAAAATATTAAATTAAGAAAACTTTGGATTGCCTTTGGTATGACAATTGATGGCGAGATTGTAATAGATGATGGTGCTATTGAAGCACTTAAAGCTGATGCATCACTTCTTTCAAAAGGTGTAATAAATGTAAATAAAAGTTTTGATGAAAACTCTGGTGTTGAAGTGAAAAGTTCAGAAAATGAATTAATTGCGAGGGGAGTGGTCAATTTTTCAAGTAAAGAAATTCAAGACTTAAAAGAGACTGAAAACACTGTAGTAATTCACAAAGATAATCTATTAATTCTTTAAAAAATTTTACTTTCCATCAAATCAAATTATTCTTGTAATGTGCTTAAAGAAATAGGTAAAAAAGCTCTTTTGGCAGCTGAAGAGCTAAAAACAATCGATACAGATACTAAAAATAAAGTATTAAATGACATGGCGTCAGAACTAATCAATGATGCTGACGAAATCATTGAGGCAAATAAAATTGATTTAGAAAATGCTAAGCAATTAGAGTTAACTGCTGCTTTGACCGATAGATTAACTTTAAATAAAGAAAGAATTCAAGGTATGTCAGATGGATTAAAAAAGATAATACCTCTTGAAGATCCGGTTGGTAAGGTAACAGAATCTTGGACATCCGATGATGGATTGAACATAAATAAAGTACGGTCACCTTTTGGAGTAATAGGGATTATCTATGAAGCAAGACCAAATGTAACAAGTGATGTCTCAGGTCTATGTTTAAAATCAGGAAATGCATCTATCCTTCGTGGCTCAAGTTATTGTTTGGATTCAAATCTAAAAATATTAAATACGTTACAAAAAGCTTTAGAAAAAAATAATTTGTCCAAGAATTGCATACAGCTTATAGAGAGCAAAGACAGAGAAGATACAATCGAATTTATGAATATGACTGAGTACATTGATTTGATTGTTCCACGAGGCGGTAGAGGATTAATTGATACATTGGTAAATAACTCAAAAGTTCCATTTATTTTAGATGGTGATGGAAACGTACATCTTTATATACACGAAGATGCAAAAGAAGAGTATATGGTTCCTATAGTTATCAATTCAAAGGTCCAAAGACCAGGAGTTTGTAATGCTTTAGAAACTTTAATATTGCATAAGCATGTTTATAACAAAAATGGTGAAGAGATTATAAGTGCCCTTAAAGAAAATTCTGTTGAAGTTTTTATTGATGAAACAAGATTTACAGATGGAGAAATGTTTGGTTTTGGAGCTGAGATAGGAATAAGTACTCAAAAATTACATGTAAGAGGACCTATGGGCTTAGAAGCATTGACGACAGAAAGATATGTAATTAATGGAAAAGGAACTGTCAGAGGATGAATAAAGAGGTAAGCATTAAAGATTTGGAAAGTGTAAGTTACTTTTCTAATGAAGATCTTGTAGATGTCGTTAACGCAGCAATATTTCTTAAGAAGCCATTATTGATTGAAGGTCCTGCTGGAACTGGTAAAACATTTTTGGCGAAAGCAATTTCATCACTTTTCAATCTAGAGTTGATAAGACTTCAGTGTCATGAAGGAATTGACGAAGATAAGGCAGTTTATGAATGGAATTATAAAAAGCAACTTTTAAGTATTCAACAAGATAAAAATGCAGAAAATCTTTTTGATGAAAAATATCTCATCAAGCGACCTATTCTCAATGCTTTAACTGCTGAAAAAGATAGTCTATTTCTGATTGATGAAATAGATAGATCAGATGAAGAATTCGAAGCATTATTACTTGAAATTCTTGCAGAAAATCAAGTAACTATACCTGAGTTTGGAACAATTAACGGAAAAGATAATAGAATTACCATTCTTACTTCAAATGGAACAAGAGAGCTATCAGACGCCCTGAAGAGAAGATGTATTTATTTCTATCTTGATTTCCCTTCAATTGATATTGAATCTAAAGTTTTAATGAACAGTATTGAAGAAATATCAGAGGCTCAGGCAAAAAGCTATGCTTCTTTTATATCTTTTGTGAGAAAACTCAACTTAAACAAAATCCCATCATTAATCGAGTCTGTCGAGTGGGTAAAATATAACTTTTTAAATAAAAACAAGTCCACAATAGATAACTTAGGTGTACTTTTAAAGGATAAGTCTGATCAAGAGAAGTACAAAGAACAAATTGAAAATGCAAATGAGCTCATTCAAGAATGAAATAGTTTCTTTTTCACAGTTTTGTAAAGAACAACAATTTTTTATATCTATTGATAAACTCCAAACTTATTTTGGATACATAGAATCAAAAAAAATCCAATCCTTTGAAGAAAAGATTAGGTATCTCTTTTTCTTAATTCCAAAAGACAAAGATGAAAAAGACAAACTTAAACATTTAATCTCAGAATATTTCAATTTTAAATTTGAAGAAAGTACATCCTTCGAATTTAATTTTTTTGATGAATATGATCTCAATGAAAATTTTCAAGATGTTCTCATCAATAACGAGAGCAGAGACATTGACTTTTCTAAAATTGCAATAGAAATAATACAAGATTTTGAAAATCTAGACTTTTCTAGACCCGTTTCTAATGCTTATTGGCTAAATCAGTTAAAGAAAACGAAAGCCTATGAAGATATATTGAGTCTTTTTGATGTTCAATTTGAGGATTCTTTTAAGAATATAATTAATAATTTAAATAGAGAAAACTTCTCGAACTTTCTCGATTTAAAGTTGTTAGAGCTATTAAAAGAAGAGAGAAATAAAACAAGAGATGCCTATCAACCTTCTGAATTAGATAATAAAGATCAATTAAATGAATTAGATTATCTTTATACAAATAGTGAAGAAAGAAAAAAACTACTTGAACAAACGTATGCACTTGGAAACAAACTAGCTATAAAATTTAAAAAGCAGATAAAATTTTCAAACAAAGGAAATCTAAACTTAAGAAAAACTATAAGAAAGTCGATCCAGTCTGGTGGGGTCCTCCAAAATATTATTTATAAACCCAAGAATAAGAAAAAACCAAAGCTTGTAATTTTATGTGATATCAGCGGATCAATGGCACTTTATTCTCTTTTTGGACTTACATTACTCTATGGAATGGTAAGCAGATTCAATTCAATAAAGTCTTTTGTTTTCATTGATGGAATTACTGAAGTAACAAAAGATATCAAAAAGCTAAAAAAAACCGAGATAGAATCATTCTTAAAGAATTGGAATAACTTTGTAAAACAAGATGGTCATTCTGACTATTCAAGAACTTTTGAAGAGCTAGTTGATGAAGTAAAGAAAAGTAATGCTAACTATAAATGTTTGATAGTCATTGGAGATGCCAGAAATAATTATCGTGATATAGACGAAGAACTTGTAAATGAGGTTGGTAAATCTTTCAAAAATATTTATTGGTTGAATCCTGAAAGACTTAAGTACTGGAACACGGGTGATAGTTTAATTAGAAAATTTGATAGAGTTACCAACAATACATCAGAAGTTAGAAACTATAACCAAATGAAAGCCTTTGTTAACTCAATTGATTTTAAAAGAGATCTAAAGTGAGTAAAATTGGTGTACTAGGGGGAACCTTTGACCCTCCTCATGATGCCCATTTAGAAATAGCCAAAAGGTCAATATCTCAATTTGGTCTGAACAAGGTAATTTTTATTCCTTCAGGAAATCCATGGCAAAAAAAAGATTCTACATCATTTCTTCATAGGTTTGAAATGACAAAAATATTAATCAATGAATCT